>Ga0055584_100006386_pt1 | contig 11565 bp, 13 predicted proteins | sample OSDHelmetaG_FD_58716 | JGI IMG/M metagenome (GOLD analysis project Ga0055584, IMG submission 58716) | Pelagic marine sediment microbial communities from the LTER site Helgoland, North Sea, for post-phytoplankton bloom and carbon turnover... | ecosystem: Environmental > Aquatic > Marine >...
TAATCTAACCAATTCAAGCCACACCATGCCCCGTTTAGTGCTGTTAACAGAAGGTTTTACCGGCCGCTCTTTCGAATTGAAGTCAGAGCGCAGCACGGTTGGACGTTTGGAAGATAACACCTTCCAGATTCCGGCGCCGTCGGTTTCCGGCCACCACTGCGAGTTGATCGTCAGCGGGGAGGAATTGACCATCAAGGATCTTGATTCCACCAACGGATCCTACGTCAACGGCGAGCAGATTGCGGATGCCACCATCAAGCTGGGTGAAATCGTCCGGTTTGGTGCCATTGAGGCCCGTTTTGAGGAAAGCCAAGCCGCCGGCAATAGCGGCAAGAAAAAGCTCGATCAGACATCCGTGCTACCTCAGGGCGTAAATCTGAATGAGCTCGAACAGGGCACACAGCGAATTTCTATCGGCAAGGGTACCTCCTTCAAGCCGAAAAACCGCAAAGGCAAGACCATATGGATGGCTATCGCCGGAGTGGTTATCCTGACCGTGATAGGTGCCCTCGCCTACGTGTTCCTCTTTGCCGGTTGATTACCGGCTCCCTCAGAACTTTTGCCTCACAACAGACTGGCTGCTTATTCAGCCCAGTAGTCTATGACGTAGACATCTTCCAAGTGCGGCTTCAAGAGCGCCACAAACGCCTTGTGCGCCGGATGCGGCAGATACTTCTCCCGGGCCCCTTCAGAGTCAAAAGTCACCAGATAACAGTGAGTCATACCTTTGTTCAACCCTTCCGGACTGTTGTTCTTTCCCATCTCGAAATCGATGATTCCATCAATTTTCTGCCGGAGAGCCCGAAAAGCCTGGTTGATCTCGGTAATCTTCGCCTCTGCAGTTCCTTCTTTGTATTTGAAGCACACCACGTGGCGTAGCTTGGCTCCGCGCTTTTCGCCTTTCTTGGCAGCGGCAGCGGCATCAGTCACGCTGAGCAGCGCGAAAACAATCAAAGATACGAGCAGGAACGTCAGTTTCATAGGTGCGCGAATTTAAGCGCCACGCGCGGTAACAACGCAAGCCACCAATCAACCCTGCTTGAATATCTGATAGAGCAGCAGGTAGATCACAACTCCCGTAAAGGAAACGTAGATCCAGATGGGCAATGTCCAGCGCGCGATCTTTTTATGTCGCTCAAAATCCCCTTTGATCGCGCGCCATACGGTCATCATCACCAATGGAACAATGGCAATCGCCCCAACGAGATGCGTGAAAAGAACAATCAGGTATATTGGGCGAAACCAAGCCGGATCGGTAAAAGAGGTATGCCCCTGCCCGGTCTCCCGCCGCATCATTTCGTGATAGGTCAAATAGCACGCGAGAAACAGTGCCGATGTGATTAGCGCTCCCACCATGCAGTTGCGATGCGCATCTCTCCGGTCTGTGCGAATAAAATGGTAACCGAGGCACAGCAGCACCGTACTGGCACTGTTGAGACACGCATTTACCGCCGGCAGGTCCTGATACGTCATTCTTCCTTCAACAGCTGTTCAATGGACTTGAGGATATCGGGCTTCAAACTGGTTTCCCACGGATCCACCAATGGTGCCCTAGCATCCTCATTGGGCGGTGGCGGGAGTATTTCCCGAACACCGCGAAGCTGTCCCCGTTTGTCGATCAGCGCAAACACCGTCGAATGGATGAAGAGATCATTGGGATTCTCTCGTAGTTCCGCGGCCTTCTCCTGCCCCACGAGTTTCAATCCATCAGCGGCCAAGCGTCTCAACTCCAATTTGTCGCCCGTGAGAAAAAACCAACGGTTCGTATCCGCCCCGGCCCGCTTCGCATAAAGATTCAGCATCTTCGGGGAATCGAAATCCGGATCGGTCGTAAGCGAGAGGAATCCGACTGGCAGATCGTCTGGAATCAGGTTCTGCAACTCCGACATCCGCCGCGTCATCTGCGCGCAAGGGCCGGGACATCGGGTAAAAATAATATCAACCAACCAAACCCGCCCCGACAAATATTCACGATCAACCTTCCTTCCGAATTGGTTGGTGAGAACAAAATCAGGAAGCCCCCCAATAATCGGAAGTTCCTGAACTTCCCCGACCGGAGAAAGACGAGCGACTTCCTGCCCAGGATTGCCCCGCACCCTATTCCGAGACTGCGCTCGCCGTTCGGTCACATACGCCATGGTGACCACCAGCATGACAAGGACGAGTCCAGACCATATCACAAACTCCAAAGGCTTCGTATTCCGTTTGGTTTCTTGGTCCATGTCAAAAAAGGGTGCGCATACCGCGCACCCTAGTGAAGTCATTTCCGGTTCAACGGGGAAAGAATCATTCGAATCCGCCACCACCGGACGGCACACCGGCCACCGGCTTGTGCATATCAGCCCACGCATCCCACTCGCCCATGCCGGTCGCCTCGTCCTTGCTATTATTGTCCAACACCGTGAACCAGCCATTCATCGCCGCGTGGCCGTTGCCACACAACTGCGCACACGTTAGGAGATAGCGCCCCGTCTTCGTCGGTTCGAAATGCAGCGGAATGCTCATTCCCGGAATCGCATCCTGACAGACCCGCAGAGTATTTATCTTAAAACTGTGAATCACATCCTTTGAAGTCAGATGAATCACCACCGGCTTGTGCTTTATCTCGCCGTCTTCATGCTTGTCGGGTTGTCCGTCCCCGTCCTCGTCCATTGTTTCAAATGGCACTCGCATATCTTTCAGTGGCGGACTGATGTCATCTTTACCGGCCTCGTCTTCGAGATCATATCCCAATGGATTGTCTGAGTTGGCATACAGCATGTTCTGACTCCCGAATTTTCCGTCGGGCCCAGGCAGGCGCGAATTCCAGGTGAACTGTTCCGCCACGACCCGCAGGACAGTCGATTTTTCGTCCGAGGGATAGTCATCGACCTGTTTGGCCCATAGTGGAATCGCGAAACCGATCAAGAGAACCGCCTCAATGACCGCCACGGCGATTTCCAACCAGGTCGACGCATGACTCCGTACGCCGACATGGTCGGCCTTCGGATTGCGCTTGGCGCTGAATCGCCACAATGCATAGCAGAAATACCCGAACCAACCGACGAACAATAGCGCCATCAACCAATGTATATAGATGACGAACACATCAACGTCAGCCCCGTGTCGGGAACCCAAAACGGGCATGCTCATCCAGTCCTTCGTTAGCTTTTCCATCTCTAAATAAATCTATTCTCTGATCAACTCTGCGCACCGGCCGATGGAGCCGATGTCCGCAACATTTCCAATCGGATCTCCTCAGCGCGTTTCTCCATCACGCCGGAGTATTTCGTACCGCGAACCAACAGGTAGGCCATGAACGCAAAAAAGGACAAAATCACCAGGGTGATCACTATCAGCAGGGTCAAAATCCCGGCATTCATGCCATGAGCCATCGGATCGTCCGTTTTCCCGAAGCAGGTCGCACAGGCCATTGCGTTGGGCGAATACGCAACCGAAAGCAGCATCGTCATCGCAATGGCAATGAATTGTTTCGTGCTTTGCTTCACAGGTAACTGATGTGTTTCGTCTTCCTGAGGAAGAAGACTCCGTAAATCAAAAGTGCCAGACCCGCCACTGACGATCCGATTCCGATATACAGATCGCTCGGGATCTGCAGTTCCTGAAACCTTCTGATCTCCCAAGCGCCCAAACCAAAGGCGAGCAGGATCGAGGAAAGGATCAGGACTATATGGATCGTCTTAAGGGACATCAGCGTACGTGCGTGGTCATCGCGGGCGGATCGTAATAGGCCCACACCGTCAAAAGAAACAACCCGGCCACAAAGAACACGGTCGGATAGAGAATCCGATACACGAGTTTCTTTTCATCGGAGAGATGCATGAAGATCGCCCCCACACAGGCCGCCTTGAACGAGGCGATGATCAACGCCACGGTGACCGTCTGCCACATCTTCTCAAAATAGACGAAGTACATCAGGACCGTGACAATCGTGCCGACCAGCAGCACTCCGAACACAGCCCAGTATTTCTTTTTCGCGGCGGCTATCGCCTCCGGTGAATCATGATCGTCGCTCATAACTATCTAAAATCTCTATTTAAGGCTTACAGGAGGTAAAGGACCGGGAACAGGAAGATCCAAACCAGATCCACGAAATGCCAGAACAGCCCTGACACTTCCACGCGATTTGAGTAACGCTCGGGGTCCCGTTTCCACATTCGGGCGCCAGGCCCCCAGATGTAGAAGATTACGATCGCACCGGCGAGAACGTGCAAACCGTGCAAACCGGTCAGCGTAAAATAGATCGCAAAGAACGTGCTGTGAGCGGGCACGAACGCCGAAATACGACGAACTTCCGAGATCGGAATTCTGAGTTCATGACCGTGGTCTCCCGCTTCTGAGGGATCGTCGTGACCATGGTCCTTCTTCTTGATCTGCGCCTGTAGACGGGCAGGAATGCGATAGTGAAAATCGTCGAGATGGACAATCACTTCGGTGACACCGAGTTCCTCGAAATCCTTCTTGGTCCAGAATGGACCCGCGTGATGTTCTTCGCCATCCTTCTCATATCCAAAATGACCGACCACCGAGGGTAGGGTTCCAATCTTTTCCTTATCGGTCAGTCCGTCTTCCACGAAAGCCTGATTCTTTGCATCGGGCAGTTCCGCCAGCGTCTTCGGCGCATGAAACCAGAGTTCGTAGTGATGAAACTTCTCGTTGTACTCGTAGCTCTTGATTCCCAAGAAGCCCATCGCGCACAGAATGGTAATCGCCTGATAGAGCCGGTATTTCCCGAAATTTCCAAGCTTCAGCGCAGCCCATCCCATCACCACAGTCACCGAGGAGGTAATGAGCACGAGCGTGTTGAAGGTCCCGATCGGAATGTTCATGAGGCCGTGAGGCCACATGCCCTGCCCAGCTCCCACGCGCAAGAGCACATAGGATGAAAACAGGCCGCCAAAGAGCATTACTTCCGATGCCAGAAACAGCCAGATGCCGACTTTGGCGTTGTATAGACCCGTATCCTCACGGGGTTTAACAGTATAGGGGATTTCCATTGAGTATTCTGCTGTCGATTGAAAGTTACCGGCGGAATCAGGCCTTCTCCGGCTCGTTCTGCGGGGTGAAATCAGTGTCGTGCCCAGGCTGACTGTATTCGTAAGGGCCACGATACACCGCAATGGGCTTGGTGAAGTTGCCGTGAGGAGGCGGAGTCGGAGTCTGCCAATCCAAGGTGGTTGCTTCCCAAGGATTATCATTCTCGACCTTTTTGCCGTTCGTAATGCTCCAGAAAAAGTTCAGGATGAACGGTACCTGTGCCAGCATCAAACCAAACGCCGCGTGGGTGATCGCAATATTGCTATTGATAACCGCTTCGCTCAGTGCGCCGATCACACCTTCATTGGCCATGTTGGCAGCGGCATAGGTGGCACCACCATCGGACATACGACGACTCATGCCCGCCAATCCCTGAGCAAACATCGGCATGAAGATCGCATTCATGAAGATCAGGGAGAGCCAGAAGTGAATCTTGCCCAGCGTCTCATTCATCATCCTCCCGGACGCTTTCGGAAACCAGAAATACACCCCGGCAAACAGGCCAAACAGTGTTCCCGGCGCGACGACGTAGTGGAAATGGGCAATCACGTAATAGCTGTCATGCAACATCAGATCGGCGAAATTGAAGCCCAGCGGCAGGCCGGTAAGACCGCCAATGCCGAACATGGGCAGGAAGGCCAAGGCAAAGAGCATTGGCGTATTGAACCGAATCGATCCGCCCCAGAGAGAGATGAACAGGCAGGTCAGAATGATCACAGACGGAATGGAAATGATCATCGTGGTCGTCTGGAAGAACGTGGAAATCTTGGTCCCCATGCCTGTCACATACATGTGATGAGCCCAAACGATGAACGAGATGAAACCGACCGCGAGCACGGAGTAGACGAGGGATTTGTAACCCCAGAGTGGCTTGCGGGTATTGCACGCAATAATCTCTGCAATCACACCCATTGCCGGCAAAATCAGAACGTAGACTTCAGGATGCCCCAAAAACCAGAAGAGGTGCTGCCAAAGCAACGGACTGCCGCCACCGGAGATTTCGTTCATTGGGTTGCCCGAGACAATCAATCCACTGGGCAGGAAGAAGCTGGTATCGAACACACGATCCATCAGCTGCATCACGCCGGCGGCTTCCAGAGGAGGAAAAGCGAGAAGCAGAATGAAAGCCGTCACGAACTGAGCCCAAGTAAAGAACGGCATCCGCATCCAAGTCATACCCGGAGCGCGAAGCTGAATGATCGTAGCGATGAAATTGACCGAGCCCAACAGCGAGGAGGTGATCAACAGCACCATGCCGACCAGCCAGAAGGACTGCCCATCGGTCGGTACCACCGTGGCCAATGGGGAATATGACGTCCACCCGGCCTGAGCGGCACCGCCGGGAATGAAAAAGCTGATGAACATGATCGCACCACCCCAGGCATAACACTGGTAACTGACCATGTTGATCCGTGGAAAGGTCATGTCGATCGCACCAATCTGCAGCGGTACGACGTAGTTTCCGAAAGCCGCAAAGGCCAATGGCACAACCCCAAGAAAGATCATGATGGTCCCGTGCATGGCACCAAACACGTTGTAGAGATCCGGCGACATCTTCCCTTGCGCCGCCATGTCGCCCAACAGGGCTTCCAACAGCCCCCCGACAACCGGAATCGCCTCTCCGGGATACGCGATCTGCCAGCGCATGGCCAACACCAGGAAGAATCCGAAGAGCAAGAACAACAGCGCGGTGAAACCGTACTGAATCCCGATAATCTTGTGATCCGTCGAGAACACATAACTCCGGAGAAATCCGATGTCGTGGTGGTGATCGTGATGATCGTCGTGCGATGTGTGCTCGGTCGTGTCTGTAGTGGCCTGCATGTTAAATTTAATCGGTAAGCCGACTCCTGGCGGGCAAACGGCGCGCGTTTCTAATGTGCCCCCCAATTGGTGTCAACATTTGTTCAATACACGGGCAATTAATTGCTAAATACGGTCAAAAACCAAAAGCCCCAGCAAGAGTGGGAGATACAAGATTGAGGCGAAAAAAAGCTTCTTGGCACTGTCGCGGTCCAGCTTGGCCGAAAACTGTATCGCCCGCCAAAGGAACGCCATTCCAAGAATGAGCGCCCCGAACAGATAAATTTCTCCCGCCACCCCGTAGACGAACGGAGCGAGACTCACCGGCAACAACCCAAACGTGTGGCAAACGGCCTGGCGTCCAGTTTTCTCCCCATCTGGATCAATTACCGGCAGCATGACATAGCCGGCATCGGCGTATTCGTCCTTGTACATCCACGCAATCGCCAAAAAGTGCGGCAATTGCCAGAACATCAGAATCGCAAATAGCGCCCAACCGCCGATCGTGATTTCTCCCCGCGCCGCGGTCCAGCCCATCAACGGCGGCAACGCGCCAGGAATAGCCCCAATCAAAGTGTTCAGCGGCGTGATGCGCTTGAGCGGAGTGTATACAAAAAGATAGGAACCCAGCGTGACGGCACCGAGAAATCCGGTAACCGCATTGACCTTATGCGAGAGCCACAGCATTCCCATGACCGAAATGCACACTCCGACAAACAACACCGTCAATGGCTGTAATTCGCCGGTTGGCAACGGACGGGAAGCCGTTCGGCGCATCTGCCGATCCCACTTTCGCTCCATGAACTGGTTCAACGCGGCCGCGCCACAAGCCAGCAGCGCCGTGGCACCAAGAGTATGAAAGAGCAGCAGACCATCCAAAGCCCCTTCGCTGCGTCCGGCATAGTACCCGACCAATGTCGTCAGCAGCACGAGCGCCGTGAGACGCGCCTTGAACAAATCCACAAGCACAGCGACCCGTCCCCGATCAATCGGTGATGTTTCAGTCAGAGTTGTGGGCGTGGCTTTCAAATTCAAATACACGGTACACCGGCCAGCAGCAGATCAGTAGCCGGATCGGTTTCCGAAGATTGTTGGGGCTCCGAAATCGGCGTTTTTGAAACACGAAATGCGAGTATCGTCAATAATCCTCCCAAAACCAGACAAGCCGCGCCGGTCATGACGTGAAGCGTCGCGATCTCCGCCGATTTGTTACTCCACACCGTGGCGGCCCCAAGAATTGCCTGAAAACAGATCAAGCCAAACCAACGATCACCCCACTTGGCGAACAACGAGTTGCGCCCCGTCCGCTTCCGGGTCTGATAGGCGGCATAACCGATCCCAACCAGAATCAACACCGCCATCACACGATGGCTCATATGCAGAAAAATGTGCATCGGGGTGATAGCATCGAACTCACGTGGATCGATTCGCTTCCGATTAACAGAATCCACAAATTCGGCATCCATGGGCGGCCAGACACCGCCATAGGCCAACGGAAAGTCGGGCACCGCCAGCCCGGCGTGCTGATGGCGCATCGTTGCGCCCAAGATCAATTGCAACAGCACCATGACGGTCAAAGCCAAGAAAACACTTTTCAACCCTCGAGATTCGGGCGAGAGACGTAATTCACCAACCCGCTTCCAAAACCGGCTGGTGACCAGCGAGATCGCGCATACCAGCAAAAAGAACAGTTGGGCTATCGTGCCATGAACAATTCCGAGTTCGTCCTTCAACAAACTCACCCGCAATCCACCCAAGACGCCCTGCACCAAGACCAAGGAATAGGCCAGCATAGCCCACCAACGCAGTGTTTCTTTCGCCCTGAAAATTCGGAACAGGCAATAGCAAACGACCAACAAAGCCACGCATGCCAAACCAATGAACATCCCTTGCGTCCGGACACCAATCAGTCCCATGCCCAGAAAAATCCATCCCAGACCAAACCATTTGCCCCAACCGGTGGATCCTCTCCCCCAGATCCACGCCGCCATCACTAGCGTCAACAGCCCAACTAATGAAGCCAATAACCGATGCGAATGCTCATAGAGAACCCCGCCAATCCACTGTCCCACCGGGAACAGGAACATGTTTTGACCAAACGTGGTTGGCCAGTCAGGCACCGCCAACCCCGCCCCTTTGCTTGTCACCATGCCCCCCAATCCAATCAATAGAAGCGTAACCACGGCCGTAGAGACGGCAAAGCGGTGTAGCCAAGATGAATGGGGTTGTTGATTCACGGGACTGAGACGACAGAAGCCGCCGCGTGCAAAAACGCGACGGCTCCTGCTTTAAAGTATGGAGTTATTTCAGTTCGAGGGTGAAAGCGGCGGTGGCTTTACCACCCTTGACCGTCACCTTCTGACTTGCCGAACCGAGTTTGCGGTGGGTGGCGACAATTTCGTAGGTGCCATCAGCGACGCCGCTGATGGAGAATGCGCCATTGTCATCCGTCACCGAGAAGTAGCCGTGATCCAGAACATTGATGTAAGAGAACATCCACGGATGCACGTCACACTTGAAGCGCAAGAACTCCTCCGCATTGTTGTAAACAAAGCTGAGGGGAGGACCGTTCGGGAGCTGGGCCTTGTTGTATTCCTTGTTACCGGCAGCACGCGGAGTCGGGTGCACATTGTGCAGCACGGGATCCGAGTTCTTCACCGTGATGGTTTGTCCCGTCTGGCAGGCAGAGACATAAGGAATGTATTCACAACCAACTTGGTCAACCACGAGCGCACCGGAAGCCTTCGGTCCGCCTTTCAATCCTTTGATCTGCACCAGCACGTCGCCCAATCCACCATTCTTACCAACTGCATAGAAGCGCGTCGTGGGTTTTTTGCCAGGATTGGCCTTCTTGAAAGAGGCTCCACAAGCAGGATCCAGCGGGAGTGAGCGCTCCGGCGGCTGGCTACCCTCGAAATTCACTTTACCCGTCACTTCGCCCGCAGAAGCGGAGATCGTAGTGGCGCCAACAATTGCTGCAATCAACCAGTTTTTCATCTTATTAAATACTATAACGGTCAGTTTTCCGATCTTGATGGCCGAAGCTAGCACCCGCCAGCAGGCCTCACAAGTCCTTTTGTGAAATTTTTCACAAAGTCTCTTTGTGCCTCATCGGACGAGCAAAAGTAGCGGAAAAATTCGTTCTTTCGCCCTATCCAATGGTCTAGCCATCGTAGAAAAAGCACCTGTCGTTGACTTCCCCTCTCGGCACGAAAAATGCACCATTTTTTGCCCGATGGACCGGGAACAGATCCAAGAATGGCTTGGCCGTAGAATCGGGTGCGATCGAAGAACGCAACTCGGTTTGGCATGCTTGTGTGCCGGCTCTGGAATCGCCATCACCGGACTGACCGCCGCCCTGGCTACCGGAACCATCTATCTCGCGATTCATCAGGTCGTGGAGATCGGCCGTGCCTTCTGGTCATGGAAAACCACCTTCGACGCAACCCCTTTCAATCTGAGCTGCATCGCCGCTTCATTCCTCGCTCTTCAATTGGCCGGGCTCCGACGAGTCGATGATGATTTCGTCTTCTACCTGCCGCAGGTCGACTGGCGCGCCAGTGAAAACATCGGAGTCGTCATCGGCATCATCTGGGCCGTGCTGCTCGACTTGGTTTACTCCGGTCCGCGCCTCATCCGTTTCTCGCGCGAACGGTTGCAACTGCGCCGCGAACTCGGTGATCTCGATCAACAGATCTGCGGCGGCGTACTCGAAGCTATCCATCGAAAAGACCGCCAAGTTTCTTTCACCGACCTTGAACGAAGAGTGACCGGCTTCAGCGAGGCCATCCACCTCGGTCAGATGATGCTCATCAAGGGCGTCCTTCATCTGCCTTCCGACCCGCCGGGCCTGAGCATCAACAGCGAACTGAAGAAGGAGTTCGGCGGCGCACCACGCAATCAACGTGTCAAAGTCGAGTCAGCTCCAGACCAAAAGAACGAAGCAGACGCAACACCTCCACCCGACGTCGAAGCGGAACGCCCAACTGCCCGGCAATCCGCCAAGCCACCTTCATTTCGTTGTGTCGGCTGCCGCAGAAAATTCCGCCTGCGCAACCTGCAAGGAGATGTCGACTTCGCGTGCCCCCTTTGCGGTGAAGCCTATCGGACGGTGGCAGATTCAAAGGGACGTGTCCGGGTTGAGAAACAGGCCGACGAGTTCGACCCTTCGCTCGATATCGACTTTTCGAACGGCAACGCCCAAGCCTTCCTCACCTTGGGACTCCCCCCGGATGCGACCCGCGATGACGTAAAAAAGGCCTACCGCAGGCTCATGAAGGAATTCCATCCCGATAAGGCCGCAAACATGAGTCCGGCCGACCGCCGCCACTTCGAGGAACGCAGCAAGGACATCAACCGCGCCTATGGCGAAATCTTGGACGCATTGAAATAGCAGATTCTACTGAACTGCGACGCGTCGTTCATCCTCGATCGCCCCGACCCAACCAAAGTGAGGTCGGAACGCAAAGGTATAACTCATTTCGCTCAATGTTCCCGACCAGCATTCGCTGCTGGAATTGATCTCGATTTCCGAATTCGCAAACGGGACGAATCTTTTTTGCCGTTCACCAAAGCAGCCGTTAAGTAGCCGCAGTTTTTTCCAGGCAAATCCCATGGCCGTAGCAGCCACACAATCGACCGCAGCCGGATGGGTGCCGGCAACAATGACTCCACAAGGCTTCGGGTCTGGTGCCATTGGTCCGTTCCCTTCACCTCCAACGATGC
>Ga0055584_100006387_pt1 | contig 11565 bp, 12 predicted proteins | sample OSDHelmetaG_FD_58716 | JGI IMG/M metagenome (GOLD analysis project Ga0055584, IMG submission 58716) | Pelagic marine sediment microbial communities from the LTER site Helgoland, North Sea, for post-phytoplankton bloom and carbon turnover... | ecosystem: Environmental > Aquatic > Marine >...
TTTTGTTTTTATGGAACTAATAATTAAGGATTGAATATTTTTTTCAATCCATTCCATTCCGTTAAAAGTTACAATTATGGTGTATATCTTTAACATGAATTATGTTATTTAAAGAATGTAATTTCGACTAAATTTATTATTAAATAATTCTTAATCAGATCGATATAAATTATTTTTATTTTAATCTGATAAAATTCACATCTAGTCCTAATTTTTCTATAATTTTTTTATTTATAGAGTATATGTCAAAATAAGCTTCATCATTTTCCCTTAAATAATCATCAAATATAAACACTTTTGAATTATTTTGAGCTAGATAAATATACAATGAACTAAAAATACAATACAAGTTTATTTTAACACCAAGACTAGCTATTTCTTCAACAAAAACATTGTTTTTTAATATTTCATAATCCATACCAAGAGATTGATTTATTTCTTCAAACATTTTCATATATGAAGGTTCATAAACATAGTCTGGGTGAAATTTTAATTTTATTTTATGGTTATCATTAGATTTAAGATGATTTAATAATTTGATGTAGGAAATTATATAATTATTAAATTTGAGATTGGTCTTAAATGAATCAATTGCAATTACAATATCATTATTTTTGATATTATGGATAATTTCTTTTTTGAATTTGTTTACAAATGATAAAGGGATTATTTCATTTTTAATGCTGAAATCAAATGAATGTTCGTGATTTCGAAAAACAGAATCTAGTTTATTTTTGTAATTGCTCAGCACACCAATTTTAGTAAACGTATTGCTACAATTAATTTTAAAATCATTTCTATACGATGGAATACCTTCTTCAATAAAAAAGTACTTTATGCAATTTTTTGAGGCAATAATTATTTTTTCTCTATAATTTATAAGATGTGGCGTGTAAAAATAAAACTTTGAGTTATCGATTTTTTTTCTTAGCAGTGAATCATTTTTTTTATTCAAATAAAAAATAAAAAAACGTTCTATTTTATTTTTAGGATATGTAAAATTTAAACCTTTGACCAAATTTAGTTTGGTATTGATATTTAGTTCACTGGTTGATAATCTTGGTGAATAAAAATAACAATCTTTAATAGAAATATTCTTCTCAATGATTATTGACAAGTAATTGGTAAAGGATATATAATTACTAATATAAAATAAGTGAATTGCTTTTTGCTTAGTCATTATTATTTATACGCTTTAAGAATTAAATTTAGAATGTAATTTTAGTCATGCAACGTTCAATAGATTCAATCCTAAAGAAAATGGTTTGTCAACTACTTTTTCATCAAAATAAATAGCATAAATTCTATCTCATTATCTTTCAAGTTTTTGAACAATTAAATAGATATGCTTGATGCTACTGATTTTTCAGTTTATTTATAAAATAATGTATTAAAAACTATAAGCTCAAAACTTTTCAACATTCTCATCTGGCTTAACAGATGAATTAAAAAGTTTGATAGCACTTAAAAATAAATGACTTTACTCATATTCAAGAAGTTTTTCTTTTAAGATTTGAGGTAAAATATTTTTATCTTTTAAATACGCTTTTTCACAAATTGTTTTATACGTTGACCATTTTAAAGTATCTATACAATAAAACCAAATATCTTCTTGTAACTCTATAAATTTTAGTCTTTTGTAAACATCTTCACTTATTCTTTCTTTGGATATCATTGTACAACCTGAATCATCACAGATCATAATGCTCCCATCTAATAATGCTCTTTTTTCATTGGCTTGGTTTTGGATTTCCAATGTCTCTTCTACATCTTTGTTATAGCAGCCCAGCGGAGTTATACCTTTACACCATATTGGGTAATTTTCTTTTTTAAGTGTATGAACATCCCTTAATAAGCCATTAACAACAACTCCTTCTACTTGCTTGTAAAGTAAAAAATATTTAGCTACAATATCTCCAAAAGCTGCTTTGTTATTACATTCAAAAGTGTCTACATAAAGTATCCCACCATCTTTTATTTTTTCTCCTTGTTCATGAATTGGCCAATTTGATTCTGAATGTCCATAGATATATTGAATTTCCCCAACAATATGTTGACCTGTTCCTAAAGGTTTAGGTCCTTCAATAACCCCTGATTTACCAAGGGCATCAGCAACTTCAACGCTTGATATCCTGTTTTTTTTTATAAGTTCAATTATTTTTTCTTTCATATTTTTAAAAATATTTTTAGTCTATCTAGTCCTTCTAAAAGAATTTCTCTATCAACACTAAAGGACATCCTAACAAAAGTAGGAAAATTTCCGTAAGCATTTCCAGGTATTAAAGCTAATTTCTGTTCATTTAAAATGTTATTACAAAATTCTTCTCCACTTTTAAAACCAAAATTTGATACGTCAATAAAATAATAAAAACCTCCATCAGGTTTGAATGGCTCAAGTTCTGGAATTGTCGCTGATATTAAATTTCTATTTTCTCTATAATAGGAAGCATATTTGGTTATTACATTATTATGATCAGATAAATTCATTAAAGCATATTGACTAATTGAAGGTGCGCAAGTAGCTATATTTTGGTTTAATAGATCAATTCTATTAAGAGTTTTCATGTGTTGGCAAACTATATATCCTATTCTAAAGCCTGTTACAGCGTGAGATTTAGAAAAACCTCCCGTTATGATTAATTTATCATATTCAAATAGTTTATATTTTCCTGAGTAATCATACTCAGAATATATATTGTCAAAAATTATCCAAGCATCTTTCTTAGTACAAATTGAAATAATTTGATTTATTTCTTGTTCAGAAAACACTTTTCCATTTGGATTATTGGGTGAGCATAAAATTAAAATTTCGAAATTAGATTTAATTAGATTATCTACCCAATCTATATCATAAAGATTTACGGTTGTTATGTTTTTATCGCAAATAGCAGCAGTAGCCTTATAACCCAACCAAGATGGTTCTAAAACGCATACTTCATCACTTTCCAAACTAAGCAGTGAATACAACAACCCTTGTTTAACACCGCTTGTGATCGATATATAATCAAAATTTGTATTGTATTTGTTCGCTAATTCTTCTCTTAACCTATCAATTCCTTTAGACTTAGTATAATGACTATATTCTTCAGGTGGATCTTGTATGTTGTTTAATACTGTCGGAGGAGGGGTGAAATGAGTGTCTCCAACTCCAAAAGATATTACATCTATTCCCTGTTTCTTTAAATCATGGACTTTATTAAATATCGCCATAGATTTAGATGGTTTTATTTTGCTGAAATCCATTATTTTTTCAAGTGAATTGTAAATTCATAAAGGGGATAATCACAAAATAAATTTATTTTTTTACAAAATTTATTAGACTCTTTGAAGATCTTTTCAGGATAATAATGTTGATTTTTTTCAAGTTCATAATCAACATATTTGCTTAAAAAGTTTGCACTAACTAATTCATTTGAAATATCAAACATTTTCCTTAGTGATTTGTATGTGTAATCTAATATACCTTCAGACTTATGAGAGAAAGCGCCTGACATAATAACAATGTCAAAATCTTCTTTAATAGAAAAAATATCAGTATTGTAAAATTTTCTATTTTTTGACGAATGGTTTTTCCTGGCTTCAAATATTAATTCTTCAGCAATATCAATTCCAGTGTATTCATAATTTCCTTCAGTTTTGTCATCAAGATAATGTATACAATCTCCTAAGCCGCAACCAACATCTAAAATTTTTTTATCATTTGGATCTACATTTCTAAATAAAACATCGAAACGAAGGAACTGATCTTTTTTGCTGCCCCACCCTACTGTTTCTATACTATTCCCGTACTTCAAAAATCTTTGATTATATAATTTAGCTGTTTTTTTGTTATTCATGATTTAAAAATTAAAAAAATTACTTGCATTTAAGTACATTATTTTGTGTAACTCATCATCATTTAAGCCATACTTCTTTAAAACATCAATAGACATTTGATATGACTTAATAATAGATCTATCAGGGTAGTCTGAACCATAAAATATTTTTTCAAATTTCATTGATTTCATGCAATAAATCATGTCACTAATCACAGAGCTATCTCTATAATATAAAAGAGAATATGAAAAATCCATGTACACATTCCTAAGTCTTTTAGCTAACATCATAAAGTCTAAAACATAATGACCTCCGAAGTGTGCCCAAACAAATTTAGTATTTGGACATGACAAAGCTAATTCCGAATAATTTAATGGTGAAAAGCCTTGCATTAAATGAGTACCATCTGGAAATGCATCAATAAGTACAGGAACATCCAGGTTTCCAGCAGCATTTACAAGTTCTTTTACTTTTGGGTTTTTCAAACTATAGCATTGCAACCTAGGATGAAGCTTAAGTCCTATAAATCCCAAATTTTTAATGCCATTTTCTAGTTTTTCAATACAATTTAAATCTAAAGGGTTTATGTTTATAAATCCTTTTAAGTTTGTGAATTTTCTTAAACATTTTGAAACTTCTTCAGCTGACCATGGCTGACATTCTAAATGTAAGACAATAGCTTTCTCAATTTCGCATTCTGATAACTGCCTATCTAACTCATTTACTGCACCATAACAGGTGCCATCAAACTTTTCGTTTAAATGTAAGTGTGCATCAATTGTCATATTCATATTTAATTATCTTTTCATAAAATGTAACAAGTTTTAGTGCATTCTCAAAATGTAATGCTGATGATAGCAAATATCCTAATCGGTCACCATCAGATTCAGAAACCTTGACACTATCTCCAACTTTCACAAAACTTGCTCCGCTAATACCTTCAATGTTTTTTAGTTTTTCAAAACCCGAAATGGATTTAATTTTTCCATTTTTTGGAGTAATAAATTTTAAAATAGCATGTTTTTTTTCTACTTCTTTAATTTGAACATTTATTCCCATTGCCTGTAATATTGTCAATTTTGCTATGTTAACACCACTTATTAATGGAACTAAATGGTTAAAAACTAAAAAACCTCCACCCCTTGCCCCAATCTCCACTATTCCTATTTTGTTGTTTTTCGTTACAATAACTTCAGAATGGCATGGGCCATAATTAAAACCCATAATTTTAATTGCTTCTATTATTATGTTGCCAATTTTATTATACAAATCAGCGCCTTTATTAAAGGTTCTTAATTCGTTAGCTATCAACCCATCCGTATTATCGACTTTTAATTTTTCAGTTATCGCTAATACCGTTGTAATTCCTTTTTCTGTAAATGTTTCAACAGTACATTCATATCCTTCCATGTAGGTTTCGATGATGACTTCATTGTTTTTTGAATTATCAAATGCTTTATTAATAATGAAATCAAGATTATGTAAATCTTTGAAATCAATCTTACTAACACCTCTACTTCCCGATGATTCAGTAGGTTTAATTATTAATGGTAAATTCGACTTCTTTATATAATTCTTAACTTTTGACTTACTAGAAATAACTTTCCAATTTTCAGGCAATTTAAAAGAATTTTCTGATAAAATAGATCTCAGATGTCCTTTATTTAGAAACTTATTATAAGTTTCTATTTGTTCACCAGGTAAATTAAATTTATCACGAATTATGGCACACAACCTCAAACCTGCTTCAGAACAGAAGCATATTGCTCCAATAATATTTAAATCAAAAGATCTAATTATTTTGATAATCTTATCAGTTTTAGATAAACTAATATTTATAAATTGATCAGATAATTCGAAACCTATCGCACTCGGGTCTTCATCAATAGATAAAATTTTAAGCCCTAATTTTTTTGCTTCTAATATTCCATGACATTGTATTTTTCCTGCAGTAACTGAAACTAACCATTTTTCATCCATCAAATTATTTTTTGAATTATGTTAAAAATTCTATTTTTTCCTAATCCATCTATTAAAGTTCCTTTATTTTTTTGTTCTAATTTATCTAACTCCAGACTCTTAAGAGAATTTATTCCTTGACCAACTATATAATTAGAATCAAAAACCGAATTAACAACATTTTTTTCAAATTTTGTTTGAGGAAGAGCCCATGTGAGGGTATTTAAATAAATAGATTCAAACATACACCCTCCACCATTTGTTACAACGAAACTAGATTCAGCTAATAGTTCAGGGAAATTTTTTGGATTATTTAATACCTCAAATTTTTTTGAGGTTAATGATTTTTCATTTGTCTTACCGTTAACTACAGTAACATTTAGACCTTTATGGTATAGATATTCCGCAGCTAAATAAGATTGATCTAATACATCTCCTCCTCCAATACAGACCAAGGCTTTATTTTTGATTTTTTTAGTTTTTTTTAAAAGCAAAATTTCGTCTCTTATTATTATATATTCAAACCCAATAAAACATTTAATTTTAGCCTTTGGTTTTGAATGTGGATGAATGATTATATTATAATCAGGTTTTTCTTTTCCAAACCAATCTAATGTTATCACAAATTTATTTTTTTTCTTTTCTTTAATAATAAGTTTGTCAAGATTTCTATGTGAATCAAAAAGCACAATTTCAGCGTCTTTATTTTCAAAGGATTTTTCACCTATTAAAAAATTCGATTCATCTGATATTCCATATATAGATGAATTGAAGCCTTTACCAATTAAAAAGCTACAAAGTGATTTAGATCTTGATATATGGCCGTAGCCAGCTTTAATTCCACCATCACAATATATCTGTATATGATACTTACTCATCTATGAAATTCATGGAAAACCTATCTCCTGGCGATAAGTTTTTATTAGAAGTTTTACCAATAATTTGTTTATAAAATTTAGGATGAGCACCATGTCCAGGTCTAACAGCCTTAATATTGTCTTTACTTAAAACATCACCTTTTTTAATGTAATCAGTCACGTATAATGAACTTCTATTTTTTAAACTTGGCAATGCACTTTTAGTTATACTGTAACTAACTTTACCTAGTGCTTTTTCTATAAACCTCACATCTTTTACCATTTTTGTGAATTCATCTTCATTCATAGAAAAAAATGAATCTGCTGTTTCTTCACTATTATTTAAAATTATATGTTTCTCTATTATTTTCCCTCCTAAAACTATACTTGCAATAGCTGCTGCAGACCCTAAAGTGTGATCAGAAATACCACTAATTACTCCTAGTTTTTTCGATATATCTTTTATAGTTAATAAATTTGCTTCTTCTGGTGGGCATGGATAAGCTGTTGTACATTTTAAAATACAAATATCGGAGTTGCCATGAGATTTAATTGCTTTAACTGCTAAATCTAAATCACTAAAATTTGATAAACCTGAAGATAATATGATAGGTTTTCCAGTCTTAGCAACTTTTTCTATTAGCGGAATATTAGTTATTTCAGGGGATGCAATTTTATATGCTGGTACATTTAATTTTTCTAAAAAGTCTACTGCTGTTTCATCAAAAGGACTTGAAAATACTTCCAACCCTATTCTTTTAGCTTCATTAAAGATTTCTTTATGCCAATCCCATGGTGTATGAGCAAAATTATATAAGCTCCATAAGTTTTTATATTTATGCCATGGGGAACTTTTTTGTATCAAAAAATCTTCCTTATCACTATTTACAGTAATAGTATCAGCAGTATATGTTTGTAATTTTAAAGCATCTGCACCTGAACTCTTTGCGGCTCTCACAATTTCTAGAGCAGTTTCAATTTTACCACCATGATTAGCTGACATTTCAGCAATAACAAATGCATTATAATTGTCACCTACTAATCTGTTACCAATCTTAAACACCATTTTGAAGTATATTTTGTGTAGATTAAATTATTAATAATATCTCTTTCAGGGGCGCCAGAATACTTAAATGTTCTATTTTTATTAATTATGTCGTATTCTTTAACTATTAAACCTTTAAGGTATTTAGCAGATTCTGGATTTAGAAAACTTTTAATTTTTGAGAAACCATAACAATCTAATTCTTTTTGGCTTACTTTTCTTGTATTAATCATTTTTTAAAAGTATTATCAACTAATTCGTGTGACATTATCTAATAATTGAATTAATTTTTTGTCGGATTTATATTTTAGTGATAAGTGAGAGTTTATATTTGAAATCTCAGAATTTTCTCTTAATATTTTAATTACTTCATCTAAATTTGATTGATGATTAATGGGTAATTTTTGAAACAATTCTTCAAACATAAGTAAATCTTCAACGTAGTCTAGTGTTAATCTATAATTTGGAAAATTATATTTATTAGGTGGATTAATATTGGTAATATTAAATATGTGAGGATTATTTATAAAGTAATAAGTCATATACTCGCTGTATTCAAGGTTCAAATTATAACTTAGAAGTTTGTCAATGGCTTGTGAAGTCATTATTTCACCACCAATTCCAATTGGAAGAATGCCAGAATAATACTTTATGTATTCACGTTCATTATTAATATAAAGTTCTTCAATTAATTTATCTAAAAGATCTACACTGATTATAGGGCAATCACCAGTAACTCTAATTAAATAATCACATGGATATTCCTCAAGAGCATCTTTGTAACGTTTAACAACATTTTTAAAGTTCCCTCTGAAATATAGTTTGTTATTTTTAATAGCCCATTCTTCTAGGGCGTCATCAACTTTTTCAGTTGTAAATGTTAATATAACATTGTCAATGTAATTTGATTTTTCAATAGCAACGATGACTCTTTCTGCAGAATTCTTTCCTGCAATTGGAATAAGCGCTTTTTTTGGTAAGCGAGAAGATGTCATGCTTATTTGAACAAAAACATTTATTTTTTTTTCTTTATACATATTTAAATTAAACTATTTGAAATTCCACCATCTATCTGAATCTTTACCTTGATTATAATTATAGTCTTTTTTTGATAATTCAGATTAATGTTTATTTTTTACTTATTCTTTTAAATAAATACAATTCTGAATGAAATCCATCTACAGTTTTGTACCCATAAGGAAATACATTTGTGGCAATTCTAATATATTTATCTTCTAGCATTTCTAAATAGGCTCCTTTTTTTATAGGAACTTCTACTCCTACACCTCTTGACTTCTTTATTTGCTTTCCTTCCCTCATGTTTCTTAGCAAAACCCATTTTGGATTAAGCCTTTTTACATGGGTTAGATAATTTTCAACAATGTGTGGCTCCATTTCTTGAAACGACACAAAATTCACAAACAAATCTATTTCTCCATTCAACTTTTCAATGTCCCAAGAATTTAATACAGCACATCTTTCAATATTTTCAATAAAAATTTCATTTTTATTTTGACCATAAGGCTCTATGTTTTCATTGCCATAGATATTTTCTAAATACTTCCAAGTTATAAAACTCATTGGTGGAATATCTATATCTATATACTTTATATCTTCAGAATATTTTAAAATCTCACCCAAAGAACCAAAACCACCCCCAATTTCTAAAACTGTTTTTATTTCATCCTTTTCTATAAATGATTTTAGAAAACATAAACCTTGTATATAGTTTAAGGAAGATCTACTATATTTTTTACCATCAAATTCAAATTGCTCTAAAGGGTTTCCATAGGTGCTTTCAGAGAAGTGATTTAGAAATGGTTTTTTATTTTCGTCATTAGATGCAAGAAACACTCGGTAATCAGATAACGCATGAAAATAGCCACTTAAAAATTCCTCCATGGCAAGGTTCTGTTTTTCAGATCCATTCTTTTTGATTAAATTGAGTAATTCTTTAGAAATCTCATTTGAAAAAGAATTGGTTGGGATACCATAATTCGGAACAAAGAAAGAAAGGGGAGTAGGTAATTTTCTGAAATTCGCTATACCTTCATTTATAATTTCTTGATGGATTTTGCTTGATGCCTTTTCCCAAAATGAAGATGGTTGATAAATCTTTTTTTGTGATTTATTTGTTTCTTTAATCAATTCTAATTCTGGATAGTTTTGTTTCATTTTTTTTCTTTTGATATTATTAAATTAAGCTAGTTGAAATCCCACCATCTATCTGTATATTGGTTCCTGTTATCCCTCTAGCACTTTCAGAAGAAATAAACGCTGCTAAGTCTCCAATTTCATCAACTTCTTGGTACCTTCCTAATGGAAGGTTTTTAATGCTTCTCTCCTCAACTTCTTCAATTGTTATATTCTCATTTTCTGCTACTTTTTCCATTAACTCAATTGCTCTATCTGTTTTAAATGCTCCAGGGCAAATATTGTTTATCGTGATGTTATCTTTTATTAATTCTTTACAAATAGATTTTGACAATGCCGTGATACCTGCCCTATAAATATTTGATAAAATTAATGTTGGGGCCGGTTCCTTTACAGACAATGAAGTAATATTAATTATTCTTCCCCAATTATTTTTTTTCATGTGAGGTGTTACAAGAGATATCATTCTCATTGTATATTTTAGTACGCTATTATGTGCTTTATCCCAATCATTTTCTTTGAAATCAAAAAATGTTCCTGCCATTGGCCCCCCTGAATTATTGACTAGTATATCAATTCTTCCAAATTTTAATAATGTTCTTTCAACGATACGATTATTATCATTAAGTGAACTCATGTCAACACAAAGCGTTAATACTTCTACTCCAATTCCCCTTATTTCTTCAGCAGTTTTTTTTAGTGATTCCTCATTTCTAGCACACAGGACTATATTTACACCTTCCTTAGCTAAAGAGATGGCACAACCTTTGCCAATACCTTTACTTGCCCCTCCTACAACAGCAACTTTATCTTTTAATCCTAAATTCATTTTTTTATATCGTTATATGTTATTTTGTCATCTTTATTTATATTCCTTAAAGCAAGTTTGTTGATAAATTGTTTATATTCTGAAGGAGGGACACCATCACCGGGTCTTTTAAATGTAATGTCTTTTTGTGTGATAACTTCCCCTCTGTTAATTTTATTTAATGCAACCATACTTCTTCTCATTATTGATCTGTCGAAATTTTCTCCTGGTGCAAGGACTTTATTTTTTTGATTTATACTAATAGCAGTTTGTCTGAATTTATTAATACAATTTTTCATTTCTTTTGGCTCAAGGCAAATGTGCCAGTCAGGTCCCTTTTCACTTCTTGATATACATAGATGTTTGCTGACAACACTTGCTCCAGATGCCAATGCCAATGAAGGCGTCCAATCAAGAGGTGTGTGATCAATAAATCCAACAAGTTTATTATATTTTTCTTTAGATTTATTTATGTATCCTAATGAGGTATGCTCAATGGATACTCCATCTTCACCGCTAGCCATTGTGTGTTGACCATGTAATAAGATAAAATCATTTTTTCTTTTGGAATTTAATCTGTTTATGGCCCAGTCAATTTCATTTTCTTCTGCAAGTGGAAGACTCAAGAAAAAAGGAAGTCCACTTTCAGCAACTGCATCCAATATTTCCGGATTATTTATATCTGATGCATTTATATTAAAAGCTGAGCAACCAGCTAAAGTTAGGGGTTTAATTAAATTGTGACTTAATGGTGCTACAATAATTTCAATTTCTTTTTTTTTGCAGTAATTGACTATTTCTATCATTTTATCAAGAGGAAGTTGAGTTTTATTATAAACCTCTAAGTATGGATGATCTTTTACATAAAAGTCACTTGGAATAGCAAATTGAAATTCAATAGCATCTCCTCCGGCTTCGACAGCTGT
>Ga0055584_100006388_pt1 | contig 11564 bp, 11 predicted proteins | sample OSDHelmetaG_FD_58716 | JGI IMG/M metagenome (GOLD analysis project Ga0055584, IMG submission 58716) | Pelagic marine sediment microbial communities from the LTER site Helgoland, North Sea, for post-phytoplankton bloom and carbon turnover... | ecosystem: Environmental > Aquatic > Marine >...
ATGCACCGCCTCGAATTCCGGGTATGCCAGATCAATTGCCTGAACCGAGCCATCGGTTGCAAACGCCTGTCTCCAGGCGACGCCATCGAAGCTCTGGTCGTTTATGGCGTGCCATGGTTCGATCGACATGTTGACCATTAAGGCTGCCCTGATAGCTGATAAGTGAATCATTTTTGAAGGTATTTCATATTTATGTTTGACATTGTATAGTTATTGTATAATTATATTACTCATGTTTTATGAATCGTTATATGTGGATTCAAGTAAAATGATAGTGTCAAGAATGCACAAGGCCATATAATTTTATGCTTAGTTTCATTGATAGTGCCCATTTTACCCGGAATATTCCGGGTAACTTTTTGATCACATAACACGATAGTTCTCATTTTCTGGTCATTTGGGTTTGTAATGATAATGCATAATAAATATATTTTTTTGATTGTGAGTAGTTTACGGACTGGATTTGTCAATGAGCAGAATAGCAAAAAAAACTGAGCCTCAAGACGCCGCTCTTTACCCTATCCGAACAGTATCGGATCTTACGGATGTAAACGCGATCACGCTCCGAGCTTGGGAACGACGTTATGGTCTGTTTGAGCCCGTTCGAAAAGCCAGTGGACACCGTTTGTACACACAGGCAAACATTGACCTCATCACGCGGGTGGTGGGATTGCTTGACCGCGGGATGCGAATCGGTCAGATCAAAGCGCAACTCGACGTCGAAAAGGCAGAGCAGAATCAAAATGCAGTGGTCAATGATGTCTGGAAACGTTATGTCGATCGGATGATTGCCGCAGTGATCCAGTTCAATGAGGAAGGGCTCGAAACGACTTACGGTGATGCGCTTTCCCTGTACCCGGTTGATATGGTCACAGAACGTCTGTTAATGCCTTTGTTGAAGGAGTTGGGGCGCAGGTGGGTCGAAAACGAAGGCAGTATCGCGGAAGAACATTTTTTTGCTTTTTATATTCGTAACAAACTGGGCGCAAGATTTCATCATCGCTCAAAAACCAAGGACGGGCCTAACCTTTTGCTTGCCTGTCTGCCTGGCGACCGGCATGAAACGGGACTGTTACTGTTTGCACTGGCTGCCAGTTCCAGCGGCTACCGAGTCATATTGCTGGGCGCCGATATGCCCCTGGAAGAGTTGCCTGCCGCTGTTCGTAAAACAGGCTGTGCAGCGATCATTTTATCCGGAGTTCTCCAGCCGGAATCTGACGTGCTAAACGCGTTACCCGATTTAGCCAGGCAATCACATGTTCCTGTTTTTTTGGGGGGGTATGCATCGGTGAAAGTGCACGACGCCCTTAGAAGAGCAGGTGTGACCTCGCTTGGAACAGATTTGAAGTCAGGCCTTGCGCGTCTTCTTGATGCTGTGCCGGTCGAGTAAAAAGGAGTTATAGAAAATGCAGGAAAGATCTCAATTGCGAAAAGATAAATCCGGCAGATCGCCGGGTGCTATTGGTTGGGCGGAAATGGGACTGGTGCCGGACAACGTCATTCGCGCCGGTATTCGCCGTCTGAATCGCCAGCGACTCCAGGATATACATGCTGATGATCCCGAACAGTCATGTCAGGATTTGGTGAAGTTTGTTGAAAACATGAACATCGCTGAGATTGCGCCGTTACCGGAACTGGCCAACGAGCAACACTACGAGGTTCCAGCGGATTTTTTTGGACTGGTCATGGGTGATCACCGAAAGTACAGTAGTTGCTACTGGACTGATGAAACTGAAACCCTGGTCCAGGCCGAAGCTGAGGCCTTGCGCCGCACCTGTCATCACGCCGGTATTGCCGACGGTATGCAGGTGCTTGATCTAGGTTGTGGGTGGGGATCGCTCAGTCTCTGGATGGCGGCGAGTTATCCGGACTGCAAGGTGGTTTCTGTATCCAACTCTAGCAGCCAGAGAGAGTACATAACCACTCAGGCGAAGTTACGTGGACTTACAAATATTTCGGTGCTCACATGTGACATGAACGATTTCGACACGGAGCTTCGTTTCGACCGGATCGTGTCGGTAGAAATGTTTGAACACATGCGTAACTACCAGGAGCTGTATCGTCGAATCAGTACCTGGTTGGAGCCTGGCGGCAAATTTTTCAAGCACATTTTCTGCCACCGCAGTTGTGTCTATGAGTTTGTAGACCAGGGGCCGGGTGACTGGATGAGCAGGCATTTCTTTTCAGGCGGCATCATGCCAAGTAATGATTTGCCATTGCGCTTTCAGCGGGATCTGAAGCTCGTTGATCAGCGGCGCTGGAATGGACGGCACTATGAAAGAACTTCAAATGCCTGGTTGCAGAACATGGACGCTAACAAGCAAGAGGTTATGGACATTATGGCCTCAACTTACGGTCCCGGGAATGCAGCCAAATGGTTCATGCGTTGGCGTATATTTTTCATGGCCTGCGCTGAGCTGTTCGCACACAATGACGGCTGTGAATGGTATGTGGGTCATTATCTTTTTGAACGTCGCGAAGACTCAATCGCAGCGGTGAACGGGTGAACCCCAAACTGATCAATTTTGTTGCTTTCCAGGCGGGTTGGTTTGCCTGTGTACTTGGTGCGGCCAATGGCTTGCCATGGCTGGGGTCATTGCTTGTCTGCCTGATTGTGATGGCGCATATAAAAATGGCTGAACGCCCGCGCGTCGAGCTGCAGCTACTCTTGCTTTGTGTGATGTTGGGCTTGGTTTTTGATAGTTTTCTCGTCAGTAGCGGCTGGGTTTTTTATCCCAGTGGCGTGCTGATATCCGGCATCGCGCCCTATTGGATACTGGCCATGTGGGCGCTATTTTCGACCACAATTAATTTATCCATGGCGTGGTTAAAGAGTAACCTCGTTCTGGCATCCGTTATGGGTGCGGTTTTCGGCCCCCTGAGCTACATCGCAGGTCAGCGCCTGGGTGCGATCGAATTGATTGATGCGCGTTCCAGCCTGATTGCGCTGGCGGTCATCTGGGCGTTGGCGATGCCCATTATTACCTTTGTAGCAGGTCATTATGATCGCGTCCGCACACCCGCTCTTGTTCCCCTGCAAAGACTAAGCGAGGGAGAGTGATGATTGATTGGACGGCGTTTCTTTGGTGCGGGGTTCTATTGTTGCTCGTCGCCGTGGTTTTCTGGTTAGTCAGCCTGTGGCGTAATGATGTAAGCATTGTTGATTCGCTGTGGTCCCTGATGTTTCTGCTGGTGGCATTGGCATATGCCGCAATGAGTGGAGATGGTGGTCCGCGTGAGGTGCTGGTTCTCGCACTGGTTGCTGTCTGGGCGCTCCGTTTATCTGCCTATATCAGTTGGCGTAATCATGGACAGCCGGAAGATTATCGCTACCAGGAAATTCGCGCTAATAACGAGCCGGGTTTTCGTTACAAAAGTTTCTATATCGTTTTCGTTCTTCAGGCCGTATTGGCCTGGATCATCAGTCTGCCGTTGGCAGGGGCAATAAGCGGGCAGTCAGACATCGGTTTTCTGGATTACGCGGGCGTCGGCCTGGTCCTGGTGGGTTTGTTTTTTGAAGCCGTGGGTGATCTGCAATTATCGCGCTTCAGGCAAGATCCTGGTAATGCCGGGAAGGTTCTGGACAAAGGTCTTTGGCGCTTCACGCGGCACCCCAACTACTTCGGCAACTTCACCCTTTGGTGGGGGTTCTACCTGGTTGCGCTTTCAGCCGGTGCCTGGTGGACCGTTGTTTCCCCATTGCTGATGACCTTTCTGCTGTTAAAGGTCTCCGGTGTGGCGCTGCTTGAAAAAGACATCGGCGAGCGCAGGCCGCGTTACCAGCAGTACGTTCGTCGAACCAACGCTTTTTTTCCCGGATTGCCACGCAACTGAAACTGGAGCTTATGAACTGATGTTTAGTAAAATAGCATTGATGATTGCGTCTTTGGCCTTGTCCCTTTCTGTGATGGCAGCTGACCAGGAATGGCGTTTCCAGGTATACCTGGACGACAAGAAGATTGGCACCCACGATTTCGTTCTGCAGGAATTGGATAACCAGCGGAAACTGCTGAGTGAGGCAAACTTTGAGTACCGCCTGATGTTCGTCAAGTTGTATGGCTACGAGCATGAGAACACCGAAACCTGGAGTGGTAATTGTCTGACCGGAATCGAATCTACAACAGATGCTAATGGCAAGCCCTTTCAAGTCAGCGGTTCTCTGCAGGGAGATCGATTCATGTTAAGTGGTACCGCAGGTGAGGCGGAATTGCCATCTTGCAATATGAGTTTCGCCTATTGGAATCCGGTTTTCCTTCAGCAGGAGCGCCTGATCAATGTTCAGAATGGTGAGATACATGACATTGAAGTGAGTGAGCCGGAACTGGTGCAGATAGAGGTTCGCGGTGTTATGCAGGCAGCCTACCGATACTTGCTGGATGCCGGTGAGTTGAAAATTGAGCTTTGGTACTCGGAAGACAACGAGTGGCTGGCATTGGAAACCGAAGCGCGTGGCGGACGTCGCCTGCGTTATCAATTACTTTGAAACACTGGAGCGCAGGCTTTGACTACTCAACTTCGGGCAATTTCTTTAACAGCCCTTATTGTTACACTATCGGCCTGTAGCAATATGGAACCGCTGCAAACGGTCGATCGTGTCGACCTTGACGCCTTTATGGGTGATTGGTACGTGATTGCCAACATTCCCACGAGAATAGAGAAGGGCGCCCATAACGCCATTGAAAACTATCGTCTTGATGATGACGGCAGTATTGCAACGACTTTTACCTTTCATGACGGCAGTTTTGCTGGTGAACTCAAGACATACAATCCACGTGGTTTTGTAAGCAAGGAGTCCGATGCCATCTGGGGTATGCAATTTATTTGGCCAATCAAGGCCGATTACCGGATTGTGTATCTTAACGAAGATTATTCTGTCACCGTCATCGGCCGCAACAAGCGTGACTATGTCTGGATCATGGCCAGGGAGCCTGCCATTGACGCTTCGGAATATGCAGAAATTCTGGACATGCTCGAATCGGTCGGTTATGACCTCAGCGAAATTCAGTTGGTGCCCCAGAAATGGTAGCTAAGGTTCAACATTCGCGCTGGCGCCATTGGTGGGTTTCGTTACTCGGCTGGTTTGACGCGGCAGCAGTAGGGACGTCTGAGCAAACGAGTAGCAAAAATATCGATTGGTTACGGACGGTGCCATTTATCGGTATGCATGCGGCCTGCTTTGCCGTGATATGGGTAGGCTGGAGTCCGGTTGCTGTCGTGACAGCGTTGGTGCTTTACCTGCTTCGTATGTTTGCGATCACCGGATTTTATCATCGCTATTTTTCACACCGGAGTTTTAAGACATCCCGGGTGACCCAGTTTATTTTTGCAGTTATTGGCGCATCGTCGGTGCAGCGCGGACCTATCTGGTGGGCGGCACATCACCGCCATCATCACGCGACCACCGAGCAGGAAGATGACCAGCATTCGCCCGTGCACCATGGTTTATGGTGGAGCCACACAGGCTGGTTTCTGACGCGTGAAAATTTTCTTGTTCAGGAAAAACGTGTGCGGGACCTGCAATCCTTTCCGGAGCTCAGGTTTCTTGACCGGTTTGATATTGTCATACCGTTTGTACTCGCGGTCTCTTTGCTGGTGATGGGTATGGGGCTGGAACACTTTGCGCCACAGATGGGCACCAGTGGTGCTCAGATGCTGGTGTGGGGTTTCTTTATATCAACCGTGGCGTTGTATCACGGTACCTTCACGATCAATTCACTGGCGCATCGATGGGGTCAACGACGTTATGCCACGGCCGATAACAGCAGGAATAATTTCTGGCTGGCCCTGGTGACGTTGGGTGAGGGCTGGCACAACAATCACCATCACTACCCGGCTTCGGCAAAACAGGGGTTCTATTGGTGGGAGCTTGATGTGACCTATTACCTGCTTCGGGTCATGTCAGCGCTGGGCCTGGTATGGGATCTGAAACCAGTGCCGTTGGAGCGCAGGGAGTCCAACCGGCTCAAACCATCAGGAAGGAAACGATTCAAGTGAAGATCGCAGTCATTGGAACAGGAATTGCCGGCAATGTCGCCGCTTACCATCTCGCGCGCGAACATGATGTCACTGTGTTTGAGGCAGACAATCGTATTGGTGGTCATACCAATACCGTTCGCGTGGAGCATGGCGGACAGGAATATGCCATTGATACCGGCTTTATCGTATTCAATGAACGTACCTATCCCAATTTTATTGCGTTGCTGGACGAGTTGGATGTCGCCTGGCAGGACAGTGACATGGGTTTTAGCGTGCAACATGAGAAAACCGGTCTCGAGTACAGCGGGTCTACACTCAATAGCCTTTTCGCACAGCGTAGCAATTTATTCAGGCCATCGTTTCATCGGATGGTTCGTGAAATTTTACGTTTCAATCGAGAATCGCCCCGTCTGCTTGAAGCGAACGCTTCATCGGTATCGCTAAAAGATTACCTCAGCAACGAGAGATACTCAAAGGAGTTCGTGGATCATTTCATTATTCCGATGGGCGCGGCTATCTGGTCGGCCAAGCCGGAAGTTATGGGTCAGATGCCCGCTGAGTTCTTTGTTCGATTTTTTCAGAACCATGGAATGTTGAGTGTTAATGACCGGCCGGTTTGGCGGGTGATAAAAGGTGGTTCAAACAGTTATGTGGAAAAACTCGTGGCCGGGCATCGTGACCGCATCAGGCTAAACGCCCCTGTGGAGTTCGTCCGGCGTTTTCCCGAGCATGTTGAAGTGAAAGTTACGGGTCATGAAGTAGAGCGTTTCGACCAGGTTTTCATGGCCTGTCATGGTGACCAGGCCTTGCAGTTACTGGTTGACCCCAGTTTGAACGAAGAGCAGGTGCTTGGTCAGTTCAAATATCAGGCAAACGAGGCCCTCTTGCATACGGATGAATCTCTGATGCCCAGGCGCCGTCGTGCATGGGCTGCGTGGAACTACCACATTCCCGCCTATTCCCAGGAGCGAGTTGCTGTCAGCTATAACATGAATATCCTGCAGGGCCTCAAGGCGCCGGTAACGTTTTGTGTCACACTCAATCACGCATACGCCATTCGGCCCGAAAAGATCATTCAGCGATTTCAATACAGTCACCCGGTATTTACCCCGGAATCTATAGAGGCACAAAAGCGTCATGCCGAGATCGACGGCACCTATCGAACCTACTATTGTGGAGCATATTGGCGAAATGGCTTTCATGAAGACGGGGTGGTTAGTGCATTGACGGCACTGGACCACTTCAAGGAGCGGCTAAGTAATGAAAAGCGCGATTTTCGAAGGACAGGTTAGACATCGTCGTATGCAGCCAACCGGTCACGCGTTCGTGTACCGGTTGTTCATGATGTATCTCGATCTGTCGGAACTGGACAAGGTATTCAAGCATCGATGGCTGTGGTCTGCACGCAGATTCGCCTTGGCCCGCTTTCGCAGGGAGCGCCATCTGGGTGATGCTTCGATACCTCTGGAGCAGGCAGTGCGGGACCTGGTTGAAAGTGAAACCGGCAGTCGTCCGGCTGGCCCTGTCCGTTTGTTAACCAATCTGAGCTATTTCGGCTACTGCTTTAACCCCGTCAGTTTTTACTATTGTTTTGACAAAGATGATCAACAGGTCGAAACCATTGTCGCCGAAGTAAACAATACGCCGTGGGGTGAGCGGTATTGTTATGTGTTGAGCGAAAAAATGAACCAGGGCAAGGCAACACTCAAACGCTATTCACCGGCAAAGAAAATGCATGTCTCGCCTTTTATGCCGATGGATATCGATTATGACTGGCGTTTTTCTACCCCGGCGGAGCACCTGAGTGTGCATATGGGAAATTCCCGTAAGGACCGGAAAATATTTGATGCTACGCTGGAGTTCAAGCGGTCCGAAATCAATGCGGGTTCGCTGGCACGGGTGTTGCTGTTTTATCCGCTAATGACCCTGAAAATTATTTTCGCTATTCACTGGCAGGCACTTCGGTTGTGGATGAAGCGTGTTCCAGTCTACGATCACCCTGCTAAAACCATCACTATTGAAAGGAAAAAGATATGAAGTCCGTAAGTCTTGCCTCTGATGACCACCTCAGTACGACAAGGAAACCCGGTATGCTCGACAACGTTGCCCGCCGAATGGTGTTTAAGCAACTGGGGCGTATGGAAACCGGCAGCTTGAGACTGGTTGAGGGAGAGCGCAGCATCACTTTCGGTGAGGCTGAACAAGTGGCGGAGCTGTCTGCAAAAATAGAGGTGATAGACGGAGCCTTTTATAGCGATATCGCGTTTGGTGGTTCTGTAGGGGCCGGCGAAGCATATATGCGTGGCGCATGGCAGTGTGATGATCTGGTCAGCCTGGTTCGCATCCTGCTGCGTAACCGTGAAGTATTGGACAATATGGAGACGGGTACCGCCTGGTTAACACGTTCCCTGCAACGGTTTTTTCACTGGTTAAACCGCAATACCCGGGAGGGTGCCAGGCGTAATATTTCGGCGCACTACGATCTGGGTAATGACTTTTTCGCATTGTGGCTGGATGAATCCATGATGTATTCATCGGCGATGTTCGAGCACGAAGGGCAAAGTCTCGCTGATGCACAGCAGCACCGTCTCGATGTAATCTGTAACAAACTTAGGCTTGGTCCGGATGATCATGTTATCGAGATCGGCACAGGTTGGGGTGGTTTCGCCATATATGCAGCACGCAAATATGGTTGCCGTGTGACCACGACCACCATTTCAAAACAACAGTACGATATGGCGTGTCAACGTGTGCAGCAGGCAGGGCTTGAGGGCAGGATCGAACTGCTGCTTGAGGACTACCGTGACCTCAAAGGACAATATGACAAGCTGGTTTCAATAGAAATGATAGAAGCCATCGGCAGTGATCAGTACGATACCTATTTCGGTCAGTGCAGTAAGCTGCTCAAGCCGGGTGGTCGTATGCTGATCCAGGCCATCACTATCGCCGATGATCAATATGATTATGCACAGAAAAATGTGGATTTTATTCAGCGTTATATTTTCCCGGGTAGCTGTTTGCCCAGTCTGGCCGTGATGAACGCCACGATTGCAAATGTCAGCGATATGGTCGTCACCACCATCGAGGATATCGGCCAGGATTATGCACTGACTCTCAATCACTGGCGGCGAAACTTCTTCACGCATATCCATGAAATTGTCGAGCTTGGTTACCCTGAGGAATTCATCTGGATGTGGGAGTTTTACCTCTGCTATTGCGAAGGCGGCTTTATTGAAGGGGCCATTAGCGACGTGCACCTGACAGCGCAAAAGCCTTTGTAAATAAGGCCGGTTGCATTCCATCCATCACGATGCTTCCGGTTGATCCTGCATCCTCACCGCCTCAAGGTCGATCCACTGAAGAAAAACAAATTGATCGCCTCCTTCAGGAGGCGTTTCTCGTATATTCATATGCTAAGTAATATCAGCCTGTTGAGGATTGTGGCCTGTTTGAACATAATTCTGTTATGGTTTTGGGGTAATGCATTTGACACCAGCAAAGAGTCTCGCTTGATGAGGTACCAGCAAAATGAAGGCATACGCTATTCGATGTGAAAATGACCTGAGGATTGCCGAAGATCTTCTCAGTGATGTATTGGTCAAACGGACCAAGGCAGACCTGGACCGAATGACGGAGAAAGGTCCAATAGGAGTGCGTAGACGGCTGCTGTCCTCATCGGTGCGCCTAAGCCGCAGTATGTCTCCTTCTGTGCACAAAATGGCAGACCATTGCGTACAAACACTCGGGGTTGAGATCCCATTGGAGCTATATGCTTATGCCAGTCCTCAATTCAACGCGGCTTGCTTCAAACCTGAGGACGGCCGTTTGTTTGTCATATTTTCGTCCAGCCTGTTGGAAGCATTTGATGAAAATGAACTCATGTTTGTGGTGGGTCATGAGCTCGGTCATCATGTCTACCAACACCACGATATTCCGGTTGGCTACATAACCAATGGCCAACAAAGAGTGCCCGCCAGCCTGGCCTTACAGTTGTTTGCCTGGACCCGTTACGCGGAAATTTCTGCAGACCGTGCCGGCGCTTTCTGTGCCAATGATCTCGGTGTAGTAGCCCAGGCGCTTTTCAAGCTGGCCTCTGGGCTTAGCAGTGAAAGGATCGTCAGTTTCAACCTGCCCGATTTTTTGAAGCAAATGGACGAAATGCAGACAGTCGATGCAGAGCCGGGGCAGGGTGCGCCTGTTGAGGACTGGTTTTCAACACATCCATTCAGTCCATTGAGGGTGAAAGCCCTGCAGCTATTTCATCAATCCGGACTGATGCTCAATGGCGGTATCGAAAAGGCAGAGTTGGAGATAGGTGTACAGGGCATGATGGGCCTGATGGAGCCCAACTACCTAGAGGGACGTACCGAGGTGGCAAAAATCATGGGTCAGTTGTTTATTGCGGGTGCCATCGCGGTGGCCAATGCACGCGATGGGATCGGTGAGGAGGAAAAGTCGGTGCTCAAAGAGTTCATGGGTGAGGCTTTCTCGTTGGATATTCTGAAGATAGACAAGTTGATCGATACACTGCCCAAACGTATCGGGTCTGTTAAGCAGCATGCCAGTATCACGCAACGCATGCAGGTGGTTCGCGACCTGAGCGTGGTTGCCCGGGCTGAGGGTGGAATTACCGATAATGAGTTGCTGGTTCTTTATGCAATTGCAGATGGATTGGAAATTCCAAGGTCACTTGTTATGCACATACTGGATGGTGATGCTGGCTTGGACTAATATCTGACCCGCTTTTGTAATTTGCTCATGCCCCCGTTGCTTGCTTCCATCCTGAGGATGAGGCCAATACGATCTCGTCCTGCCTTTTGATCAATGACCGCATTGGGTTGGCTATCTCGCCGCCATAATATCGATGCCAGTTTTCACTGTCGCTATTCATTGCTTAAAAGCGCTCTTTTAGATCGGGGGCGCCTGGCTTGTGCTTGCAAAAACGGGTTCCACTTTAAGTTTCAAAAAAAGAATTGACAAAGTTATACAAAACTTATACATTATTAATCGTCGAATGGAATTAAAGACTATTAACCACTAATATATTTATTTATATTTTAAATTAACAGAAAATCGTTGGAGAGCATGAAATGAACAAAACTTATATATCAGTAATCGCAGCCTTGTTGATGGTGGTATCCGCCGCCGCCAATGCAGGTCCCGGTAAAGGCAAAAATCCTGGAGATATGTCCATTTACCAAATTGCTGGCTCAACAGGAATCCACACAACGCTTGTTGCTTTGCTTGACCGCGTAGGTTTGGGAGAGGGTGGAGCCACCGACGTTGCAGGTCAGTTTACTGTCTTTGCACCGACCGATGAGGCGTTTGATAGGTTGATCACCAACCTGTATGCCAACCTGCCGGAAAAGACCGTGGATGACTTGTTGGCAAACGATGACTACATCACCGGTGTGTTGCTCTACCACGTATTGGACGGGCGGCGTTTCTCTAACAGCGTATTTAATCAGAAGAACATGAAAGAGTTGGAAACACTTTGTGTCGGCCAGACACTATGGTCTAAGCCTAACTTGACAATCATGGATTCAAACGACCTGACTCCGAATGCGGGTATCGTGTCTGTTGATGGG
>Ga0055584_100006389_pt1 | contig 11562 bp, 9 predicted proteins | sample OSDHelmetaG_FD_58716 | JGI IMG/M metagenome (GOLD analysis project Ga0055584, IMG submission 58716) | Pelagic marine sediment microbial communities from the LTER site Helgoland, North Sea, for post-phytoplankton bloom and carbon turnover... | ecosystem: Environmental > Aquatic > Marine >...
TCTAGTTTTAGCTGCCCATTAAGTTCTTTTGTGACGGAATTATAAACCACATTCATACCAATTCCACGACCTGATAATACGGTCACATCTTCTCTAGTGCTAAATGAAGGTAAAAAGATATTTTTATAAACTTCTTCATTTGATAAATCGTTGCTTAATTTTGCTTTTTTTATAATTTTTTCTCGATCAAGCCCTCTTCCATCATCTTTATAATCTATGATGCAATCTTTATCTGTCTCAACTACAGAGATATTAATTTGGGCCTTAGGAGGCTTGTTTTTGGATTCTCTATCTTGGGGTTCTTCAATTCCGTGGTCAATAGAGTTTCTTATGAGATGAATCATGCAATCTCTTAATATCAATGCTTGTTGTTTGGGGATAAAACATAAATCACTATTGAAGGTGAGCTCAACTTCCTTACCTAACTCTGCACCAACTTCTTTTGTCATCTCGGGAAGTGGTAAGAAATAAAAATCGAGAGGAAGCTTATCTAGATTTGTAATAAAATAACCCATTTTTATAAAATTAGGATCATCTAACTCAATGGAGTTGTAGTATTCAAGCATTTTAGTGATATTTTTAGAATATATAGGTAAAACCCTATCTTTGTTTTCATTTTTATCATCAAACACAATCTGTGAATTAACGAGTCTATAAATAAAAGACTTTAAGAAAAGCTCTCCAATTTCAGTTGGTGGTTTTAAAAGTTTTTGAAGTACAGATGGGATATCTTGATCAGGTAAATCTGCTCCAATCTGTATGTTTTCTATAAAGTTTTGGAGCTCTTCTTTTTTGTAATGCTCTTTAAAAAGATAATGAACAGGTTCGTCTTTTATAACAAATTTTTCAACACAACGGATAAATTCATCATGATGCTTCTTAAGAAAATAGGAGAGAGGTTCATCGTCATTGAGTTCATTATAATTTTTAGACTTTAGGGCCCTTTTAAGTAAGGGTTGTGTATAAGTATTTATACAGCTTTTATTTAAAACAAAAGCAATGATACTCCAAAGATAAGTGAGAATTGGACCGGTGTCACCATTTTGCTCGTATGTTTTAATTAGTTTTATAATGATTCTTTCTAAAAAAAAGAGCTCTTTGGATCTGAAAATATTTTTTAGATCATTTAGGGTCTCAAGATTTGAAGATGAATTATCACTTGAGATACGAATAAGAGGATTAATAATAGGTTTCCAAAATTCAGAAGAAAATCTAATAGAATCTGAGAAATGAGATTGAATAAAAAACTGCCAATAGCTGCGAAAATATTCTTCCATTTCCTTTTGAGGAAAACTCTTTTTTTCTATAGAATTGATCATTCTTGATATTTTATCTTGAAGATCTTTTGGGGTAATAAACCCACTGATTTCTAATGCTTCATTTAAAAAACCAATAAGGTCTTGTTGGCCTTCAGTGAACTGTAGATTTAATTTTCCGTTTAGACGATGGAAGTCAGAAGTATTGAGTAAGAAATTTTCGTCTTTAATTTGGTAGACTTGATTTGCGATTGAGCTGTATTTGCTTACAAGTTTAAATATTTTATTAATCTCATTGAGGAGTTTAAAAAAGACTTCTTCACTTATATTTTGTGGGTCAATCCCTACAACGTAAGTTTCCGATTCATGGACTTGTTGTGATATTTTATCAAACTTTACCATTCTAGCATTACCCTTGATCGTATGAAGATCTCTTTTAATTTCCTCTAAAAGGTCAGGGGATTTTTTTAGCTCAAATACTAAGTTTTTTGAATTTGTTAAGAAGCTTATGCTTTCTTTTAAAAAAGTTTCGATATCGTCTTTCATGACTTTGGTGAGTTCTCTGATGATAAGATTGTTTTCAAACTCCTGATCTTTAATCTGTTTAACATCGGACTTAAGATTTGCAATCTCTGAAAGGTCTTGAAAAGAAATAATCATCTTTTCAATAGTCTCTTCTTCACTCCAAACAGGTGTATAAGTTAAGTTTAAGTCTTTTTCGAAAAAGGTTTCTGTTATGAACTCTTCAATAGAAAGATCAAATTGTAATTCATCTTCTCCATATATTGAAAGCCAGTTTGTTTTATGGATGGAGTATGCTTCACTTTTAGGGTCAAAGATAACTTCAAATAATGAATCACCTGCTTTGAATTCGTGTTCAAAAAAGGATTTTGTAAAACGACTGGGAGGCGCAAGAATCTGACCTTCTTCATCTAATACGAAATAAGCAATAGGAAGCAAATCTGCTAATGAACTCATGAACTATTATCGGAATAGTCATGAGTTTAGCTTAGGGCACTAAAAAAAAATTATTTGGCCAGAAGTGATTGAAGCTCACCTTTTTGATACATTTCGGTGATAATATCACAGCCACCAATAAACTCACCATTAACATATAATTGTGGGATAGTAGGCCAATTAGAAAAGTCTTTTATTCCTTGTCTAATATCCATATCACTGAGCACATCAAAGGAGCTGTATTTAATATCAAGAGAGTTTAGAATCGCAATGACATTTGCTGAAAACCCACACTGAGGAAAATCAGGAACACCTTTCATAAATAAAAATATTGGAGTTGAGGCAATCATTTTTTCGATTCTTTCTTTGGCCCCTAGACCTTCAGAGTTTTCTTCATAAGGTCTGCCTTTCTCTGATGTTTCCTGTCCAACAATATTAAATGGGTTGCTCATTTTTTTATCCTTGCTCATATGTTTGCGTTTTAAGTTTAACCGCGTGTAGACGGTCTTTAAGTTCTTCTTTGAGTATGTCCATTACCATGCGGTGTTGGGCCAAAAGGTTTTTACCTTTAAACTCATTACTTGTAATGCTTAAACCTAAATGATCACCAGTTCCAGTTAAATCAGATATTTCAACTGTGGCATCCTTTAGGTTTTCTTTAATTAAATTTTCTAGCTCTTCAAAGTTCATTATTTTCCTGCTACCAAAAAGCTGGTGATGTAAGTAAGGGTTCTTAACGTTATGGTAATAATACCAAGAAGCTTATGTTTGGCCCTTACTGAATTGTCACCCTTAAGTAATTTGCGTCCAAAATAAACCATAAATCCATATAAAACTACAGTAGAAACGGCAATAGTAACGTGAAAATTTAACAACCATTCATTGGTTACGACTTTTGAAGCCTTAGCAATGGCACCTCGAGTTAGTTCAATTTGAAGAACAAGAAGAATATCCCAAATAATCCCAATACTCATAAGTTTTACATGAAGCCCTCGGTTCTTTTTATTTATGACTCCTACCCAAAGCAGTAAAAGTATTAAGGTACTTTGTATTTGAAATATTATTGCACTCATCTAATCCATCCTTGCCATAACCTACAAAGTTTAGAATAACAATTTCTTAACTTCAATGAATTTGGTAATTTATGACATCACTCGGTAAATGGGCCATCCTTGATATAGAAACAACCGGACTCGATTCTTCTTATGACAAAATCATCGATGTTGGTTTTCTTCAGTTTGATGGCACACAATTAGTTAAAAAATATAGCTCTCTAGTACAATTTCCTACACCGGATAGGCCAGAAGATAAGTTGTCTCATTATATAGAAAAACTGACTGGTATATCCCAAGCGGCCTTAATTGACGCACCGATATGGAAGGCAGTTGAAGATGATGTGCTAGAACTTGAAGGACATCATATCCTTGCTCACAATGCCGAGTTCGAGAAATCCTTTCTCATGCCTTCATTTGAGCGCTATAGCGAATCCCTACCAAGCTTTTGTGATAGTATGCCTTTTCTCTCTCTTGTGTTTACTCACTTTGAGTCCTTAAAGCTTGAGCGCTTTATCACATACTTTGGTTTAAGAGATAGTGAAGTACATAGGGGTTATGAGGATTCATTGGATTTATTAAAAGTCCTTCTTTTAAGTATTGTTTACCTTAAAGAGGACCCAGAAAACTTTGAGCACCTTAAGTGGTGTTTACGGGCGGTTAAAGAATCGGACTTTTGGATTAAAAACTTATTGGAGCTCTCTAATCAGGACCTTGAAGAGTTATCTGAAAGTATCGATTTCGACATTTATAAGGTTTATGCTGAGTTTAAGGAATCCCTTAAGGTAGAACTACCAGAGTCCGTCATTGATCATCAGGCCTCAACAGAGTTCAATGGCGAGAATGTGGCGTCAATTTTAAGAGACGAAGCTTCTATTCAAAAATATGTTCCAAATTACAGCTACAGAGATGCGCAGGAAAAATTGGCCATAAGAGTTGGGCAAAGTTTTAAGTCTCAAGTCCATGCTTTAATACAGGCACCAACAGGTACAGGTAAAACTCTAGGGTATTTATTACCAAGTTCACTTTATTCTATAAGTGAGTCTAAGCAGGTGCTTGTGGCAACAGGAACCAAGGCCCTTCAACATCAAATTATTTCTAAGGATGTCACACAGCTTAGAAAAATATTAGGCCTAGATGAAGGAGAGTTAAGGATTAAAAGATTGGTTGGCTCTTCAAATCATTTCTGTGAACTTTTGTTTAGACAAAAAGAAGAAAGTGGCGAGCTGCCCCTGGTCGATACCTTTGATCAGGAGTTTTATAAGATATATCTTGAAAGGCTTTTTTATCATAATTCTCATGATAAAAACCCTATATACCTAAATAATGTTCCCTATGTTCTCCGGCATCTCTATGATGATTTTGAAAAAAATATATATGATGTTCTTGTTGATTTCAGGGCCTGTACAGGTAAAAAATGTCCTTATAAAGGTAATTGTTCATACATAAATGATTTAAAAGAGGCCAAAGATGCACATCTCATCATTGGTAATCACGCCCTCATGTTTAGCTGGCCAAAAGGTCTCGCTCGTCCAGCTCATATTATTGTAGATGAGGCCCATAAAATTGAGGGAGAAACAACAAGGGCCTTTTCCCATGAGTTAAGTTATATCGAAGTTAAATCCTTGATAAATAATTTAAAAAATAAAAATGGAATAGGTTCTCTATTTTATCTTTTAAGTCAAAATGAAGAGTTTGTAGGTCAGAGTACTCCGCTTATTAAAGAACTTCAAAGTTTAGCAGATGATACGGCCAAGTTACTTGAAGAAGTATTAGAGAGTTTACCACAAAGGTTAGAGGACTTTTTTAAGAAAAGACCACGTTATTCAGAAATCTATTGGAATGAATCTCCTATGATGGATGAAAAGGCAGGAGGGAATTTCTTAGGGGCCAAGATCTTTAAAAACTTTAATGAAGTACAAACAATTTTGAAGTCCTTGTGGGAGAAGCTTTATCCGCACTCCACAAGATTTGATATTAATCAGTTTGAATCTGATACAGAAATTATTGCTTATACAAGATTTGAAACTTTCATGGGGCATTTATTTGATTATCTAGAGACGCTAGATTTATGCCTCTCTAATAGTGAAAAGTTTTGTCGTAGTATAAAATATCATGAAAAATATGGTTTCTTAATCTCAGCTTCTCCAATAGATACAGGTGAAAAGGTTTTTGAAGGACTACTTAATACTTCTTCTTCTGTTGTCTTTACTTCTGCGACATTATCAAATGTTTCAGGAACTATTGGTGAAAAAGGTATGGAGTGGGCGACAGGTTATAACTTATTGGCACCAGAAAAAAGGTTTAAAAAAGGGCTTTTCTTGCCCCCAATTTATGACTATGGCAAAAAGGCCAAAGTTATTCTTTGCGATGATGTTCCTCAATTATGGGAAACTGAATTTGTTCCTAATATTTTCCGTTATTTAATTCCTATGATTGAAGACTTGGGGGGGCGATCTCTTCTTTTATTTTCTTCAAAGGTGCGTTTTGAAACGGCCAGAGAAATACTTCTCGAAAGATTTAAAAATGATATTCCTCTTTTTATTCAAGGAATGGGGGAGAATGTCGTCGAAGAATTTAAAGAGCATGGTAAAGGAGTTCTTCTTGGGATGGAAAGTTTTGGAGAAGGAATTGATGTCCCAGGTGATACATTACGATTCGTATTTATTGATAAAATTCCTGACCTTCCCATTGAGCAGGTCATAAACGAAAGAAGAGACTTTTATCAAAGAAGTCTTGGCAATGAATTTGTCGATTATTATCTTTCCCATCGAAGCCGGTCTCTTCATCAAAAGTTAGGACGACTTCTTAGAACGAATAATGATTTGGGTGGCGCCATTATCGTTGATTCCAGAGTTAAAAAGTGGAAAGGAAGAACGATGGAAAAGTTTTATCAGTTGATGAAACCCTACGAGATTACAAGGCTTCCTTTGAAAAATGCTTGTCACGAAATTAAAGATTTTATTTTAGAAAAAGGTTCTAATTACTATCCCGAAGATCATTTAAATATTTAATGACTATTCGGCTATTTTCACCTTTGTCTTCAACAGCTCTGTCGGTCGTCGTTACGATCTTGTATGGGATGTTCAGGTGACTTGAGATATAAACCAATAAAAAAGGGTTTCTTGATTGCTTGTTACTATTCATCATAGCACTGGCCGCATCTAAGTCTTCTTGGCAAAGCTTATATTTAAAGGCCTGAACTTTATTATCTGCTATTGTTAATGGGTCTTTGTTGGCACCAATTCTTTCTAGTGAAAGTCCTTGGAACTCAGGGCCTTTTTCAAATTTCCACTGATTATAACTTGATAACACAGAATAATTATTCTTCGAGGTGTTATTGAACTTTCTTGTTTTCATAAAAAGCATGCTAGTTGCAGCAGAGGGTAGGCTGATATGAAACTTATAGTTAGTATTAACTTGGGAGCTTCCTTCACTATCTACGCCTTTAAATTCATAATTTAAGGTGCTGGTTTTTTGGTCAAAAGTATAAAGTTCTTTTGAGCTTTGATTACCGAGAGTTTTATCAACAAAGGCCATACGGGGAATAAATTTATCTGTAATTTCATACATTACATTTATTGCAAGCATTTCCCCGGTTTTAACTCTTCCTATTATTTTACAGTCAAATTGGTAGTACTGATTTTTAGGATGATAAAGAACATCAAAATTCTCTTCACAATAAAGCTCATTTCCTCGATAATACTCGAAACAGCCACGGTATTGTTTATTTAACTTATCTGGTCCACCAAAATAACCCATAACTAATAGTACCATGGAAAATGGAATAGGATCTAAGGGCTTTGGCCTAGAATATTGGAAAAAAAATTATAACTGTCCCTCAGAGATGGATGGTATTGGTAATGCTAAAGAGCATGCGAAATACCTTAAGTATCTGTTTTCATTAGATTATGTGGAAGTTAACTCTATACTCGACCTGGGTATGGGAATGGGGCATTTATTTAAAGAAATGGTTCAAACATTCAGGCCAAAAAGGGCCATTGGAGTTGAGCCTTCAGACCATGCATTTAAAAAGGCGCAAAAAAGGGTAACGAATCTTCATAACCCTAATTACAACGTTGTTCATAGTGATTTACTAAAGTACTTAGAGAAACAAAAAAATTCGAAAAAGACTTACGATTTAGGAATCTGTACCTCCGTATTTCAATATTTAACTAAAGAAGAGGTTGCTCAGGCCGTTCCTTTAATGGCACATAGAGTTAGATATCTTTATTTTAGTGTTCCAACTGATCAGGAACTACTCAGACAAAGACAAGACGTTGATTTTCATGACAGCTATGCATTTGCTCGAAGTAAAAACTTTTATAAAAAAGTTCTCGGAGACAGTTTCACATTTATCTCAAGTAGGTTATTAGAGAGCAAAACTCATTTTAATGAATCGAACACTCCTTTCACGGAGTTATTGTTTAGGTTTTAGGGGAAACTTTGATGAATGATCTATGTCCATGTGACTCAAAAGTAAGCTTCACGGAGTGTTGCGGAGTTTATTTATCTGGAGATAAACTGCCTGCTACTGCTGAAGAAACGATGCGTTCAAGGTATTGCGCTTATGTAAAATGCGATATGGATTATATTGAGTCGACGCATCATGAATCAACTCTAGAAACTTTTGATAAAGAAGAATCTCAAGCATGGGCCGAAGAAGCTGAGTGGCTTGGCCTAGAAATTCTTAACTCCAATGAAGAAGATGGTGAGGCCATTGTAGAGTTCCAATGCCGTTATAATTGGGATGGAGAAGAAAAGACACATCACGAAATAAGTAAATTTAAAAAAGAAAATGATAAGTGGTTTTTTGTAGATGGTAGAGTTCTTGGACAACCCATTCAAAGGGCCACCATAAAAGTTGGTAGAAATGAGCCTTGTCCATGTGGTAGCGGCAAGAAATATAAAAAATGTTGTTTAAATAATTAAAAAGAATTTTATTAAAGGCCAACTCCTTTGTTGCAGATTGGCCTTTAAAAATTTAATATAAAGATACTCAAATTTTATTTCAATTAGGTGGGATCATGATTTCCATTAAAAAAGGTTTAAACCTTCCTCTGAGAGGTGTTTCTCAGCAAAAAGTAGACGAAAGTCGAACAACTAAAACTGTTGCCATAGTTGCATCTAATTATGTTGGTATGAAGCCAACTATGATGGTGAATGTTGGTGACGAAGTTAAGATTGGACAGAAATGCTTTGAAGATAAGAAAAATTCAGGTGTTTTCTTTACGGCCCCTGGAGCAGGAAAAGTTATCGAAGTTAATAGAGGTCAGAAAAGGGCGTTTCAGTCTGTTGTTATAGAGCTCAACTCAAATGAAGAGCATACGAGCTTTTCTTCATATTCATCTAAAGGTGTTGATGCTTGGGATTCCACTTCGGTAAGAAACCTTCTTATTGAATCTGGAATGTGGACTGCTCTAAGAACAAGGCCATTTTCAAAAACGCCACAAGTTGACTCGAGCCCTTCTGCTATTTTTATTAATGCAATGGATACCAATCCTTTGGCACTTGATCCATCTTATGTCATTTCGCTTAATAAAGAAGCCTTTCAAACAGGGGTAAAGATCGTTTCTAAACTCTCTGAAGGCAAAACTTATGTATGTAAAGCGGCAGGAAAGGATGTTGGTCTAAACTCACTTGGGCCAGTTCAAGTTGAAGAGTTCTCTGGACCACACCCTGCAGGGAATGTTGGTACTCATATTCATTTCCTACACCCTGTAAGCTCAAAAAGATCTGTATGGCATCTAGGTTATCAAGATGTTATTGCAATTGGTCATCTTTTTAAAACCGGACAGTTAAATTTAGAAAGATATGTAGCCTTGGCCGGACCTTGTGTTAAGGAACCAAGGATTCTTAAAACTCGTTTAGGTGCCAATTGTTTGGAATTAACTGAAGATCAACTAGCAGCCGGGGAATCTAGGGTTATTTCTGGTTCCGTTTTTTCAGGAACAAAATGTTGGGGCCCTTTTTCTTACTTAGGAAGGTTTGATAATCAAATAACCGTAGTTGAAGAGGGAAGACATAGAGAGTTTTTAGGATGGCATGCTCCTGGATCTAAGAAGTTCTCTATTAAGCCTGTTTTTGTTTCTGCTTTAACAGGACTATCTAAAGTTAAAATTACAACAAACAAAAATGGAAGCTATAGGGCAATGGTGCCGATTGGTATTTATGAAAAAGTAATGCCATTGGATATTCTACCAACCCAACTTCTTAAGGCCCTTATAACTAAAAATACGGATCAAGCTCAAGCCCTAGGTGCACTAGAGCTTGATGAAGAAGATATTGCCATTTTGACTTTTGCTGACCCAGGTAAAGTCGATTTTGGACCTATTTTACGTGAAAATCTTAATATTATTGAGAAGGAAGGATAATGAAGATTTTAAGAAACATTCTGGATGATCTTCACCCATTATTTGATAAAGGTGGAAAGTTTGAAAGGTTTTATGCCCTTTATGAAGCTGCAGATACTTTTGCCTTTACTCCAGGTGATGTAACGCAAGGGCAAACTCATGTTCGAGATGCTATTGATTTAAAAAGGCTTATGATTACTGTGGCCATGGCACTTGTTCCATGTGTGATAATGGCTTGCTTTAATACGGGCTATCAGGCCAATAATGTTCTTGCTGCTCAAGGCTCTGATGCTATTGGCTGGAGGGCCGATATCATTGCTGCTCTTGGATTAGGACATGACCCAGCTAATATCATTGATAACTTTATTTATGGATTATTGTTCTTTTTACCAGTCTATCTCGTTACCAATATTGTAGGTGGATTATGGGAAGGACTTTTCGCATCAGTAAGAAATCATGAAATAAATGAAGGCTTTCTTGTTACCGGGATTCTTTTTCCTTTAACTCTACCTCCTACAATTCCTCTATGGCAGGTTGCTATTGGTATTTCTTTTGGAGTTGTTATCGGTAAAGAAGTCTTTGGTGGAACTGGTAAAAACTTTTTAAACCCTGCGCTAACTGCTAGGGCCTTTCTTTTCTTTGCTTATCCTGGAGAAATTTCTGGTGACGCTGTTTGGACAGCGGTTGATGGCTTTACTGGTGCAACAGCACTTTCTCAAGCTGCAACAGGTGGATTAAGCGCAATCACATTTACTTGGGAAAATGCATTTTTTGGATTGATTCCAGGTTCTATGGGAGAAACTTCTACTCTAGCCTGTTTAATTGGGGCCTTTGTTTTAATTATTACCGGAATCGGATCATGGAGAATCATGTTATCAACAACAGTTTCCATGATCGCAATGGTTCTTTTATTAAATGCTATAGGCTCGGATACAAACCCTCTTTTTAATCTGCCTCCAAGTTGGCATATCGTCTTAGGTGGCTTTGCCTTTGCCATGGTTTTTATGGCAACTGATCCAGTTTCTGCAACTCAGACTCAGGCAGGACATTGGATATATGGTGCTCTTATTGGTGTTATGGGAGTTCTTGTAAGAGTTGTTAACCCGGCCTTTCCTGAGGGTTGGATGTTGGCCATATTATTTTCAAATTTATTTGCTCCATTAATTGATTATTTTGTTATTCAGGCCAATATAAAAAGAAGGATGTTAAGACATGGCAACTAATTCGACTGTTGGAACATTAGGTATTGCGGCCGTCCTTTGTGTCGTTTGTTCGATATTGGTTTCGACTACGGCAGTTAAGCTCAAGCCGCTTCAAGATCAAAATAAGTCTCTAGATATTAAGAAAAATCTTTTGATGTCTGCGGGTCTTTTGAAAAATAGTAAAGCAACTAAAAGTGAAATACTAAGTGCCTTTGAAAAGGTCGATGTTAAAGTCATTGATCTTGAGTCAGGATCTGTCTTAGAAGGTGTTGATCCTAATAAGGTTGATCTTAAAAAGGAAGCCAAGGATCCTAACTTTAATATTATTATTCCTGGTAATAAAGATATCGCAAAAATTAAGACAAGGGCCAAACGAAGTAAGGTTTATTTTGTTCAAGATAGTGGAGAGGTTTCTATGATCGTTCTTCCTGTCTACGGAAAAGGTTTATGGTCCACCATGTATGGATTCTTGGCCCTTGCACCAGATACAAAAACAGTTAAAGGATTTGGATTCTATGAACACGGTGAGACTCCAGGTCTTGGTGGTGAGATTGATAATCCTCACTGGAAAAGTTTATGGAAAGGTAAACAATTATTTGGCGAGAACTTCGAGCCAGTTATTACAATCGTTAAAGGTGCTGTAGATCACAGCGCTGACGGTTCTCAGTCCAAAATGGACTCTTTATCAGGGGCCACGATTACTTCTAAAGGTGTTGAGTCCCTACTAAGATATTGGGTATCA
>Ga0055584_100006390_pt1 | contig 11561 bp, 6 predicted proteins | sample OSDHelmetaG_FD_58716 | JGI IMG/M metagenome (GOLD analysis project Ga0055584, IMG submission 58716) | Pelagic marine sediment microbial communities from the LTER site Helgoland, North Sea, for post-phytoplankton bloom and carbon turnover... | ecosystem: Environmental > Aquatic > Marine >...
TTGTCCTTTGACTCCACCACCTTTAACGTTAACTTTAATATCGTAAATACTCAAGACATCAACCAATGTCAATGGCTCCAATACTTTTCCTTGAACATGTTCTACTGGGAAGTAATCTTTGTAATCTTTACTATTGATAACTACATTACCTGTACCTTGTCTTAGGTAAACACGAGCAACAGCAGCTTTTCTTCTCCCTAGTCCATTTATAATTTCCATAATAATACTTCGTTTATTTTAGCTCTAGTTTAGAAGGCTGTTGAGCTTTGTGTGGATGCTCTGTTCCCTCGTAAACAAATAGTTTTTTGTACATAGCATTACCTAATTTCGTTTTAGGTAACATCCCTTTTACAGCGATTTCAACCAAACGATTTGGGTGTTTTGCCAAGATTTGTGCTGGTGTTCTTTGCTTTTGTCCACCAGGGTATCCTGAATGCGTGTAGTGTATCTTTTGTGTCATTTTGTTTCCTGTCAACAATACTTTCTCAGCATTGATTACAATCACATAATCACCACAATCTACATGCGGGGTATAGCTAGTTTTGTGTTTTCCACGCAAAACTGTAGCTATCTTAGATGCCATACGGCCCAAAGGTTGTCCTTCTGCATCTACGACCAACCAAGTGCGAGAAACTGTCGCTTTCTTAGCCGATTGAGTTCTATAGCTCAATGTATCCACAATTATATTCTTTTAATTATTAAAAAATGATAGCTCGTTAATTTTGTGTTTTTTATCAAAACTCAAAGATATTTCACATTCAATGAAATCTCATGTAGGGTTTAAAAATTTAAACCCAGAAGAATTATTTGCCTGCAAATTTAACCAACTATACTAAAGTATCTTTTTGCTATAATAAATACATTTGTATTCCACAGCGAATGCAAAAGTACAACTAGCTTTTTTAAAAAAGAAGTTTTTTTTACTTTATTTTAAAAAACACTTTCATAACTCCTTGAAAAACAGTCAAAATATCGCACAGCTTTTTCAAAACACTTATTAATAAGACCTTATTTAAAGTTTCCTAATGTCTATTTTTCATAATTTAGTACAGTTATTGACTATATTCATAGTATAGTTCTTGTAACTTGATGTAGCATAATCTAAATTAAAAACATTTATTACCTAAGTAAATTGGACGCTAAAATCAAAATTAAGACGGCCTGTACTTAACCAAAAATGTAACGACGTAACTCTATTATTATGACAGTAATAAAAATAATGCTTACCACAGTCCTACTCTATAGTTTTGGAAACCTCCTTGCTCAAGAGCATCCCACCCCCATTCGAAGTGGAGAGTCTTACGGAACGATGACCATCAATGGTCATGTTGTCAAAATTTTGATTATAGATGGTGACACCCTTCCTGTTGCAGACATGGAAAGTATACAAGTGACCCAAAAACGCAACTTCACCAATAGAGAAGAACGCAAACGGTATAAACAATGGAGAAAATATGCCGCAAAAGTATATCCTTACGCTGCCGAGGCAATTCGTCTGTACCGAGATGTAGAGGAGGCGACCAAGGATATGAAAAAAAAGAAAAAGCGGAAATATGGTCGTAAAAAAGAAAAGGAGTTAAAACCGCAATACACCAAGGAATTAAAAAAACTAACCAAATCTCAAGGCTATATTCTTATAAAAATGGTCGAGCGAGAACTAAATAAGCCATTTTTTGAGGTGGTGGTACAAGTAGAAGGTCCTTGGAAAGCAATGCAATGGCAGGCCTTGGGTAGGTGGTATGGTTATAATCTTAAAACAGGTTATGATGCTACAGATGATTTGTTACTCGAATCTATTTTAGATGATTTGAACATTACTTATGGAGCAGAAAAAAAAGAATAAAATTATACTTGACTCGCTATTTATAATACTCCATTGCTTTTTTATATTTTTTGCAAAAAAACATAAAAAAGCATCTTGCATTCATTTGATTATGAATGCTTTTTAAGCAAAAAAATACACCTTACTAATAATCAAACGAATACGATTTTCTAACGGAGTAATGTATTTATTTACAACTGATTTATAATTCATCTCGTCCTTAGAGTAGACTACGTTCTCTTCAAAAACCTATAAGCCTTAAAAATCTTATAGGTTTTTGTATTTTACAGTTAGGTTATTCTATTTAATACTTAGCTTCGCTGAGCCTTTGTTACTTAGCTGCGTTACTCCTTCGGGGTCGTGAGGTCGCTTCGCTTAGTTCGGGTGCTCCACTAAATATTATAAAGCAGAAACCTCTTCTTTTAATTGTGCCCCACACTCATTGATATAAAAAACAGTATGAAAGAGCTTATTTTTACGTTAGCAATCAGTATTTTTTTAACAACCTTTAGCCTTGGACAAGTAGAACAGTATGTTCCAAATCAATTCCTAGTTCAATTAAAAACAAAGGTTTCGATCAAGCAATTGATGGCTAGGTTGCAGGACTATAATAACAGCATAAAGTGGTCTACGCCACAACAATTAATTCCCAATATGAATATTTGGCTGTTGGAACACAATCAAACCGCCACACAAAAAGAACTCTTACCCTTCTTACAACATTTATCTACGGTAGAAGTGGCTCAGTACAACCACAAAGTTCACCTTCGCTCCCCTAGCCCAATGGCAACAACTCCCAACGATCCCTTATTTAGCAATCAATGGCAATACATTAACACGGGAGCAGGCGGAGGAACAGCTGGTGTAGACCTTGATGCAGAATTGGCTTGGGATATTACTACAGGAGGACTGACGGCAACGAACGATACTATTGTTGTCGCTATTTTAGACGATGGTCTTAGCGCTTCGCAAACTGATTTTGGAGATAATCTTTGGATTAATCGAGCTGAAATTCCTAATAATAATATAGATGACGATGGAAATGGCTACCTAGATGATTACAAAGGTTGGAGCTCTTTGACCAATACGGATCTAATTTCTGGCGGTGCTCATGGAACTTCCGTTGCTGGAATTGTTGGCGCACAAGCCGACAATAACAATGGTGTTTCTGGTGTGAATTGGAATGTAAAAATGATGATTATCAAAAATGACTTCAATACCAATGAAGCCAATGTCTTAATTGCCTACGGCTATGCTTTGACGCAACGAAAAATTTATAACCAAACCAATGGACAGCAAGGTGCTTATGTCGTTGCGACCAATGCCTCTTGGGGGCTTGACAATGGAAAACCTGCCGATGCACCGCTTTGGTGTTCTTTTTATGATACTTTAGGTGCTTATGGCATTCTAAATGTTGCGGCAACAGCCAATTCGAATGTCGATGTTGATTTTGTGGGAGATTTGCCGACCGCCTGCCCAAGTGACTATTTAGTCGCTGTTACTAATATTAATAAAATAGGTCAAAAAGATTTTGGCGCAGCTTACGGAAGCACGAGCATTGATCTAGGAGCGTTTGGCGCTGGTGTTTACACGACTAAAGCACCTTCTGGATTTGGCACCTTTGGCGGAACCTCTGCCGCTGCTCCTCACGTAACAGGTGCTATTGCCTTGATGTATTCGGGGGCTTGTAGTAATTTCATGGCCTACTCCTTGGCGCACCCAGATAGTGCAGCCCTCAAAATGAAGGAATATTTGTTAAATGGCGTTGTTCCTATTTCAGACCTAAGTGGTCGCAGTGTTTCGGAAGGTTATTTGAATCTAAATAACAGCCTAAATCTTTGCGTGAACGACTGCCCTACGAATACTTGTTTTTCGACCTATCAGCTCAATTCAAGCTCTGTAATTGATACCCAAGCTCAAATTAATTTCAGCTTTACCCCCACGGTTAGCCAAGCAAAATATCGCCATCGGATACAAGGGGGCACTTGGTCCACGTTCCATTTAATGCCAATGGGGCAAGATAGTTTTATTTTAAATAATTTGCTGGCTTGTACTCCCTACGAAGTAGAAGTCGTCTCTATTTGTGGCGCAACTCTTGGAGACAATAGCCTCTATACGTTCCAAACGGATGGTTGTTGCGAAGCACCTAAAAGCATCAACGACGTGGTTTTACGTGCTGATTCTGCTTATTTGGAATGGGCAAATGTTTTGGCGGCAACGGCTTATCTTCTTGAGTACAAAAAAATGGGCACCAGTCTTTGGCAACAAATTCCTAGTGTGACGGGTACTACTTATTGGCTAAGCAACCTAGATTCTTGTACTTATTATAACGTTCGTATCAAAACAATTTGCTCGAATGGGGACAGCACCAACTATTCGGATACCCTTAATTTTGTCACCCTAGGTTGCCCCTCTTGTAGTGTCGTCAATTACTGTGCTGCCAATGGAAGCAATAGCTCGGACGATTGGATTGATACCTTTACGGTCGATAATTTCACGTCTGCTTCTGGTAATAATGGTGGTTATTTCATTAATAATAATGTTGATATTCTTCTAGGAAAAGGGGATTATCATAACATCTCAATTAGTCAAGGAAAGAGCTTTACGGAGCATGTGAAAATTTGGTTAGACATCAATCAAGATGGTGACTTTTTAGATCCTGACGAAGAGATTTACAGTGCTATTATGTCGGTCAATACCCCTACTATTTATGGGTCGATTACTGTTCCTCCTAGTACTCTATTGGGGGTCACTCGAATGCGGGTGGGAATCCGCTGGAACAATCCACCTTTGGTTTGCGGCACAACGGATTTGGGTGAAATTGAAGATTATTGTGTCCAAATTGTTCCTGGCACTTCGATTCAGCAATTGCCACAGAGTGTTCTGAATTGCTTGGTTTATCCCAATCCTTTTTCAGAAACAATTACCCTAGAATTGGATTTGAATCGAGACACCGATCTTCACTTGGCAATTCTTTCGGCAACAGGGCAATTCGTTTACACGAAAAACTTAACCCATCAAAGCGCAGGAAAACAGTCCATAGAATTATCCCCCAATCTTCCAACAGGAGTTTATTTCTTACAAATAAAAACCAAAGATGGGCAATTCACCAAACGGATTATTAAGCTCTAAATTATTAAAAAAACCAATCTATTTGAAATAGGAGTTCAACGGCTTAAAATCTGGCTGAGCTCCTATTTTTACAGCTCATTTAAGGGATTAAAATCAAACTTCAGTTGATAACCAATTCCTGGCACATCGCCCTGTTTTTGTAAATTAGAAGCGGTTAGACCGATTAATCTTATTTTTTCAAAACTATCTATATTGTCTCGCAACAACTCGTGTGCAATGCCTCTTATTTCTTCCAGAGAAGTAATGTAATATTCCTTGGACAAAGACCGTGTCATGATTTGAAAGTCGCTTGTTTTTAATTTGAGCGTGATCGTTCGTCCAAAATTATTAGCAAGGCTCAAGCGGTCAAAAAACTTGCTAATAATCGGCTCTAAAACCGCTGCAATATCTTCAAACGTAGATAAATCCTCTCGAAACGTGCGCTCTACAGCCAAAGACTTCCGAATTCGTTTATTATTAACAGGTCGATTGTCAATTCCTCGAACAATATTGTAATAAAACCCGCCTACCTTTCCAAATCTTTGGGCAAGTTCTAACTTCGTTAATTTTTTGAGATCGCCCCCCGTCTTTAGTCCCAAGCTCAACATTTTTTCAGCCGTCACCTTCCCAACTCCATGAAAATTTTTCACCGATAATTGCTCCAAAAATGGAATTGCTTGATGCGGTCGAATGACCGTCATGCCATTGGGTTTCTTCATATCAGAAGCAATTTTTGCAATAAATTTGCAATAAGAGACCCCTGCCGAGCAAGTCAATTGCGTTTTTTCCCAAACCTCCTGCATGATACGTTCGGCTACTTCGGTGGCTAATTCTATATTTTTTTTATTCGTAGTAATATCCAAATAAGCTTCATCCAAAGAAAGCGGCTCAATTAAATCCGTATAGGTTTCAAAAATAGCTCGAATCTGTTGAGAAACCTCCTTATAAACCTCAAATCGGGTGGGCACAAAAATTAATTGAGGGCAAAGTTGTTTTGCTCTAAAACCAGACATCGCAGAATGCACCCCATATTTACGGGCTTCATAACTAGCCGTAGCTACCACTCCTCTGGCACCACCGCCCCCTACGGCGATAGCTTTCCCCTTCAGCGCTGGATCATCCCGCTGTTCTATCGACGCATAAAAGGCATCCATATCAATGTGTATAATTCGTCTAGTATAATCTGCTGTTGCCATTCCCCTTTTTTCCTCTTCCAGAAGTTATTATAACAAAGATAATAGGATTTATAATGAATAAAAAAAGCCTACAGTAAATAAATACCATAGGCTCTGCAATAAATTGCTATTTGTCTTACTTCAAAGAAGTAATTGTCTTCTTATTTTTAGTAACAATATTCGTTCGCTTCGATCAAAGGTTTAGCGATGGCTCTACGAGCATCTCTTACATTGACTGTTTTGTATTTTGCATAACGTTTAACCCCCATCAGCATCATACGCAATGGCTCTCCTTCGGCAAAAGAACAAAGTGCATCTTTAGTATTTTTAGCAATACGATCCAATGCATCAAACAAGAATACCTCTAAAATATGTGTTGGAACCGTTACATCACCACCTTTTAGTGCCAATTTCTGAACTCTCAACAACAAAGATTCACAAGTGAATACATCCATCATTACGTCAGAAATATTCATCGTAATTTGTTGCTCCATTTTCAGATTCAACGTACCGTCCATTTGCGCTTTTGCTGCACCACCTGCTACAATCAACAAGATTTTTTTCATGTTTTTTACAACATCCACCTCTTCTCCAAAAGCACCTTCGGTTTTAGAGCCTGTTGGCATAGATGTTAATTCTTTTTGAACCGCCCATGCTGGCCCAACCAAATCAATATGCCCTTTCATGGCACGTTTCAAGGTCATTGCCAAAGTCAACAAGCGATTAATTTCGTTTGTTCCTTCAAAAATACGATTGATACGAGCATCACGATATTGACGTGCCGCTTCATATTCTTCAGAGAAACCATTTCCTCCATGAATTTGAACCGTTTCATCCACAACATAATCCAACATTTCAGAACCCAATACTTTTAACATCGCACACTCTACCGCATATTCTTCCGCAGCGATCAATTTAGCTTCTGCATAAGTCATTCCTTTACCATCATCATACAAAGCTTGTACTTTTTGTTGTAATAACATAGAAGTACGATACAGAGCAGATTCTACAGCATAAATTTGAATGGCTTGTTCTGCCAATTTATATTGGATTGCTCCAAAGTTAGCAATTGCTTGTTTGAATTGGTGACGCTCATTAGCATATTTAACAGCTACACTAGCGTTAGATTTAGCAGCACCCAAAGCCATTACACCCAATTTAAAACGACCAACATTCAAAACATTAAAAGCAATCAAATGACCTTTTCCAACTTCTCCTAGAACAGCTGTTTTTTCTACTTTCACGTTCTCAAAGAACACCTGACGAGTAGAAGAACCTTTGATTCCTAATTTATCTTCCTCTGCACCAAGACTAACCCCTTCCGCAGTTGCCTCAATCAAGAAACCTGTAAATTTATCGCCATCCACTTGAGCAAATACAATAAATATGTCTGCAAATCCAGAATTGGTAATCCACATTTTTTGTCCAGAAATCAAGTAATGCTTCCCGTCTTCTGTCGGCATTGCTTTTGTTTTAGCAGCCAAAGCATCCGAACCAGAACTAGGCTCTGTCAAACAGTAAGAAGCCACCAATTCACCAGAACACAAGCCCGGTAGATATTGTTTCTTTTGCTCTTCTGAACCATAGTAAAAAATAGGCAACATTCCGATCCCCGTATGCGCAGAAACTGCTACAGAGAAACACCCCGCATAACCAATTTCTTCTGCAATCACAGTATTGGTATTGGTATCCATAGGCATTCCACCATATTCCTCAGGAATATGAGGTCCTAACAAACCCAACTCTCCAGCAACAGCTAATTTTGCTTTAGCTAATCCTTCCTGTTGTTTTTCTAGTTCTTTATAATTAGGTTTAATTTCTGTATTTACAAAATCTTTTACCATTGCACGAATCATATCCTGCTCCTCATTCGTATCTTCTGGAGTAAAAGTATCTTGTGGTAAAGAGTCTTTTATAATAAATTCACTTCCCTTTAAGACTTCAGTTGTCTTGTTGTCTACTACGTCTGCCATAATTATGGTATTTAATGATTTTCTAGCCGCTGAATCAAGTACGATCCTTGCCCCTACTTGATTCAGCTTTATTTTATAAGTTGATATTTAGTAATATTGGCTGTTTTGTCAATGGTATTGCACACAAAAGACTAAACTATAAATACAATATTAGTTTAACGGTCTGTCCTAAACGTAAAGAAAGAGGTAACGCTTTGATGCGCAACCTCTCTCTTTCTCCTTATAGGACAAAATATTTTTCAATATCTTCCTACAAAGGTAAGAAAAAAAATTAAAATTTACAAATCCCATAAAAAAAAGAATGATATTTGGAAAGCACACTATTAAAAAGCAATACTCCTTTTTTTAATTTAAACAGCGATCTAAAAATCCGTTAAAAGCTACCCAGTTCTAAAAAAAAGGCTCTAAAATAAAAAATGCTTTATTGGAGAACAATACTGTTCCAATAAAGCATTCTTTTGCGAAGTAGTGAGAAAACAACAACTTTTTGTCCCTACTTACAATTTGTCCCCCAATAGCTCCAAGGCTCCCCCCAGATTTATTAAATGGCGACAAATCCATTTTACTTACTTAAATACAAGTTCTCCTTACTGTAGACTAATTTGATACTCACCAATCATCTTACGAATATTGATTAGTGCATAACGCATTCGACCCAGTGCAGTATTGATACTAACATTTGTTAGCTCTGCAATTTCTTTGAAGCTTAACTCAGCATAATGTCTGAGTAAAATAACTTCTTTTTGTTCTTGTGGCAACGCTTCGACTAATTGTCTAACCTTTGCATAGGTTTGATTCTTAATCATCTTACTTTCTTCATTGTCATCATTGCTATTAATCAGGTTAAAGATATCAAAATCTTCTGATGGCGTGATGGTTTTTCTTCGCTTGTTCTTACGAAAAAAGTCAATGCATAAATTATAAGAGATGCGTAATGCCCACTGTAGAAATTTTCCTTCTTCATTATACTTACCAGATCGGAAAGTATCTATAATTTTTATGAAGGTTTCTTGGAAAATATCATTCGCCAAATCCGTATCCTTTACAAACATGTAAATGGACGTATAGATTTTAGCTTTGTGGCGAGTGAGCAATGTTTCAAATGCTCTCTCATCTCCTCGTATATACGTTCGGATGAGGTCTCTGTCGGTACAAGACTTACTACTTTGCATAATTACTTTGATTTTACTTACTTACAACTAAAAATAATGCTAGGGAGTAAAATTTTAGGCGATAGGCTGATTGTTTTTGTTTAAAAAATAATGTTTTTTATTAAAAAATAGACTTCCTCAAGAACCTTTTTAATTTTGTCTTCCTGAATTGTCTAAGACGATTCAAATCCCCAGACAAACACAAAGTATATTTTGCAATCTGGCTATTTGAACAAATAAAGTTAACTTTTTTTGTTAGAAGTTACCTTATCTTCAAACTGTTTTCTTTGTTATTTAACAGTTCACTGTCTTGTAATTGTACGAACGATTACTCTTTTTTTTTGTTTTTGCTTTTAGATTGTAGGATCACAGGTTAATTGATGGTTCACAAAATAAGATTTGTTATATTGTGCTGTTGTTTTTACTATTTACTTTGCAAAATTTTAGTTTTTATCAAAAAAACTAAAAAAATAACACCCAAATTAACGGGGAATCAAATACGATTTTGCACAAAATAAGCGTTTATCAATTTAATAAAATCGGCTTTTTTTTTGATTTTATAGGTGATCACAATTCGCAATTCATTGTATGTTCTTTTTTTTCACTAAACTAGTTACGTTAATTTAGTTTATAAGGTTTCAATTAATGACGAAAAAAAAATCTATCCACATTATAGGCGCTCGTGCCAATAACTTACAAAACATTGATATTGAAATTCCATACAACCAACTAATCGTGGTAACAGGAGTTTCTGGATCTGGTAAATCTTCTTTGACCATTGACACCCTCTATGCAGAAGGGCAACGTCGATATGTAGAAAGTTTGTCTTCTTATGCACGTCAATTTTTGATGCGCATGAAGAAACCAGATGTCGATAATATCAAAGGTCTTTGTCCTGCCATTGCGATTGAACAAAAAGTGGGCACTAAAAATGCACGTTCAACCGTTGGTACCTTAACAGAAATTTATGACTACTTACGTATTCTTTATGCTCGTATAGGAAAAACGTTTTCTCCTATAACTAATCAAGAAGTCAAAAAGCATACCGTTTCTGATGTTGTCGATTATGTTTTGTCTTTAGAGGAAGGAACAAGAGTCTTATTGCTAATCCCTTTTATGCAACGAGAAGGGCAAACCTTACCGAAAACCCTAAACTTTTTGCTACAAAAGGGGTATACAAGGGTTTTATACCAAGGAAAACTTCAAAAAATAGAAGTTTTAATTGAAAATGTAGACAGCATAGAAAATCCTACAGAAGATTTAAAAATTTTAATTGACCGTTTTGTAGCGACCAAAGAGGACGAAGACAATGCCAAACGAATTGCGGATTCTTCTCAAATAGCCCTTCAAGAAGGTCATGGGCTTTGTATCATTCAAGATACAGATGGAAATGCCGAGGTTTTTAATAATAAGTTTGAATTGGACGGCATTCTCTTTGAAGAACCGACGCCACAACTCTTCAATTTTAATAGTTCTTTTGGGGCTTGTCCTACCTGCGAAGGTTATGGGCAGGTGATGGGAATTGACGAAGACAAGGTTATTCCTGATAAAACGAAGTCTATTTTTGAAGAGGCGATTGTTTGTTGGCGTGGTGAAAAAATCGGACGTTGGCGGCAGAAGTTTCTAAATGTTGCGCATCAACTTGATTTTCCTGTTCATACTCCTTATCGAGAACTGACAGAAGAACAACGCCGTATCTTGTGGACGGGCAACGAACTTTTTGATGGTATTGACACCTTTTTTAAAGAACTAGAAGCCAAGAGCTATAAGATTCAAAACCGAGTGCTGTTGGCTCGTTATAGAGGAAAAACAAAATGTCCGACTTGCGACGGTTCTCGTTTGCGAAAAGAAGCCTTGCATGTTTGGATTGGAGGCAAAAGAATTTCGGATTTAATTCATATTCCTATTGAAGATTTTTATGCTTTTTTTGAAAATTTAGAACTTTCGGATACCGATTATGAAATTGCTCGTCGTCTAATTATAGAAATTAAAACACGCCTTCAATTTATGTTGGATGTTGGTTTAAATTATTTAGCCATTGATCGAATTTCTTCGACCTTATCGGGGGGCGAAATTCAGCGCATTCACTTAACTCGGTCTTTAGGGTCTAACTTGACGAGCTCTTTATATATTTTGGATGAACCCAGTATTGGCTTGCATCCTAGAGATACGACTCGTTTGGTCAAAGTACTTCGAGCCTTAAGAGACTTAGGAAATACGGTTGTCGTGGTAGAACACGAAGAAGATATTATTGCCAGTGCTGATTATTTGGTTGACATTGGTCCTCATGCAGGCGTTCATGGTGGGAAAGTCGTTTTTGCGGGACCTT
>Ga0055584_100006391_pt1 | contig 11560 bp, 11 predicted proteins | sample OSDHelmetaG_FD_58716 | JGI IMG/M metagenome (GOLD analysis project Ga0055584, IMG submission 58716) | Pelagic marine sediment microbial communities from the LTER site Helgoland, North Sea, for post-phytoplankton bloom and carbon turnover... | ecosystem: Environmental > Aquatic > Marine >...
CGAGCTCCGCACCTTCTCCCGGCACCCACGAAGCTACCGGGGTCGGAAGACACAAGGGGCCCCGACGCCACGGGAGCTCACTGCGGAGGCATCCGCGCGAGCTGCGTCTTGACGATCCGGGTCTTGCCGTCGCGGAGGATGCCCAGCTCGACCTGGGTGCCGACCCCGGCCAGCGCCAGCTCGTTGCGCAGCTTCAGCACCGACGCGATGGGCGCGCCGTCGAACGCGACGACCACATCCCCCGCCTTGAGCCCCGCCGCCGCTGCCGGCGTGTTCCGCCAGACCTGCGTCACGACCGCGCCCTGGGTGTCGCCGGGGAGGGCGAGCTGCTCGGCCACCTGGGCATTGACCTGCTCCAGGCCGACGCCCAGGAAGCTGCGGTCGATGCGCCCGAAGCGCAGCAGCCGGTCGAGCACCGGCCGGACCATGTTCGTGGGGATGGCGAAGCCGATGCCGTCGTAGCCGCCGCTGCGGCTGCTGATGGCCGTGTTGATGCCGACGAGGTTGCCCTGGCTGTCGATGAGGGCGCCGCCGGAGTTGCCGGGGTTGATGGCCGCGTCGGTCTGGATGAAGTCCTCGTACTTCGCCACGTCGATGCCGCCCCGGCCGAGCGCCGAGACGATGCCGAGGGTGACGGTGCCCGACAAGCCGAAGGGGTTGCCGACGGCCAGGACGAACTCGCCAATGCGCAGGGAGTCGGAGTCGCCCAGGGGGATCGCGACGAGGTCGGCGACGTCTTCGGTGATGCGGATGATGGCGAGGTCCGTGGGGGCATCGCGGCCGATCAACTCGGCCTTGAACACCCGACCGTCGTGCAGGTTCACCTGGATGCGGTCGGCTCCGGCGACCACGTGGTTGTTGGTCACCACGATGCCTGCCGGATCCACAATGACGCCCGAGCCGAGGCCTTGCGCCGGCTTGCCCCGGTGCTGCAGGCCGAACAGCGACAGCAGCGGGTCTTGGCGAGGTGCGGTGAGCGTGAAGATGCTGACCACCGACGGCATGACGCCCTCGGCCACGTCGGGGATCGAGGCCGCCTGCATCGTCACGGGAAGTGCGTGCATCGACCGAGTCCCCAGGGGCGTCGACGTGGGCGCGGGGGCGACCACGGTCGCCGGCGGGGCCGCGAACCGGCTGCCGAGGCCCAGGCCGATGCCGAGCGCGAGGGCGACCAGGAAGGGGAGCATCCAGGGGCGGCGCGTCATCGGTCTCCTTGGGCGTGAGGGCCCGCGTCAGGTCCCGTTCCCGGGACCCGGGGCGGCCCGAGCTTATTCCGCCGGCGGCGTCGACGCCCGCATGAGCCCCGTCCCCTGGCGGGTGAGGGCCCAGGCGCCCCCGAGAACCACCCAGAACAGCGCGGTGGCGGTGAGCACGAAGCTGGCGGCCAGGGCGGCAGGCTCGGCCGCACCCCACGCACCGAGCACGACGACTGAGACGCCTTGCTCCACGCCGAGGCCGGCCGGCGTCGTGATGACCCCGATGGCGACGGTCACGCAGCCCACGACGGCGATGGCCGCGGGCCAGCCCCCGGGCAGGTCGAAGGCGGCGAGGGTGGCGGCCACGCAGGCGGCTTCAATGCACCAGATGAGCACGCTGCTGGCCAGCAGCCGGCCGGCGGCGTGGCCCGAGTGGAGCCCGGCAAACCCCTGCCGGAAGCGGTCCAGGACGCCCGTCAGGCGATCCCCCAGGCGCAGCCCGAACCGGGTCGCCCCGGCGAGGGCCAGGACCCCCAGCGGCGCCGCGACGGCCCCGGCGCGGGCGGCTTGCACGGCGCCGTCGGGGATTCCGGCGGGGGCCGGCAGCAGAACCAGCACGGTCCACAGCCCGGCGCAGAGCACGAGCAGATCCGCGGCCCGCTCCACGACGAGCGTGCCCAGCACCGCGGCGAAGGACGCCCCCGTCGCGCGGGCGTGCACGGCGGGGCGGGCCAGCTCGCCGGCCCGGGCGGGCAGCAACGCGTTGGCCAACCAGCCGATGAAGGCGGCGTCGGCGATCTGGCGCCAACCGGCTCCCTGCAAGCTGTCGGCGGCCGTCAGCAGGCCCCGCCACCGGGCGACGCGAACCGTCAGCGCCGCGGCGTGGAGCGCGAGCACGACGGCGATCCAGGGCCGGGACGCGGCCAGCAGCTGTTCGCCCACCTCGGCCGGCGAGGCCCGGTGCAGCAAGGCCCCCAGCAGGACGAGGCCCAGCAGGGCACCAGCGGCGGCTTCGAGGCGGCGGGATCGGGTCACGGCGGGCAGGTTGGCACACCGGCGCCCCCGACTCCCGGGACCGCCTTGGCGCCCGGCCCCATGAGCGGTCATGCTGCCGCCGTGTTCCAGCCCCTCACGATCTCCTGGCTTCGTCACAGCTGCTGTCTGCTCGACTTCGGTGGCTTCCGCGTCCTGCTCAACCCCTGGCTGGGGCGGGGCCTGCTCGCCGAGCCGGCGGGGCTGGCGCTCGAACACCTGCCGTCCCTCGACCTGATCCTGTTGACCGGCTCGGGGCACGGCGAGCTGCACCGCCCGACCCTCGCTGCGCTGGGTCGGCGCCAGCCCGCGCTGCAGGTGGCCGGCCGGGCGCCCGATCGGCTCCGGGACCTGGGCCTCAAGCCCGTGGACCTGACCTCGGGCGAGGGGCGCGCCTTCGGCCCGCTGACCATCACCGCGCACGGCGGCGACAAGCACGTGCACCTCGAGTTGGACTGGGAAGACTCCCGTGTCGCGATCCTGGCCCCCCACCGCCTCGACCCGCCGGCGCTGGACCCAGTCCACGTGGCGCTCGTGCCCTGCGGCTTCGGCTTGCTGCCGTCGGGCGGCGAGGCCCTCGCGAGGGCCCGAGCGGTCGCTGCGCGCTTCCTGGTTCCCTTGCCCGAAGGCCGGCTCCCCACCCCGCCGCCGACGTTCCCCACGCGGCCGGGCGATGCGGCCGTGGTGTCGCTGCAGCCCGGGGAGCAGGCGTCGTTCACAGGCCGCGGCAGCGAGCTGTACGTCTACGGGATCGAGGCCTTGCCCCACAGCCGCGCCGAGCGGTTCGGCCGGCTGCGCCGGCTGCTGGGCTGAGCGCCCAGGCGCCTACGGTCGCTCGCCCCGCGCCAGCTTCAACGCCAGCAGGCCCCCGCGCGCGGCCCGGACCAGCTGCGCCCCGACCGCGCCGCTGCGGGCCATGGCCGCCACCCGGCCGCCGACGTAGCGAGGCCGCAGGTAGAACCGCTTGAAGGCGGCCCGCCGCAGCGCCAGCAGCTGCTCCTTGCTCTCGAAGGCATCGGCCGCCCAGACGTGGCCCCAGAAGTCGAAGCGACTCCCGTCCCACTCGGACACCGTCCGCCCGCCCTCCGGGGCCTCGTCCTCGGCGATCTGCACCACGAAGAACTGGGCGAAGTCGGGCTCCATGGCGATGACCTGGGTGAGCGTCTGCTCGAACTTCGCCGGCGAATCCCCCGGCAGCCCGATCATCACCGACACGATCGTCTCCAGCCCCGCGCCCTTGGCGGCGGCCACCGCCGGCCCCACCGTCGCCGGGTCCAGGTTCTTGCGGGACAGCCGCAGGGCCTCGGGGTTGAGCGACTCGATGCCGAACAAGACATTGAAGCAGCCCGCCGCCTTCATCGCCTGCAGCAGCTCCAGGTCGACGCGGTCGGTGCGCGACATGCACGACCACCGCAGCCCCGCCGGCCCTTCGCTGGGCAGCCGAGCGCAGAACTCCAGGGCCCAGTCCCGCTCGATGGCAAACGTCGGGTCGGCGATGAAGACCGAGGTCACGCCCCAGCGACGGTGCAACTCGTTGAGCTCGCCGATGACGGCGTCCACGGACCGCGTCGCCCAGCCCGGCCGCACGCGCACCTCGCACCAGAAGCAGGGGAACGGGCAGCCCCGGCTGGCCAGCACCGGGTAGACCAGATCGCCGGCTTGCTGGTGGGGCGAGAAGCCGTAGCGCTCCATGTCGACCAGGTCCCACGCGGGGATCGGCCCGTCGTCCAGATCCACGGCGGACTGAGCGCGCAGCTGCACCCCGTCGTCGCGCCAGGCGCTGCCTTCCACCCGGCCATCGCCCCCCGCCGCCCGGTCGGCGACGTAGGCCCGAGCTGAGAACTCGGGCTCGCCGAACAGCATCCGCCCCAGCGAGGGGATGCGCTCCATGGCGGTGCGCGCGGGCTCCTCGGCGAGTCGGCCCACCCCCGCCACGTCCAGCCCGGCCTCCCCGAGCGCGGCGGCGCAGGCCTCCAGCACGTCGGTCGAGAACTCGCGGTTGTAGTCGTTGTGTACGAGCAGGACGAGGTCGGCTCGCGCGGCGACGGCGTCGTCCACGACGCGCTGCAGATCGCAGGTCCGCAGCGTCTGGTCCTGCAGGACCACCTCGTGTCCCGCGTCGCGCAGCGCGGCGGCCACCACAGCGGTGTAGTGCGGCGCATGCCGTGGCCGGCTCAGCGGCGGCTGCAAGGTGGTGGGCGGCAGGACCAAGGCGACTCGCACGGCGTTACCGTAACCGATCCAGCGCCGGCGTCGGGCCCCGGGCCGCCACGGACCCGTGCACCCCAGAACCCCGGCCGCTGGGGTCCCGTGCGCCCGATCGCCCCCGGGGGTCGGCACTGCTCCTGCTTGTCTGACTCGGCATTGGGGGGCCTGGGACGGCGCCCCGCTGGAGGTGTCCGATGATCCGCTCTGTTCTTGCTCTTGCCCTGTTGGCCCCGGCGTCTGCGTTCGCGTGCGGCGGCTTCTTCTGCAACGGCATCACGCCGATCCAGCAGGAGGCCGAGCGCATCCTGTTCGAGGTTCAGCCCGACGACACGATCACCGCGACGGTCGAGGTGCAGTACTCAGGCCAGCCCGCCGACTTCTCCTGGATCGTGCCGGTGCCGCGGGGCTTCGACGCGTCCCAGGTCGGCATCGGCGATCCCGAGCTGTTCAACGCCCTGGAGAAGTCCACGGCGCCGACGTTCTTCCGGGAGGGCGAAGTGGAGACCTGGACGGTCACCGACGGCGGCGTCGCGACGGAGGTCGAAACCTGGGACACCATCAACGGCGGTTGGTCCTGCAGCGGCAGCACCGGCAGCCGGCGCGTCCGCTCCGTCGAGATCGAGTACTCGCCGGAGACCGAGCGCGAGGAGACCATTGAGCACCCCGACGAGGTGGTCGTCGACGCCAACCTGGCGTCCAGCACCGACGTCGGTCCCTACGAGGCCCAGGTCATCGCCGCGGCCACCGGGGCGGACCTGCTGGCCTGGCTCACCGAGGCCGGGTACGCCGTGCCCGACGAGGCCGCCGCCCGGGCCGAGCCCTACATCGCCGCGAACATGAGCTTCTTGGCTCTGCGCCTGCAGCCCACCGCCGCCGAAGGAGCCCTGGCGCCGATCATCCTGAAGTACGACGGCTCGGTCCCCGCCATCCCGCTGGTTCTCACCGGCGTCGCCGCCGCCGACGACATGGAGGTGGTGGTCTACGTCGCGGCTCAGGACCTCTACGAGCCCGACAACTTCGCCCGCATCGACGACTACCCGTTCGACGACGTCGAGATCGCCGGCTGGGGCGGCACCAACTACGGCGTGATCCTGCGCGACGAGATCGAGGACCGGCAGGGCCGGGCGTTCATCACCGAGTACGCCAACGAGTCCGGCGCCCCCGACTTCCTGGGCGGCTTGCCCTACCTGACCCGCATGCGCACGTTCATCGGCCCCGACGCGATGACCGTCGACCCCGGCTTCCGGGGAGGCGGCGGCTTCGTGTCGAACTTCCACGAGCTTCCTCCCCGGTTGGAGGATGCGTCGATCCCGTGGTGGTTGATCCTGGCGGCGGTCGGCGTCCGGCGCCGGCAGCGGTAGACCCCTCGGCGCCGCGCAACGCCCAGTCCGCCTGGGCCCCGGGCACTTCGTGGCCGCAGAAGCGGTAGACGGTGAAGCGCTCGGGGCTCAGGGGGTCGACCAGCAGGGTCACGGAGCGGAACTCCTCGACCAGCAGGGGGCCGAACCACGAGGTCTGGGACAGGTTGGGCGACCAGCCGAAGAACTTCTCGCCCTCGTACTCGTACTGCACCTTCATGCGGAAGAACCCCCGCGAGGTGACCATGCGCTTGATGAGGCCGCGGACGGGCTCGCCGGTCACCACCAGCTTCCGCTCGGGGCCCCACTGCTTCACGAAGCCCCGCAGCGCCGCCAGCGCGAGCGGCGTGGCGAGCAGCAGGAACGCGTCCCACCGCATGGCGCGGCGCTCGACGAGCACGACCAGCAGATAGAAGGCGGGGAAGAGCCCGAGCATCACCGGGAGCGTCAACCGCGGCGTGGACCAGCGCGACTCGACCTTGCGGGGCACCGGGCCCAGCAGCTCCTCCTCAGGCTCCCACTTCACCATCGCGACGGGGCGGGCGGGCTCGAACCAGTGCAGCGCGAACGCCACGCTGGCCATGACGCCCGCGGGGAAGAGCGCCACGAGCGCCTCCATGGAGGGCTCCAGGTACGCCGCCCAGATCGTGATGAAGAAGCTGCCGGGGAAGATGCAGAGCGCTGCGGCGACCCACAGGAGCCGGCGGATTGCCTTCAATCGCTTCCACTCGTCCACGCCGCCTCCGCTCTCCCTCCCCCATCAAGATAGACCTGGGGAGCCGGCGGGCCACGGTCAACGAGTGCCCGATCGGGCGAGCGGGGTGCCCCTACTGCTCGTCCATCCACACTTCCTGGACGTCGAAGATGTCGTCGATGCCGCCGCGGGTGACGTTGATGACGAGGTTGTCGTCCACGTCGGCGCCCAGGTCGGTCTCGGCCCACAGGACCATGGCGCGGAGCAGTCCGCCGCCGGTGGAGTCCGCCGTCCACTCGCCGCCGTCTTCGTTGACGTCTTCGGGGGAGCGCAGGTAGCCGGCGCCGTCGCGGGGCAGCCAGACTTCGATGCTGTAGCTCTGCTGAATGACCGTGTTGCCCTGCTCGCCAAACGCTTCTTCGGTGGTCCAGGAGCGCCCCGCCAGGGCCCAGCGCGGGGCGCCGTCGTTGACCGCGACTTCGCCGGCGGGGACGTCGGCGGGGTCGGGCAGGTTCAGGTCGATCCACCGGTAGTCCTTGAACAGCCGGTACGTGATCGTCAGCAGCGCGTTGTCCTTGGTCAGGTCGTTGTCGGTCCGCAGGAACTCGCAGTCCTGCGTCGGCCAGCAGTCGCGGCCTTCGACGAAGGTGCGGTTGTAGTGGTCCGGGGAGCTGGGCTCCACGGGGACCTGATCGTCGAGCAGGATGTAGCCGCTGTGGTCTGCGACCTCGTGGAGCGACGGCTTGATGACGCCGACGCCGAGCAAGCCCGCGGCGGGCCGGTCGGGGTGTTCCAGGGTCTCCAGATCCTCGTCGGTCAGGGCCCGGGGGCTGACGGCGCGGTCGACCGACGGGTCGGTCTCGACGTCCACGGACAAGTAGAGCTGCTGCTCCAGGGACCGCAGCGCGAACGCCAGGTCTTCGGGGCGCTCGGAGTCGAACTCGATGAACGCGAACGCGGCGGCGTCGCTGAACTCGGGGTTGGCCGGCGGCGGCGGGGCGCAGCCCACGACGAGCAGAGCGAGGCAAAGGAAGCGGTTCATGAAAAGGCCCTCCGGCCGCGCACCTTGCAGCGGCCTCACGGTCAGGGCAAGGACGATCAGCGCGTGGCGGAGCCGTAGGAGATCGTCACCGAGTCGCCGGGCGAGGGGATGGCTTCGCCCCACAGGCGCACGGAGTTCGACGCCTCGTCCCAGGTCCAGCCGAACACCGCCGAGGTGTCTTCGGGCAGCTCCGCGGCGCCGTCGGGGCCGCCGGCTTCGACCACCAGCGTCGTCGGGTCCGGGAACCGGCTCAGGGGGTAGCTGCTGCGGAACCCGGCCAGCTCGTGGCCGAGGTCCTCCATCGCCGGCCGCAGGTCGCCGCACAGGCCCAGCACCAGGCCACCGCTGCGCCCTGCCGCCGAGATGTAGCGGGTGCCCGGCGCGGACGCATCGCACGACGGCACGCCGGGGCGCTCGCCCGGCTCGACCAGCGCGTGCAGCGAGACGGTGCCGGCGTCGCCGAGCACGGCCTCGAAGTCCTCGACCAGCTCGCGGATGGGGAGCAAGGCGTCGGGCGACGTCGCGCAGCGCTCGGGGTCTTCACCCGCCAGCGCGCCGCCGTCGGAGCAGTCGTCCTCGTCGGACACGAAGACGACCGCGAGGTTTGCGCCGTCGCGAAGCAGTCCGGCGTTGTCCTGGGTGGTCAGCGGCGGCAGGACCGCGGCCAGTCCCGTGCTCAACCCGCGCTCCAGCCGGCTGCCTTCGGTGCCCACCCGCGCCGCTTCGGCGAAGGTCGCGTCGGGGTCGGCGGTCGCCGTCGTCAACAGCGTGCCGGTGCCGATGGGCATCAGGCGCCCCCGTCGAGCGGGGTCGTCGAAGTCCGTCGTCGTGATGCCGATCTGCCAGTCCACGCCGATGGCGTCGAGTTCTCCGCGCAGCTGCGGGAACGCGAATCCCAGGTCCTCCTGGGCGGTCGCCATGGAGTTGCTGTCGTCGATGACGAACAGCAGGTCGAGGGGGGAGGGGACACCGGGCAGCTCCCAGGAGTCCACCACCACGTCGGGTGTGGCACCGGGGGTGCAGCCAAGCAGGAGGGCCAGGGGGAGGGATCGCTTCACGGCCTGGGATCGTAGCAAGGCACGCGCGACCCTATACTCCCCGCGCCCATGCGGATTCTCCTCTTGCTCGCCCTGTTGCTCCCCATCCACGCCCACGCGGAGCGCCGCGTCGTCGACGGGTTGCCCCTCCAGGACCCTGCCCCCACCGGCCAGGAAGGCCTGCAGGCGCGGGTGTTCGGGACCAGCAACCTGCTCGGGGAGTTCGAGCCCTGCTCCTGCCCGTCGATGCCGTTGGGGGGGCTGGCGCAGAACGCCGCGGTCGTTCAAGCGTCTCGAGACGCCGGGGTGCCGACTTTCTGGTTCGACGCCGGCGACCGATTGTTCAAGCTCGACATGGCGATGACCGGGGTCGAAGAAGCTCAGCGCCGGCTCAAGGCGATCCTGCTGACCGATGCCGGCGCCGTGGCCGGCCTGGACGCCGCGGGGGTCGGGCGGCTCGATCTGGGCGCCGGGCTGGGGTACCTCCGCCTGCTCGCGACCCGGGCACGCTTCCCCGTCCTGTCGGCGAACCTCCTCGACGAAGACGGCCAGCGAGTCTTCGAAGCCTCCGCCCTCATCACCCGCGGCGACCGCGTCATCGGGGTGACTTCGGTCCTACCCGGCGAGGTCGCAGGCCTGGGGTTCCAGGCATCGGACCCGTACGCCGCCGCGAAGGCGGAGGCAGCGTCCCTGCGGGAGCGCGGAGCGGAGCTGGTGGTGGTGTTGTCGAACCTGGGCAGCAAGGCGGACAAGCGGCTGGCGAAGGTCAGCGGCGCCGACCTCGTGTTGTCGTCCCGGGACCGGGCGATCCTCGACGAAGGCGCTCGCGCCGGGCGCGCCTGGCTCGCCGAAGCCGGCTCGCGCGGCCGGTACCTCAGCGACGTCCGGTGGTACGGCGACGGCAAGGGCAAGGGCCCCCACCTCGTAGTCACCACCACGGCGGTGGCCAGCGGCGGCCCCCAGCACCCGGGGGTCAAGGACCTCGTGCAGCGCACGCTCGATCGCATGGCCGACCCGCTGCTCGGGCTGCCGGGGATCCCCATGGACCAGGCCAACGATCCGCAGTGGAAGCTGACGGACTCGGAGAAGCAATGAACGACCGGACCGTCCTCGCACTCGTGGCTGCTGTGCTGCTCGGGGCCCTCTGGGTCGTCGAAGACCCGCGGACCGCCGCCAACAAGGTCGATGCCCGCTTCGAGGCCATCGAGGCCGACCAGAAGGCCCTGGAGGCGAAGACCCGGAAGGTCGAGTCGCGGGTGTTCGCCGTCGAAGAGATGCGCGATCAGGTCGAAGACGCGGTCGGGCGGCTGCTCCCCCTGGACGCGAAGTGGATCTCCTTGAAGCCGGGCACGTCGGAGAACTGGAGCTTCGACGTCGGCGGCAAGGCCACGATCCAGGTCCTCGACATGGACATGGACGGCGTGCCCCGCTTCGCGATCAAGAACAAGGGCGGCGAGGTCGAGGCGTCCTTGTCCCCGGGTCACGGGGTCCTGCTCGTGGACGACCTGGGCGCGACGCGCCGGGGATACGAGACCGCGATTCACCGCATGCGGCGCGACCGGTCAGGCCACCCCGTGCAGGCGCTGGTGTCGGTCTCGCTGGCGATCGAGACGGACTGAGCCGCCACGGGGGCGGCGCGCCGCCCTCGGCAGGACTCGCGCGCCGCCCTCAAGCCAGCGTCACTCCCAGAAGCGGACGTCGCTGACGTAGAGGTCGTTGGCGGTCTTGCCCTGGATGATGTCGCTGAACGTCACGGTGACCGACGAGGCGGTCACGCCCCCCAGCTCGAACGTCTGCGGGCCCATGGTGTCGGCCAGCGTCAGGGCCTTCGTCGTGCCGTCGCTGAACTTCAGGGTCGCGGTCTTCGCGCGGTTGGCGCCCTGGAAGAACGACTCGGTGGCGTCGAAGCCCACCGCCAGCTGCACCTTGTTCAGGGTCTTGCTGCCGTCGAATTCGATGGTGAGGCTCTCGCCCTCGCCGGTGTCGCCGCCTTCGACCCAGTACGTGTCCATCCAGCCGTCGGTCGCCATGGACGCGGCGTAGTCCTTGTCGTCGCCGTAGACCGAGCTGGCCTTCGTCGCCTTCGTGGCCACCGGCTGGCCGGTGATGCCGTCCTTGTCGAACGCCTGAATGCGCGTCACGCCCGAGGCGTTCCAGGTGCTGCCGTCGTACACGGCGCGCAGGTAGATCTTCACCTTGTCGACGGTGACGGGCTCCTTCAGGGTGATGACCTGAGCCTCCATCTTGTCTTCGAGGGTGTACTCGCCGGCGGTGCTGAAGCCGTACTTCACTTCGACTTCCTTGAGGCGGTTGTGCCGCCCCCAGAACTCCTCGTCGATGAACACGCCCGGCCAGATCTTCAGGGACGCCAGCTCCACCTTCTCGCCGAAGTTCAGCTCGAAGTACTTGCCCAGCCCGGCGCTGCCTTCGCCTTCGATCCACGCCTCGCCCGAGTTCTCGTTGAGCATGTTGCCGGCGGCGTAGACGATGCCCTTCTCCTTGTCGGAGTCCTCGGAGTTCGCGTCCGCGGACACGATCTTGAGCTCCGCCGCCGACGCGGTCAGAGGGAGGAGCAGGGCAGCCGTCAGGAGGGCGCTCGAACGAATCATGGACATGGATACCTCGGGGTCCCGCGAGGGGTCGCGGACCCAATGAATTGCTGGGCCGGGGCGGAATTCTGCGGACCCCGCCAGGGGCTGTCAATCGGGAGTCCCGGCCGATCCATCACCCGGGCGCAACAAGTAGGACCGGGGCTGCCTCGCGAAGGGTCAACCGGCGGCCCGGTCAGAAGCTGATGGTCGCCCGCGCCTTGACGCCGGTGAAGGCGGGCACCGTGCGGCAAGCCCCGCCGGTGCAGACGATCCCGGCCTTCTGGCTTCCGCCGAACACGTTCAGCTCGAAGTTGCTGACCGGCTTGATGATGAGCGTGCCCCCGATGTACGCCGACGCCTTGAAGTCGGGGTCGTAGAACAGGTTGCCCGGCGAGCCCCGCG
>Ga0055584_100006392_pt1 | contig 11560 bp, 10 predicted proteins | sample OSDHelmetaG_FD_58716 | JGI IMG/M metagenome (GOLD analysis project Ga0055584, IMG submission 58716) | Pelagic marine sediment microbial communities from the LTER site Helgoland, North Sea, for post-phytoplankton bloom and carbon turnover... | ecosystem: Environmental > Aquatic > Marine >...
CTCGCATTGCCGGGTTCTGCCGGCACGCCCGCGCCTTATGTGACACGAGACGATTATGCCGAAGCGTCCGGCCGCACAGTAATGGATCTCCTCGCCAGTAATCTGCGTCCACGCGACATCGTCACGAAAGAAGCCCTCGTAAATGCAGCCCGGATCATCGCTTGTTCAGGTGGGTCTACCAACGGGGCGCTGCATTTGCCGGCGATGGCCCATGAAGCGGGTATCGATTTCGACATTTTCGATGTGGCGGACGTTTTTAAAGACACGCCCTATATCGCAGACCTAAAACCTGGCGGACAGTATGTCGCCAAGGATTTGTTTGAGATCGGCGGCGTGCCGGTTCTCATGCGTGCCTTGCTGGATGGTGGTTATTTGGACGGTGAGTGCATGACGGTTACCGGCAAAACTATCGGCGAGAATCTGGAAGGTGTGACGGTTCCGGGCGATCAGAAGATTATCTATTCGACAGCGAAGCCGATAACGGAATCTGGTGGTGTTGTTGGATTGAAAGGCAATTTGGCGCCGGAAGGGGCGATTGTTAAAGTTGCCGGCATGGAAAACCTTAGTTTTACCGGCCCCGCCCGCTGCTTCGACTGTGAAGAAGAGGCTTTCGCCTGTGTGGAGCAAGAGACCTATAAAGAGGGCGACGTGTTCGTCATTCGGTATGAAGGCCCTAAGGGCGGTCCCGGTATGCGCGAAATGTTGTCGACGACGGCCGCACTCTATGGCCAGGGTATGGGGGACAAAGTGGCGCTTATCACTGATGGCCGTTTTTCCGGTGCGACCCGGGGCTTCTGCATTGGCCATGTGGGACCGGAAGCGGCAGTAGGGGGCCCAATCGGGTTGTTGCAGGACGGCGATATGATTTCCATTGATGCGGTCGAAGGCACGCTGGAAGTCGCGCTCACAGACGATGAGTTGGAAAGCCGGCGCCAGCAATGGAAGCCTCGCACTACTGATTACCAATCCGGGGCTTTGTGGCGTTACGCGCAGACCGTTGGGCCGGCGTGTAAGGGGGCTGTTACGCATCCTGGTGCCAAAGCCGAAACCCATATTTATGCGGATATCTAGGAACCATAATCTTTCCCCAATAATTGGGCGGTTGCTACTCGTGGTGCTTGCGATCGTTGCACTTGCGGCGTGCCAATCAACGCAGAATTACGTGAAACCGTCTTTTAATCAGGCGACTCACGCTCAAGATCACCAATTCTGCGTTCAAGTAGCGTCACAGCCGAGGCAAAATCCGGCTGTGCCAAGCGTGCCGTGTTACGGGTGTCCCATCTATGGAACTCTGGCCATGGCCGCGTTTCGTATCATCGTGAATGGCGTTACAGGCACCACGGTCGACGAAACCACCTATGGCGATTGTATGCGCAATACCGGTTATCAGGCAGTGCCGATGACCGAGGAGCAATGGGAAGAGTTTAACCAATTGCAGACTGAGGATGAACGTCGGGAGTATCTGGTTGAATTGCTTCAAAATGCCCGGCAAGGACCATGACAGTGAATCTTGTCTGTAAGAAGATCGCTATAACTTATTAAGATAACTCAAGAAATACTGGCGTATGATCCGATGCTTTTTCCTTGCCGCGCGGGCCTTTGTCGATTTCGCATCCCACTAAGCGGTCCGCTGCTTGCGGTGATAATAGCCAGTGGTCGATCCGGACGCCTTCATCCTTCTGCCACCGCCCCGCCTGGTAATCCCAATAGGAATACCCGACTTCGCTATGGAGGGATCGCCAGGCTTCCGTCAAACCGAGGTTAAGCATGGACCGGAAGCGCGCTATTGATTCCGGTTGGCACAATGCATCGTTCGAAAAGCGTACCGGATCATAACAGTCGAGATCTGTAGGGCAGACATTGTAGTCGCCGCCGAGCACGACCGGCATTTCGGTAGGCAACAAGGTATCGCGGATATGGGCGATTAGACGATCCATCCATGACAATTTGTACGGAAACTTTTCGGTATCGATGGGGTTACCATTCGGCAGATAGAGACCACACACGCGGACGCCCTTGATCGTTCCCTCGATATAACGGGCTTGTTCATCCGATGGATCACCGGGAAGACCGGTGTGGACATCCTCGATTGGATGGCGAGACAGGATAGCGACGCCGTTGTAGGTTTTCTGGCCATGCACCGCGACGTGATAGTCTAAACTCTCAATTTCCAGGCGCGGAAAAGCATCATCGACACATTTGATTTCTTGCAAGACCACGACATCGGGCTTGGTTTCTTCCAGCCATTCGAGGACACGGGGTAGTCGGGCTTTGACCGAATTGACGTTAAAGGTGGCGAGTTTCATGGCACTGCTCCGTCCTTATAAGATATTTCCACCATCGTCCGGCTCATCCGCGAAGGAAATATCCGGTGTCAGTGCTTGGCCGGGCAAGGGAACCACCGGTTGGTTCGCCGCACTTCGATTGACCGCATCCAGCAATGCTTGATTTTCGTCGAGCGGTGCGTGGCGAGATCGGATTTGGGTCAGCAATTGGTGGTGATCGGGTAGATTCGTGATCAACTCGGCGGTTACACCGTGTAAGACGTTCTGGTATCGTTCCCAATCCTCTACGGAAATTGCTCGGTCAGCCGCGAAGGTGACGTCTTTGAAGTAGCCTTTGCCGAATAACACGATCAGATAGCTTAAGCCGCTGAATAAAAAACCACTGTCGAGTTCATCCTCAGTCGGTAGGGCGTGTTTGTACAAGTCCAGTTTGGCTTGCAGGGAATCGGGCACGGTAATGTCTTCTCGTGCAGCTTTCCAATAGTCGCTGTCGTTGCGGGTGCCGGTGCAATAGTGAAGGACAATGAAATCTCGAATTTCCGTATAAAGAGCCTCGGATAACTTATTGAACCGATTGGCTAAGACAGGACTAAAGTCTTTGTCCGGGAAATAATCGACAAGCCAGCCAAGCGCTTTGTCGACGATGTATATTGCGGTTGATTCCAATGGTTCAATGAAGCCGCCTGATAGGCCGATGGAGACACAATTTTTCGCCCAGCTTTGTTTCGCGCGACCGACCTTAATGGGGATAGCGCGAGGCTCTGCCCCTTTACCCATCGGGCCTAAGTGTTCCAAAAACTCCTGCGTGGCTTCTTCGTCGGTTCTGTAGGCGCTGGAAAAGACATAGCCGGTACCGATGCGCGAATAGAGCGGTACACGCCAGGACCAACCAGCGCCAAGCGCGGTGCTACGGGTGCACGGGTCGAGCCGGGTTGGTTCTAGATGGGGCAGTTGTACAGCCAATGCGCGATCATTTAGCAAATATTGGTCATAGGACTCAAAACCGACATCCAATGTTTGCTGCAAAATCATGCTGCGGAAGCCCGTGCAATCGAGCACGAGTTCCACTTCATGGCGTCCCTTGTTCTGAAGCTGCACGGCGGTTACGAAGCCGTCTTCATTAAGCTCGACGTCATTGACGTTATCGAGAATGTGGGTGACCCCACGCTCAATACCAATTTCGCGCAGATATTTAGCGAATAAGCCGGCGTCTAAATGATAGGCGTAGTTGAGTACACCTTCAAAATTTTCCGCATCCAACGGTTTAGGCCCTTTTCGCCCTTCGACAACGGCCGTTATCGGAGAATGGTAGATGCTGTAATTACTGGCCCCGCCGGGATCATTGAATTTATGAAAATAATAGGCCGGGTTATAGCCGGAAATATCGTCTCCAAGGCCGTCGAACGGATGGACATAGTTCAAAGGGTTGCCGTTGATGTCGTGATCCCAGTTGACGAACCGCACACCTAACTTGAAAGACGCATTGCAGCGTTGAATAAAGGCGGATTCGTCTAAATCCAATTCCTGAAACCAGCGTTTCATGGTGGGGACTGTGGCCTCGCCAACGCCCACTGTTGGAATATCAGGTGATTCTATGAGGCAAACTTCCACAGGCTTCTCAGCCCGGCTGTTTAGGCGTGTTACGAGGTGGACTGCTGCCATCCAGCCGGCGGTGCCGCCGCCAATAATACTGACTTTTGAAATGGGTTCGCCCATGGGTACGAAACTGCCTGCGACTTTATTGATTTACGATGCGTTATGTTTCCGCCGGAAGAGGTTCGGCGTCAAGCATCCGTTGGAAATATTATGGGGTCGCTTAGACTGCGAAGGAAGAGCCGCAGCCGCAGGAGGAGGTGGCATTGGGGTTTTGGATTTGAAACGAAGCCCCCATCAGGTCCGTCACGAAATCCAATTCTGCGCCATTGAGTAAATCTAGGGACGTATCGTCGACAATAACGCTGATACCGTCTCGTTCGAAAAAGTGGTCGTCAGCGGTGGTTTCGTCGTCGAATGTGAAGCCGTACTGATATCCAGAACACCCGCCACCGGAAACAGAGACCCGCAGCATCATATTTTCCGTCTTTTCGGTCTTCATTATCTGGGCGATTCGGCTAATTGCTGCTTCGCTTACGGTGAAGCTCCGGTCGGCTGCTTGGCTGTCTGTTGCGAATATATCGCTCATAAGTGCGTCCCAGGCGTGAAAAACGTTTATCCTCTGTTGGTTATAGTTGGGATGACGGGGCGAAATGTCAATCGGAACTCTCAAAAAATTCGCCGCGAGAGGGCGATTGCGTTTTCTCTACCGCATCGGATACTAGGCCAATGCAGTACACCCTCGCGCCTTACGCAAGCCGGGCGGAAGCGAGCCGGGGACGGCTGTTTCCCGAACCGGAAAACCCCCGCCGCAGCTGTTTCCAGCGTGATCGTGATCGTATCATCCACGCAACGGCATTTCGGCGGCTGAAGCACAAAACACAGGTTTTCATTTCACCGGGCGGTGATCATTACCGAACCCGCCTAACGCACAGTCTTGAGGTGGCTCAAATCGCACGGTCGCTTGCGCGCGCGTTGCGGCTTGATGAAGATTTGACTGAGGCGTTGGCGCTGGCACACGATTTGGGCCATCCGCCATTCGGCCATGCGGGCGAAGACGCGCTCGATGCGTGTATGAAGGATTTCGGCGGGTTTGATCATAATGACCAGACCTTGCGTATTTTGGTCAAACTAGAGCACCGTTACGCCAATTTCGATGGGCTTAACTTGACGTGGGAAACATTAGAAGGGGTTGTGAAGCACAATGGGCCGCTTTCCGGGGCTGCGGTCGCTGACCCGGTGCCGCCAACGATTGCAGCTTACAACCAAAAACTGGATTTAGCGCTCGATCAATTTCCGTCGCTTGAAGCCCAGATCGCCTCCATTGCCGACGATATCGCCTATGATAATCACGATTTGGATGACGGGCTCAGGGCAGGCATCATTAAACTTGCAATGCTAGACGCGGTGCCTCATGTAGCTGCGGTATTTCAGGCTGTTCGTGAAGAGTATCCGGATTTAGAGAAGCCTCGCTTGATCCATGAGTCGATTCGCCGATTAGTCGACCTAATGGTGAATGATTTGCTTGATCAGACGGAACGAAATTTGACTGCCGCGAAGATACGGTCGTCTGAAGATGTGCGAGAAGCAGGGCACGTTTTAGCACGATTTTCGGACCATATGGAGACAGAGGATAATAAGATAAAGTCATTTCTTCTCAATAGAATGTACAAAGACTCTACAGTTCTGCAGCAGGCGTCTGCGGGATGCGAAAGGCTGACCGATTTGTTCGAATCTCTCCACACAAATCCGGAGCAATTACCGGAAGAATGGCTCCGCGAAGCGGCCGAACCAAAGTCAGCGGTGACGGCGCGGGTGGTTGCGGATTACATTGCGGGCATGACGGATCGTTATGCCATTCATTTGCACCGCAATATGTTTGCCGATAAGGCGGTGGGGTCATGAATATTTTCTCGATGATGAAAGAGCAGGTCGTGGCTCGTATCGACGCGTTGGTGGCGGCGGGCGACTTACCATCCGGCCTCGATACTGGACGTATCGCGGTTGAGCCTCCCCGCGATGCGTCGCATGGCGACATGGCAACCAATGCTGCGATGGTTCTTGCAAAATCCGCTTCCATGAAACCGCGTGATTTGGCGGAGAAACTCGGTCAAAGTTTGCGCGAATGTGATGGCGTCACGGAAGTCGATATTGCCGGTCCTGGATTTATTAATATTCGACTGGACGGGGCACTTTGGCGCGGCTGTTTGCACGATGTCCTGCGCCAGGGCGCATCCTACGGTGCGTCGACAATGGGTGAGGGTGAGAAGGTTAATGTGGAGTACGTATCTGCAAATCCCACCGGTCCGCTCCATATCGGCCACGCGAGAGGCGCCGTATTTGGCGACGTATTGGCTTCGTTGCTCCAGAAAGCCGGCTATGAAGTTTGTCGGGAATATTACATCAACGATGCCGGCGCACAGGTCGATGTACTTGCCCGCTCGGCTTATCTTCGCTACCGCGAATCTCAGGGCGAAGAAATTGGAGATATTCCAGAAGGGCTTTATCCGGGTAACTACTTGAAAGCGGTAGGAAAAATGTTATCTGAGCGTCACGGAGACCGGATGATGACGTTACCGGAATCCGAATGGCTCGCCGACGTACGGGAATTCGCCATCGAGGAGATGATGGCGCTTATTCGATCTGACTTGAGTGAGTTGGGGGTAAATCCCGATCTCTTTACCTCTGAGCGGTCTCTCGTGGATGCCGGTGAAGTTGATGCGTGCCTTGCGGACCTTGAAGGTCGCGGGTTGATTTACGAGGGTGTTCTAGAACCCCCGAAAGGCAAAAAACCAGACGATTGGGAGGCCCGACCGCAGACGCTCTTCAAAGCAGTTGAATTTGGCGACGATGTGGATCGCCCGCTCAAGAAGTCCGATGGTAGCTGGACCTATTTTGCGAGTGATATCGCCTATCACCGGGATAAGTATAAGCGTGGTTTTGCTCGACAAATTGATGTGTGGGGCGCCGATCATGGGGGCTATGTAAAGCGCATGCAGGCCGCGGTTAATGCGGTTACGGGTGGTAATGCTGCCCTGGACGTCAAAATTTGTCAGTTGGTTAAGCTGATGGACAAAGGCGAGCCGGTGAAAATGTCCAAGCGCGCGGGCACTTTCGTGACATTGCGCGATCTTGTCGATGAGGTGGGCAAGGATGTTGTGCGCTTTATCATGCTCACCCGAAAAAATGATGCATCGCTGGATTTCGATCTCACAGCGGTTACTGAGCAATCGCGAGACAATCCGATTTGGTATGTGCAATACGCCCACGCACGGTGCAATTCCGTTCGGCGCATGGTTGAAGCGCAAATGCCTGGCCTGGATATCAGGGACGAGGCTCTTGAAAGCGCTGCGTTGGAACGGTTGAGTGACGATTCGGAAATTGCTCTCATGCGGCTTATGGCGGGTTGGCCAAGAATGGTAGAGGCTGCAGCGGAAGCACATGAACCTCATCGGATCGCTTTTTATCTATCTGATGTGGCTGCGGCGTTTCACAGCCACTGGAACCGGGGTAAGGACGAACCTGGACTGCGGTTTATCATCGAGGATGATCCGGAAGTAACCGTCGCCAGGTTCGCGTTGGTACGTGCATTTCAAACGGTTGTAGCGAGCGGATTGGCGGTTTTCGGTATCGAACCGGTCGAGGAGATGCGGTAATGGTCGCCGAGTTAGACCCTCTTGAACGCGAATTGGCCCAAATAGACGCGGAGGTCGAACAGGCGCCGTCAGGTGGGCGCAAAAACTTCGGTGCGATCCCTATTATTATTATGTTTTTCGTATTGGTGAGCTTTAGCGGATTGCTTTGGTACGCCTATTCTGCAGGCGTGCGCGCGGGAAGCGAAGAAGCAGCGCCGTTTTTGAAACTGAGTGGCCCGATCAAAGTACCGCCTCCCAATCCTGGTGGAATCACCGTCGCCCATCAGGAGAAAACTGTTTTCAATCGCATAGGAGACAAGGCGAACAAAAAGGAAGTTGAGCGCATTCTCCCGCCACCGGAAAAACCACTGAGACCAGTGGTCACCGCTGCATTGCCATCGCGTGAGGTGGAAAAACCGAAGACAAATGTCGTGCCGAAACAAGATTTGGTACGCCCGCCAGTCCGGCCAAAGGACAAAAAGTCACCGACAAAAATTTCACCGATCGTGCGGAATGCGCCGGCTGAGAAAAAAGGGGCAACGAAAAAGAAAGCAGTGGGCGCGAATTTGACGCGCTCCTATCGCATACAGACTGGCGCACTTTCAACGCGCGGCAAAGCGGAAAGGGCTTGGGGAATACTGGTGGCCAAGCACAAAGGATTACTGGGCGGTTTGAAATTATATGTGGCGCGCGCTGTGGTGCGGGGCACGGTCTATTTCCGTGTCCAAGCAGGGCCCTTTCCCGATCGTGCGACCACGGCTGATATTTGCAACGCGCTCAAAGAGCGGGGCCAAGGATGCATCGTTGTCACGCCCCGATAAGGCCGTCCCGGACGCGGTAATTTACGGCTGTTCCGGCACATCTCTGACCGGTGCTGAGCGCGAATTCTTTGCTGCTAATAACCCATTGGGGCTGATTGTCTTTGCCCGAAATATTGAAGCGCCGGCGCAGCTTCGTAGCCTGATAGAAGAGTTTTCCGAAATCGTTGCGACGTCTCAGCCGCTTGTTCTCATCGATCAAGAGGGGGGGCGGGTCGCGCGGTTGGGGCCACCTCATTGGCGCAAAACGATGCCGGCTGAAATCTTTGGCGACCTTTATCGCCGAGATAAGGAAAAAGGGCTCGAGGCTGCGCGCATCAATGCGGTCATTCAAGGTGCGGAACTGGCGGATATCGGGATCACCGTAAATTGTACGCCGGTGGCTGACCTTTCTTGGCCCGAAACCCATGAGATTATCGGTGACCGTGCTTTCGGCGGAGAGTTCGAGGCCGTCTCGGCCCTGTGCCGGTCTGTCTGCGAAGGGCATTTGGAAAGCGGCGTGTTGCCGGTCATCAAACATATACCGGGACATGGCCGCGCTACTGCGGACAGTCACCTGGAATTGCCATGCGTGGACGCTTCGCTGGCGGATTTGCACAAAACCGATTTCGCCCCGTTTCGGGCGCTCAGCGACATGCCGATTGCGATGACCGCGCACATCGTCTACAGCGCGATTGATCCCGTGCAGCCGGCAACGTTGTCATCGACGGTTATCTCGGAGATCATCCGACGTACGTTAAATTTCGACGGACTTTTGTTGAGCGATGATTTGGGCATGAAGGCATTGGAGGGCGGTTTCACGGACCGTGCCGAACAGGCGCTTGCCGCAGGTTGCGACGTTGTATTGCACTGTAGCGGCGTTCTTGAAGAAATGCGCGACGTGGCGGCGGGGGCTGGCCCCTTAAAAGGCCTCTCTTTGGAGCGCCTGGAAAAAGCGCTTTCAATTGGTTCCCAAAAGAACCATGTGGATAGGAGCGCATTGGCGGATGCGCTCAACAGATTGATGCAAGGATGAAGCGGTAATGGAATTCGGACAAATCTTGCAAACCGCGTCTGTTTGGGTGCTGCCGGTCCTCATTGCGATTACCTTTCACGAGGCGGCCCATGGTTGGGCGGCTTGGCGTCTAGGCGATAACACCGCTTATATGTTGGGCCGTGTCAGCTTCAATCCACTTCGACATATCGATCTGTTTGGCACCGTCCTCTTGCCTGGGTTACTGATCTTTACTCAGGCACCCTTTCTGTTTGGCTGGGCAAAACCGGTTCCGGTCCGGTTTGGTGCGCTGAGACGGCCGCGCCGAGATATGGTGCTTGTCGCTGCGGCAGGGCCAGCTACGAATCTTATATTAGCTTTTTTATCGGCCTTATTGATTCATGCGGTCCCATTGATGCCGGCCGACTTCGGAAAATGGTTGCAGCTCAACCTCTTACATAGCCTTTGGCTGAATCTTGTCCTGGCTGTCTTCAACATGTTACCGCTTCCACCATTAGATGGTGGCCGTGTGCTGGTCGGTCTTCTACCTAACCCGTTTGCAAATTGGCTCGCGGGCTTGGAACGGTACGGTATGTTTATTTTGATCGGGCTGTTGGTGATAGCGCCGATGCTGGCGCGTCAGACGGGCGGAGACATGAATATCTTTGGAACGTTGATCGGTACACCGGTCGCATTATTGCGGGAATGGGTATTGATCGCGGCAGGTCACGGGTGAGCGAAAATAATGGCGGATTTGGAATTCGAAGAAGACCCCGCAGGGGAAAAAGCCCTGCAACAGGATGATTCCCTCGTGCTCAACATTGATGGATTCGAAGGGCCTATTGATTTGCTGCTAACGCTCTCGCGTGAGCAGAAGGTCGATCTCACGAAAATCTCGATTTTGCAGCTGGCGAATCAATATATTTCGTTTATCGAACGCGCCCAAGATTTGCGCCTCGAGATCGCAGCCGATTACCTGGTTATGGCGGCTTGGTTGGCGTATTTAAAATCTCGCTTGTTATTGCCTGCCGTTAAGGACGAAGAGGGTGAATTGAGCGCCGCGGAAATGGCAGCAAGGCTCGCATTGCAATTGCAACGGCTGGAAGCCATGCGGAATGTTGGCAAGAAGCTGTTTGAACGACCGCAGTTGGATAGTGAATTTTTTAAACGTGGTGCGCCTGAAACGATGAAAATCGTGCGGAACACCGTTTTTGAGGTGACCTTATTCGATTTGTTGCGGGCTTATGGTGCCTTTCAGGACCGCGAGAACATTACGGCACTGCGTATTGATCCGACCCAGCTCTATTCAACGGAAAAGGCGCTTGGCTGGCTACGCCAAATGATCGGAGATGTGCCGGACTGGACAACGTTAGAGAACTTTTTGCCACCGGGTCTCAGTAGTGGGATCGTGTGTCGGTCCGCGGTGGCGGCAACCTTTGCTGCGTCGTTGGAGCTTGTGAAGGCCGGTGAGGCCAATTTGCGGCAGGCGGAACACTTTGCCCCACTTTACCTGCGCAGTGGCAATAGACCGGTGGCAGTCTGATGAGTATTGATCGGTTTCAACAATTACGAATTCTGGAAGCGATTCTATTCGCGTCCTCTGAGCCCGTTTCAGAGCGCGTATTGAAAGGCCGATTACCCGAGGGTAGCGATCTAAAGGATTTGCTGGCAGAGCTCAAAGGTTTTTATTCAAACCGGGGTATGCATTTGGTGTCGGTGGGCAAAAAAGCTTGGGCTTTTAGGACCGCGCCGGATCTAGCCGAGCATCTTCGTATCGATACGGAAGTGAAGCGGCGGTTATCACGTGCGGCCATTGAAACATTAGCGATTATTGCCTACCACCAGCCGATTACGCGGGCGGAAATAGAGGAAGTACGTGGGGTCGCGACGTCTAAAGGCACGTTGGATATTTTGCTCGAAGCGCAATGGATACGACCCCGCGGCCGTCGTCGTGTGCCAGGGCGTCCCGTGACCTGGGGAACGAGTGAGCATTTTCTCGATCAGTTTGGTATTGAACGGCTTGAAGACTTACCGGGCTTAGATGAATTGAAGGCCGCTGGATTGTTGGACGCGCGACCGGGCATTATGTCACTCGGGCGGTTATCCGATGGGGATATTGACGAGCCCAGTTCCGACAGTGTTGACAGCGACGCTGACCAAATTGACGCCGAAGCTGATATCCAAGATGATGCTCATGCCGACACCGAGGATGATGCTCAGGCCGACACCGAGGATGATGCTCAGGCCGACACCGAG
>Ga0055584_100006395_pt1 | contig 11558 bp, 8 predicted proteins | sample OSDHelmetaG_FD_58716 | JGI IMG/M metagenome (GOLD analysis project Ga0055584, IMG submission 58716) | Pelagic marine sediment microbial communities from the LTER site Helgoland, North Sea, for post-phytoplankton bloom and carbon turnover... | ecosystem: Environmental > Aquatic > Marine >...
AGAACCGCGGCCGCCAGGGGGGCCAGCCAGCCCAGGCGCAGCGCGGGGCCTCGTCGGCCCCCCAGCCCGTCGACCGCGAGCACCGCCACCATGGCCAGCGCCGTCCCCGGGACCCGCGCCGCGACCGCCAGCCCCAGCGCGGCCGTCAGCCACCCCGGCCGCGCCGCCAGCCCGCCGGCCAACGCCAACCCCGCCGCCACCACCAGGAACCGCGCGGCTTCCCACGCCTCCAACTGCACCGCCAGCGCCACCTTCGCGGCCTCCCCCAGCCCGCTTCCCACCACGACGGCCCAGAGCAGCGCGCCGGCCCCGAACGCCGCCAGGCCGCGCCGAGGCCCTCGCCAGACCGCCAGCACCCCCAGCCCCGCCCAGTTCGCCAGCCGCCACCACTCCTCCGAGCTCCACGTCGAGGGAGCCACGTGGTGCGCCGAGCGCGCCCGAACCACGCGCCACCACGCGTCGTCCATCACGGCGGCGCCGGCGTCTCCCCGGAGCGCCCACAGCAGCAGGATCGGCGCCGCCCCAACGAAGACCGCCCCCAACGCCCGCAGATCGCCACGGCGACTCCCATGCCAGCACGCCAGCGCCGCGGTCGCTGCGGCCGCCGACGGCGCGTGCAACCACGCGGTCACGCCGAGAAGCCCGAAGGCCCACCCCGCGCGCCCCCGCATCGCCAGCCAGAAGGCCGTCAGCTCCAGGGGCAGCGCCGCCCCCCGAGGCAGCAGCAGCGGATCCATCGTCGGCGCACCGCCCACCGTCGCGTGCCCCGCGGCCAGCAGGATCAGCGCCCACCACGCGGCCTGCCGGGTACCCCACAGCTCCAGGGCCAGCGCCCGGACCGCGGCCCCCGTCGCGGCGAGCACCGCGAGGTGGCCCAGCGCCATGGTCGCCGCGGGCCCCACCACCGCAAAGGCCGGTGCGAGCAGCCAGAACCAGACCGTGTGGTGGTGCTCTGCCGCTGCCACCAGCGCGTCGCCCGCCCACCGCTCGGGGTCCAGGACCGCGTCGATCATGGGCAGGTGCAGCGCGTGGTCGGCGCTGCCGTAGCGGTAGCCGTTGGCCAGCAGGGAGAGGGCGACGAAGAGGCCGACGTCGATGCGTCGGGACGCGTTCACGGACTTACGCGGCTACCGATTGGAGCGCTTGCGCCGGCTCATCATCTCTTCGGCGTCGCGGTCCACATCCCAGCCGCTCTGGACGTAGACGGAGAGCGTCGCGAGCTGGTCGGACACGACGAAGGTGCCTTCGCGCTCGACCGTGTAGGTCCGCGGGATGAAGGCGATGCTGTGCTTCACCCGGACCCCGGCGCGGAAGACGTTGTCCTTCCCGGAGATCTCCGAGTACCGCTCCACCAGCTGACCGGCGATGCCGAGCTCATCGATGGCCTGGCCCAACTCGATGGGCAGCACCGGCGTCGGGAGGCCGTTGCTGAGGATGTTCTCCGTCAACGCCCGGTTGAGGCGCGCGGTGTCGGCGGCCATGGCGACGTAGTTGAACGCTCCGATGATCGCGAGCAAGCCGACGAGGACGCCGGCGCCGATGGCCGCGACGCGCTTGAGCTTGTCGCGCCGCTCGTCCTCTTCGAAGCTGCGCTCGGGCGCCGAGATCGGCGGCGGCGGGGGCAGGTAGCCATCGGCTCCGTAGTCGGGGTCGTAGACCGGAAGGTCGAGGGGCGGAGCCTGTTCGCCAGCGCCGAAGCCGGCCGCGGGGACGCCACCGCCCAGGTTCGGCCGCCGCGGGGGCGCGTAGGCGCCGCTGCCGGGGGAGCCGGGGGCCGAGTAGGCCGACGTGCGGCGCGGACCGCCTCGCTCCTGGCCCGGAAGCGCGTTGCCGGGGACCGAGTAGCTGCCGGCGCTGCGAAGGCCGGGGGAGCCCACGGGCGGCGGACCGGGCGGGGACCCGTAGCCCGGCGAGGGGGGCGGGTAGCCGGCGGCGCCCGACGGAGCGCCGGGAGAGGAGTAGGGGCTGCCCGGGCGCGGGGGGTAGCCCTGCTGCCCTGGTCCACCCCGCGGAGCCGGGTGGGGCGCGTTGGCGGCGGGGTTGGTTCGGCCGCGGCCGAAGGAGCCCGGCGATGGCACCAGGGAGTCGCGGGCGGCCGGTCCGGGCATTTCCCCGGGGCGGCTGCGGCCCTGGCCTCCAGCCGTGCTGCCGCGGCGGCGAGGCGAAGGAGGCACGACGCGTCGCCCGCCCGGCGGGCCCGGGATGTCGGTCTGGAACGCGGAGTCGTAGCGCGGGTCGGGGTTGGTGGAGGAATCGCCGGCGAAGGCCGCCATGAGCGAGTCGCCCGCCGGCGAGCCGCCCTCGTTGGGGTAGAGCCCGCCGCCCGCTCGGCCGAGCATGCCCGGGGTCGACTCCAGGCCTCCCGCCGACGGCAGCTTGTGGCGGGCGGTCAGGGACGGCGAGACCGGGGCGGGGGAGACGCCAGTGCGGCGGGGCTCCGGGCGCCGTGCGCTGGCCGCGGTTTCGCGTTCGGGCATGCCCCAGCTGGGGCCCTGAGCGCGGGCCCCGCCGTCGGGACCGTCGGCCGGCACGCCCCCGCCGCCCGCGGCCGCACAGCGACCCGTGGCGACGTTGTCCGGCGACGGCACATCCCCCCACCCATCGTCCTGCGAAGTCGCATGGAGCAACGGATCGAGGGGGTGATCGCACCGCGCGCAGTAGGCGTGCTGCGCTGACTGGTTCAGCCCGCAACCAGGGCAGGCGACCAGGTTGTCCGACACCTGGAGGTCCCATCTCCGATTCGGCGTGCCCCCCGCAGAGACGGAGGCGCCGGACCGCTAGCGACCTTGGAAGTTGGGGGGACGCTTTTCCGCGAACGCCGCGAGAGCCTCCACCCGATCCGTAGTCGTCAGCGTCCGATCGTAACAAACACGCTCGTGCGCGAGGGCCTGAGGCATCGGAAGGTCCCACCCGCCGTCGATGGCCGCCTTGGCGGCACGTACCGCCACGGGGCCCGCGGTGGCGAAGGACTCGGCCACCGAGAGCGCCTTGCCCAGCACGTCTCCGTCGTCCGCAAAGTGTTCCAGCAGGCCGATCCGAAACGCTTCCTCGCCGCGAACCCGGCGGCCGCTGAGGATGAGGTCCTTGGCCCGGCCCACGCCGATCAGCCGGGGCAGACGCTGCGTTCCGCCGGCCCCAGGAATGATCGCCAGGCGCGTCTCCGTCAGGCCCATCACGGTCGTGGGGCCGCCAACTCGGACGTCGCAGCCCAGCGCGACCTCCATTCCGCCGCCGAATGCGTAGCCGTGGACCGCCGCCACGAAGGGGATGGCCTGGCGGGCGATCCGGTCGAACGTTCCGCCGATCAGGTCCACGAACGCGGGCACCTCGGCCGCGGGCATTCCCTTGCGCTCCTTGAGGTCCGCGCCGGCGCTGAGGGCTTTCGGGCCCGAGCCGGCGATCACGACCGCCCGGGGGCCGCCGTCCACGTCGCCTTCGAGTCGCTCCAGCTGCTCATTCAGCGCCAGCAGCAAGGCCTTGTTGAAGGCGTTGAGGGCGGCGGGTCGGTTGAGGGTCCAGACCTCGACGTGGTCGCGTCGTTCAACAAGCAGCACTTCGGACACGGGGCCTCCGCTGGTTCAGCGGCCGTCGTACCGACCGCGGGCGGCGCGAAGGTAGCGGCCGGGAAGCTGCTTGCGAAGCTTGCCTTCGATGAAGGCGGCGACGTCCACGAGCGCCTCCAGATCGACCCCCGTTTCGATGCCCATGGAGTGGAGCATCTGAACGAGGTCCTCCGTCGCGACGTTCCCCGTAGCGCCCGGCGCGTAGGGGCAGCCGCCCAGGCCGCCGATGGAGCCGTCGAAGATGCGCACGCCGGCGTCGAGGCCCGCGATGATGTTGGCCAGGGCCGTGCCCCGGGTGTCGTGGAAGTGCAGCGCGACCGTGTCCAGGTCGAGGTGCTCGCCCAGCGCGTTCACGCGGCGGTTCACGAGGTCCGGGCTGCCCGTGCCGACGGTGTCCCCGAGGGACAGCTGGTCCACGCCCAGCTCCACCAGGCGGGCGCAGACCCGGAGGATCTGCTCGTCGGAGATGGCGCCTTCGTACGGGCACCCGAACACCATCGAGACGTACCCGCGGACCCAGTAGCCCTCGCCCTCGATGGCCGCCATCACGCCGGCGATGTTCTCCAGGGACTCGTCGATGGTGCGGTTCAGGTTCTTGTGGTTGTGCGTCTCCGACGACGACACGAAGACCGCCAGCTCGCGGGCGTTGGCCTCTCTGGCGCGCTCCAGCCCCCGCATGTTGGGGACCAGCGTTCCGTAGCGGACGCCATCGGCGCGCTCGATCTGCTGCAGCACCTGCTCGGCGTCGCCCAGCTGGGGGATCCAGCGGGGGTGCACGAAGGAGCTGGCTTCGATGTAGGGCAGTCCGGTGCGGCTGAGCCGGTCGATCAGCTCGACCTTCACGTCGGTGGGGACCGGCGACGGCTCGTTCTGGAGGCCGTCCCGGGGACCGACTTCGTAGACCGCGACGCGCTCGGGAAACTGGAGCATCTGCCTCTCTCAGCACGCCTCCACGGCGCGCGGCGACCATAGCAGTCGGATTTGCCGCCGCTGGCGGTAGCGGGGGGTGCATAGGCTCCCTCGGGGCACACCTCAACCAGCCACCTCGGTGGCGTTGTGATCACGCCCCGGCGCGGATCATGGGCCCTCTTCCCTTTCCGCCGCCGTCTGGCTGCGTTACCGTCGCGCGCGCCCGCCTTGTAAGCAGTTCCGTGGGCGGCGGGAGGGAACCCCAGCCTTGCAGTCCTCTGACGAAGCGCTTTTCGGATTCCTCGTGGAGAACTCGCCCGACGGCGTGTTCATTCTCCTCGACGGTCAGCTGGTCTACATGAACCAGGCGGCCCAGCTGATGTTCGGGGTGGACCTCCCCAAGGGGGCCTCGATCCCGGTGACGCAGGTCCTGGACCCGTCCGAGCACGAGCGGGCCGCCCGCAACGTCGCGCTGCGCATCAGCGGCGTCCTTCGCGGGGCGACGAGCTACAAGGGTCGTCGTGCCGACGGCAGCGTCTTCCCCATCGAGGTGCACGCCGTGCCCCTGGAGCTGCGCGGCCGCCGCGGGCTCCACGGGATCATTCGCGACATCACGACTCGCCGCGTGATGGAAGAGCAGCTCGAGCAGCTCGAGCGGAGCACCGTGGTCACCCGCCTCGCCGCGGGCATCGCCCACGACTTCAACAACCTGCTCGCGGTCATCCAGTCCAACGCAGAGGTCGCGGAGCGGTCGGCCACGGACCCCGGGGTCCAGGCGTCGGTGAAGCGCATCCACCTCGCGGTGCAGCGCGGCACGGAGAAGGTCCGCCAGATCCAGCAGATGGCGAAGACCGTCCGCGACGGCGACCCCCACCGCGCCATGTACGTGAACCCCATCGTCGAGGATGTGCTGGAGCTCACGCGGGCTCGCTGGCGCGACGAGGCCGAGTCCCTGGGGATTCAGTACGAAGTCCAGTGGGAGCCGGGTCTCCCGCCGCCGGTCGTCGGCAGCCGGGGCGACCTGCAAGCCGCTCTGGTGGCCGTGGTCTTCAACGCGCTGGAGTCCATGGAGGATGGCGGCACGTTGACCATCCGCACGGGCAAGGACGCCGCGGGCGAAGTGCTGATTACGGTCGGCGACACGGGCGAGGGCATCCCCGGCCTGGAACTCTCGCAGTTGGTGGACCCGTTCTTCACGACGCGAACCGACCGCCAGATGGGGCTGGGCCTGCAGTTGGTGTCCGGGGTGCTGGAGCGCCACGGAGGCCAGCTCGAGATCGACTCCACGCCCGGCACCGGGACGACCGTCGCGCTGCTGCTCCCCAAGGCCGACCACGGCCCCACGGAGCCGCCGCCGCCGCCGAAGACGAACCTGCTGCTGCGCAGCTCCAGCCCGTCCGTGCCCGAGCCCGACCGCCCCCGCACCCGCGGCGGCCGCAGCGTGCTCCTCATCGACGACCAGGCCGACCTCGTGCAGGTGGTGCGCACCATCCTCGAGATCCGCGGCTACAGCGTCGACACGGCCCTCAACGGCCGCGACGGCGTCGCGCTGGCCGAGGCGACCAAGTACTCCATCGTCCTGACCGACCTCGGCATGCCCGACATCTCCGGTTGGGAGGTCGCTCGCTGCGTGAGAGAGGCCCAGCCCGGCACCCCCGTCATCCTGATGACGGGCTGGGCGGCGGAGATCGACGACGAGAAGCTGGCCGAAAACCAGATTCAGGAGTTGCTGCCCAAGCCCTTCCGGAGCGAGCAGCTGCTGGCGTTGATGGACCGCGTCCTGGGCGAGGTGGACTGAGTCCCCACCTGGGTTTCCGGCCCATCGCGCAGCCCCTTCACAGCCTGACGAAGACCGCTTCCGCACCTCCCCGATCGACGGGTCTTGTGGTGCCCGGGGTGGTTTGTGGGAAGAAACGGACCCACATAACTGTCAGAGAACGTGAAGAGGCCGGACGCCGCTCCCGCTCCCAAAGGGACCCTCCTCCCCTGGGTTGAGCATCAAAGGGAACGGCTCGCTGGACGACGGTCCCCCCGCCTTTGGGCGGGTCGCCGGCGCGGCCGCACTTCACCGACGGCGCTCCCAGGCTTGCCTGGGGGCGTCGTCACTCTTGGGGGTGTCGAGCTCGCCCCGTCAGGAGCACTGCGAGATCAGCACCGGGCTCTCGGTGGTGACGCCGTCTTCGATCTGCAGGGGGGTGTTGCTGGCCGCCTCGCTGCACTGGGCGCTGGGAGTCCAGGTGCCGCCCTCGACGTCGACTTCGCTCGCCGGCCAGACGATGACGTCGTAGCAGCCCTCGTCCAGGGACAGGTAGAGATCCGCGCCGGTGTGGCGGCTGTTGTCGTCGAAGTGCGGCTCGACGTGGTCGACCATGCCCGGGAACAGGTTGTCGAGCAGGTGGACGTTGAACTCGGTCACCCACGGGTCGAGGGCCTCGAACGCGCAGGGGACTCGCTCGACGAGGTAGTGGAAGCCGACCACGTCGGTGCCCGCGAGGTAGTCGACGGACAGCCGCGCGCCCGTCCAGTTGGGGTCGTCGATGCCTCCGGCGCACCCGGCGGTGGCGAGGGCGGCGACAAGGGCGGCGCAGCGAAGCGAGCGGTGCATCTGGGTCCTCGATTTCTCGTCGGGCGGTTCTCCCGCGTGTCTTGTCTACCGGCGACGGTGCAAGGGATCAAGCAGGGAATTCCTCCGTCCGGTGCCGACTACTTCGCGTCGAGCCGCTGCATCAGCTTGCTGTCCTCGCCCGGCTTGACCTCCACCGTCTTCGTGACGGTCTTGTCGTCGAGGGTCGGGAACACCAGCTTCACCGTGTAGTCGCCCGCGGGCAGCGCGAGCGAACGCACCGGCGTGCGGCCCCGAGCGACGCCGTTCACGGTGACGTTCGAGTACGGGTAGGTGTTCACGGTGAGGCTGCCAGGCTGGGCGGCGACGGGCGCCGGCGTCGGGGTGGGCTTGGGGGTGGCGCGGGGCTTGGGCCTCGGGGTCGCCTTGGGCTTGGGGGTCGCCTTGGGCTTCGGCGTGGCCTGGGGCGCGGCCGCTGCCGTGGGGGCCGGGCTCGCCTCGACCTGGCCGGGCGTAGCTTCGGGGGTGGCCGCGGGCTTCGCGTCGGGTCCGCGGTCGAGGATGCTGCGGCCGGCCACCGCGGCCACGGCGTCGGTCTTGGGGGGCTCCGCGGCGACGCGTCCGTCGTCTTCCCCGACGATGGATGCGGCGTCGGCGACCTCTCGGGGGTCGTGGTCGGCCGGTGGCGGCGCGCGGAGCTGGGACCAGATGATCGCGCCGACGGTCGCCACCATCAGCAGGAACGCGAGGGCCAGGATCATGCGCTCGCCGCGCCCGACCCGGGTGTCCTCGGGTTTGACCGCCTTCTTCCGCACGACGCGCCCGCGGTAGTCGCGGACGGGCTGGTAGTTGGGTCGCTCCAGGCTGGATGTGTTCTCGGCGGCGGGCGCGCGGGAGGGACCTCGCGGGGTGACGACCTCGGCCTGGGCCTCGAGCACGAGCGGGCCCGACGGGCCGGCGCCCACGTGGGAGATCGGGGGCGGAGGCGCTGCGGGCATCGGGGGCGGCGGCGCCGGCGGGGTGGCTTCGGCGTCGAACGTGTCCGACGGGATGGGCGACGGGCCGTCGAGCGTCGGTGGTTCCTCGGAGGCGATGGGCGGTCGCGGTGCCCGGGGCGGCGGCTCGTCGGCGGGGGGGCCGAAGGCGTTGCCCGGGCTGTCGCCAACGGTGGGCTCGTCGGCGGGGGGGCCGAAGGCGTCGCCCGGGCTGTCGCCGAGGGTGGGCTCGTCGACTTCGGCGGGGCCACCCTCATCGACCGTCGGGGCGTCGTCCTCCAGGAGCGAGGGCGCGAGCTGGTCGGGCCCCAGCGAGCGGATCGGCTCGTCCACGGCCGTCGGCTCGTCCTCGGACGCCTCCAGCAGGCTCAACTCCAGCAGGCTCTCGTCGTGGATGTTGGGGGCGCGAAGCGACGGGTCGGTGGCCTCGTCTTCGTCTTCGTCCTCGAGGTCGGGCTCCGCGGGCGTGACGCCGCGAATCCAGGGCTTCCAGCCTGTGGCCCGGAGCAGCTCGCCCACCGACTCCTGGGCCTCCAGGTGGGCGTGGGCTACCCGCAGCGCCGTCGCGGCCTCCTGGGCCGTCTGGTAGCGCCCTGCGGGGTTGCGAGCGGTCAGCTGCCGGAAGATGTCGCCCAATCCGGGGGCCAGCGTTTCCAGCGTCTCGGCGTGGGGCTCGAGGGAGTGGTTGGCGATCTTCATGGCGATCGCCACCGCCGTCTCGCCGTAGAACGCCAGCCGGGTCGTGGCCATCGTGTACAGCGTGATGCCCAGGCTGAAGATGTCGGCGCGCCAGTCGACGACCTCGCCCATGACTTGCTCGGGCGCCATGTACGCCGGCGTGCCCTTCATCTGGCCCGCGGCCGTCGACTCCGCCGCCCGGTCACCGAACAGGGCGATGCCGAAGTCGCTGACCTTCACCTGACCGTCGGCCCCGACGAGGATGTTGCCGGGCTTCACGTCGCGGTGGACCAGCCCCAACGGCGTCCCGTCGCTGGCCTTCAGCCGGTGGGCCGCGTGCACGCCGTCGGCGGCCGAGGACAGCACCTCCAGCAACGGCCCGATGGGCGGCGCGGTCCCAGTTTTGCGGGCGTGGTCCAGGACTTGCCGCAGGGACACGCCCTCGACGAAGTCCATGACCATGTAGAGCGTGTCGTCCTCGTCGACCAGGTCGAGGATCCGCACCACGTTGGGGTGCCGGATCCGGGCGGCGATGCGCGCCTCGTCCACCAGGGCTTTGCGGAGGTGGGGGAACTCGTCTAGCAGATCGGGGTCGATCAGCTTGAGCGCGACCTCGTTCTCGAAGCCGTGGGGCCCCTCCTGCACGGCGTGATAGACGGTCGACATGCCGCCCTTGCCGAGCTTCCTCAGGATTCGGTAGCGCCCCAGGCGCTGGGTGGAGATGGGTTCCGCCACGTCGCGGAGTCTACCCAACCCAGGGCCAAGCACCGGTCCGCCGCCGTCGACGGTGCGGCCACCCGCCGTGTAGCGTGCCTCGCATGCGTTTCCTGACCGTCGTCTTCACCGTGTCGCTGCTCCTGTCCGGCTGCGCGGGGCCGTGCCCGCAGGTCAAGCGGCTGGACACCTCGTCCGCCGAACCGGCGATGGTCCAGGTGCTCTTTTCGGTCCAGTGCGCCGGCGAGCCGGTCACCGATCTGACGGCGTCGGACCTGACGCTGTTCGAGGGTGGGGAAGAGGTCTCCCGGGCCGAGGCCGACTGGCAGCTCGATCGCGTCGACGCCGTCCTGGAGACCTACGCGCTGCTGCTCATCGACGTCAGCGACTCGATCATCGCCGACGGCACCATCGAGAACGCCCGCGAGGTCGCCAAGACCTTCGCCCGCGATGTGGTGGACCAGGGCCAGTCGGTCAGCGTGGCAATCTTCGACGGCGCCGAGGAGATCCGCACCATCATCGACTTCACGACGGACCAGGCCGCGCTCGTCGACGCCATCGAAGGCATCGACGCGGCCGATCAGATCGACGGCTCCACGAACTTGAACGGGGCGATCGTCCAGGGCCTCGAGGTCCTCGACGCGGCGGTCAGCGTGGACGTGGAGGCCGAGCTGGAGTCTGTCGCCAGCCTCGTCGTGTTCACCGACGGCGTGGACCTCGCCGGCCGCACGACGGACAGCAGGGCCCGCAGCCGGATCAACGCCAGCGACCACCACGTCTTCGTGGTCGGCCTCGTCGACGACGAAGAGGTCGACGAGCTGCAGGCCCTGGCCAAGTCTGGCTTCTTCCAGGCCAGCGACCCCGACATGCTCACGGACACGTTCGGCGACCTCGTCGACGACCTCGTGGCGGAGGTCGGCAAGTTCTACCGGCTCAGCTACTGCAGTCCGCTGCGCTCGCCGCGCACGACCTTGAAGATCGAGGTCCAGTGGGACGGCAGCACGGACTCGGTCAGCTGGACCTACCCGACCCGGGACTTCGGCCCCGGCTGCGAGCTGCCCGGGAGCTGACCGGCGGTCAGTTCCCCAGCGCCCGCCGCGCGGCCATCTGGACCTGCGACGGCAAGGTGGTGTCCTTCGACGCCGCGACCAGCACCGGGCGCGACGCGGGCACCGGGCCCAGCACCGAAGCCGCCTGGAACGCGACGGGGATGTCGACGTCGCGCAGCAGCGTCTCGATGCGCAGCCGCAGCTCGTCGTTGCCCGCGATGTCGCCGTAGGCGAGACCCTGCAGGGCGGCGGCGCGCAGCTTTCGGGGGATGTCCGTGTTCTCTGCGGTGTCGATGAGCCGAGTCTGGGCGTCGGGGTAGTGACCCAGCAGCGTCAGGGCGCGGGCGGCGACAAGCTGGGACTCGTGCCCCGCCAGGGACTCCAGGCCGGCCTTCGCGCCCGCGATGCCCGCCAGCTGCTGCTTCGTCGGCAGGTCGCGGGTGTGGCGGGCCTGCAGGAGCGGCAGCAGCTGGGCGGCGGGGTCCGCGGGGGGGGCCGCAGTCGCGCCGTCGGGGGTCTCGGCTCCCTCGGCTCCCTCGGCTCCCTCGACGACCGGCACCTTGGCCAGGGGCTCGACACTCGCCCCCAGCGACGCGGCGCCGTCGAAGGCCTTCGGCGCGGCCTCGAGCTTCGCTACGGGGGCTTCGGCTCGCACGGGCGCGGCGACCTTCGGCGCGTTGGGGTCGGACTCGAGGCGCTTCGGCGTCCGCACCTCTGCGGTGTCGGTGCCTTCGGCGGCCGGGTCGGAGGGGGACTCGGCGCAGCCCGTGATCAGGGCAACAGCAAGGATCAAGCGCTTCATCGGTTCACCGGGGAGAAGTAGAAGACGTCGGCCTGGATGGGCGTGAGCCGGTCCTGGCGGAAGCTGTCGGTGGAGGTCCAGAACATCACGTTTTCACCGCCCTGGCCTTCGCACTCGTCGGCATCGACCCAGCCGTCGCCGTTCGTGTCGAAGTCGGGGGTGCACTCGGGCGTGTCGGAGATGCCGTCGTGGTACTCGCCCTCGGCCTCCGTCGTGTGGAACAGGCCCATCTGGTGGCCCAGCTCGTGGGTCATCGTCTCGCCCAGGAGCGTGGTGAGGACGGTG
>Ga0055584_100006397_pt1 | contig 11556 bp, 11 predicted proteins | sample OSDHelmetaG_FD_58716 | JGI IMG/M metagenome (GOLD analysis project Ga0055584, IMG submission 58716) | Pelagic marine sediment microbial communities from the LTER site Helgoland, North Sea, for post-phytoplankton bloom and carbon turnover... | ecosystem: Environmental > Aquatic > Marine >...
TAATAATCTAAATAAAGCTATTGATCTTATTCATTTAGCTGCAGAATCAGGAGCTGATGCTGCTAAATTCCAACATTTTACAGCTGATACTATAGTTAGTAATGAGGGATTTAAGTTATTAAATGGACAGTTTTCACATCAAAAATCTTGGAAAAAATCAGTATATGATACTTATAAAGATGCATCATTAAATATTGAATGGACTAATATATTAAAAAAAGAATGTAAAAAAGCTAATATAATTTTTTTTACAAGTCCATATTCTTTATCTCTTGTAAATAAAATAGATAAATTTGTCTCTGCTTATAAAATTGGATCAGGAGATATTACATGGTTGGATATAATTATAAATATAGCAAAAAAAAATAAACCAGTCTTTATGGCTACTGGTGCATCTAATTTTAATGAAGTAGATATTGCGGTTAAAACTTTATTAAAACACAACAAGAAATTATGTTTAATGCAATGTAATACAAATTATACTGCTTCAGTTGAAAATTTTAAATATATAAATTTGAATGTATTAAAAACATATAAAAAAAAATATCCTTCTGTTTTGACTGGTTTAAGCGATCATACTCCTGGTCATACTACAGTTTTAGGAGCAATTACACTAGGTGCTTGTGCAATCGAAAAACATTTTACTGATAATAATAAATTAGATGGACCAGATCATAAATTTTCAATGAATCCCAGTTCATGGAGAGAAATGGTTCAAAGATCAAGAGAGTTAGAAAATAGTTTAGGTAGCATAATAAAGAAAGTTGAAAAGAATGAAATTAAAACAAATATTCTTCAACGACGATCGTATATCGCTAATAAAGTAATTAAAAAAAATTCAATTTTAAAAGAAGAAGACTTTAAATTACTACGACCTTGTCCAAAAAACTCTATACAACCAGTATTATTTAAAAAAATGCTTGGAAAAAAAATAATCAAAACAATAAAAATAGGTCAAAGTTTGAAATGGAGTCATTTAAAATAGCAATTTTAATCCCAGCTTATAATGAAGCAAACACTTTGGGAGAAGTAATAAAAAAAACTTCAATTTATGGTGATGTAATTGTTGTTGATGATGGAAGTGAAGATAATACTTATGATATTGCAAAAAATAATAATGTAACAGTTTTACAGAATGTAAAAAATTTAGGATATGACTCCGCATTAAATGTAGGAATAAATTATATAATTAAAAATAATTATGAATATCTTATAACCTTCGATGCAGATAACCAGCATCAAAGTTTTCAGTTGGAGTCATTTATAAAATTAATTACCACAAATAAATATGGGGCAGTTATAGGGATAAGATCAAAAGTTAATAGAGTTTCAGAATTTTTCTTTAACTATTTTTTTAATTACTTGTATAATATTAATGATGTTTTATGTGGTTTTAAAGCTTATAATATCTCTATATTGAAGAAAATTAACGACTTAAATTTTAAAAAATCATTGGGTACGAGACTTGCATTACTTATTGCATTTAATAAAATTAATATTAAAGAAATAAATATTACGGTTAATGAAAGAAAAGATAGTTCAAGAATTGGTGGTAAAATTAAATCTAATTTAATAATTATTAAAACTTTAATTATTAATATAAAAGAAATAGTTTTTTGGAAAATATATGCAAAATAAATTAAATAAATTTTGGATGGGTGAATTTGGTAATAAATATATTTCAAGAAATAATCATCCTGATATGATTAATGATAATATTGAAATTTTTAAAAGAATTTTATTAAAAAATAAAATAAAAATTAAATCCGTTTTAGAATATGGCTCTAACGTGGGCTTGAATTTATTGGCTCTAAAAAAAATTTATAAGGATTTAGATATAAATGCTGTTGAAATTAATTCAACAGCGTGCAAAAAACTTAAAAAAAATATTGAAAATATAAAAATATTCAATCAATCTATCTTTGATTTTAATAATAATTTAAATTACTTAGACTTAAAATTTGATCTTACTTTATCCAAAACAGTATTAATTCATATAAATCCAAGTGATATTTTAAAAGCATATAAGGCTTTATATCAAAAATCAAAAAAATATATTCTTTTAATAGAATATCATAATCCTAGTCCAGTTAATATTATGTACAGAGGCTTTTCAAATAAATTATTTAAAAGAGATTTTGCTGGCGACCTATTACGTTTATATAAAGATCTAAAATTATTAGACTACGGTTTCATATATAGTAAAGATCCAAAATTATTTAATTGCGATGATCTTAACTGGTTTTTATTAAAAAAATAGACTCATGAATATAGCTATTTTACCCGCTAGATCAGGAAGTAAAAGAATTAAAAATAAAAATTTTAAATTATTTGCTGGATTGCCAATGATTTCTCATCCTATAAAAATTGCTAAAAAAACTAATTTATTTGATAAAATATATATTAGTTCTGATAATCCCAAAATTTTAAAATTATATAAATCTTATGGGGCTACAGATTTTATATTAAGGCCAAAAAATTTATCAGGAGATAATACAGTCACAAAACCAGTAATCGAACATGCTATAAAACATATTATAAAAAAGAAAATAAAAGTTGATTATATTTGTTGTATATACCCATGTACACCCTTTCTTAGAAAAGATATTCTATTAAATAGTTTTAAATTATTAAATAAAAATAATAAGAATTTTGTGTATCCAGTAATAAAATATCCCCATCCTATTCAAAGATCTCTTGGAATGTATGAAGATAAAAAAATATTCTTTAGGGAACCAAAATATGAACTTACAAAGACTCAAAACCTTAAAACTTATTATCATGATGCTGGTCAATTTTATTGGGGTTCGAAAGAAGTATGGTTAAGTAATAAAAGAATGCATTCTAATGGATTCGGCTTTGATATTACTGATCATTTATCAGTTGATATTGATTATCCTGAAGATTGGAAATTTGCAGAAAAAGTTTATTCATCACTCAATGACTTATAGCAAATATACAGTTTCATTAATTGGCTTAGGAAATATTGGTTATGAATATGATAAAGATAATAAAACTAACAAATATATATTTACACATTTTAAAGCTTTTAATTCTAACAAAAATTTTAAAATTAATTTCTGTTTAGATAATAGTAAAAAAATTGTTGATAGTTTTAAAAATAAAAATAATATCTCATGTTATCAACACATTGATCAAATTGAAAAAAATAAATTGAATACAGATATTGTTGTTATAGCAATACCCACAGATCAAATTTTGCAATTATTTCAAAATTTATTAAAAAAAATAACATTTAAAGTAGTTTTATTTGAGAAGCCTTTTGCTTCAAATACAGAAAATGCTTTAAAAATAATTTCAATATGTAAAAAAAGAAATATTAAATTTTTTGTAAATTATAATTTAATATCTGATATTTCTTTTATAAATATAAAAAATCGATTTAAAAATGAAAAATTTGGTCAATTATTAAATGGAACAGTTTTATACACTAAAGGTATTTATACTAATGCTTCGCATTTTATAAATATGTTAATTAATTTATTTGGTAATTATCAGAGTATAAAAAAAACAAATAAAATTTTTAAATTAAAAAATGATTATGTTGGTAATTTTGAAATATCTTTTAATGATGCAAAAATATATTTTATCCATTTTGATGATAGATATTATTCTCATTATGAAATGCGTTTATTTTTTGAAAAAGGTTTGTTGGAATATAGTAATAGCACTAAGAATATTACTTGGAAAAAAATATCTTCTGACAAGGTGAGAAATAATTATAATTATCTTGAGTATAACAAAAGTATTATAAAAAATAATTTTAATAAATTGCAATTAAATGTTGTTAACAATATAAATAATTATTTAAATAAAAAACAATTTTCTTTAGTAGATGAAAAAACTTCATTACAAACCCTTAAATGTATTCAAAAAATAACAAAATAGATAAACTCCATTTATTTGGAGGTGATAAAACTATCAATTATCAATTTACTAAAATTAATCAAATTGGAAATGAAGAGATTAAAGCTGTCAATAAAGTTATGAAATCTGGTATCCTATCTGATTTTATAGCCTCACCAGGTAAAAAAATGTACGGGGGTATGAATATATTAAATTTTGAAAAAAAAATTTCTAAATTTTTTAATGTCAAATATGCTGTAACATTTAATTCGTGGACTTCAGGCTTAATTGCATCTGTTGGAAGTCTCGATTTAGAGCCTGGAGATGAAATAATAGTTAGCCCATGGACTATGTCAGCAACTGCTATGGCTATTTTACATTGGAATTGTATACCAGTCTTTGCGGATATTGAGTATGATACTTTTTGTATTGATCCAAATTCAGTTTTAAAAAATATTTCATCTAAAACAAAGGCAATTATTACAGTTGATATTTTTGGTCATTCTTCAAATATTGTTGATTTAAAAAAAATTTGTAAACAACATTCATTAAAACTTATTACTGATACAGCTCAAGCACCAGGTGCAAAAATTTATAATAAATATGCGGGCACTATTGGAGATATTGGGGGTTTTAGTTTAAATTATCATAAACATATTCATACTGGTGAGGGTGGAATAGTTGTAACAAATAATTCTTTACTAGCTAAAAGGGTTAAATTTATTAGAAATCATGCAGAGTCTTTAGTAAATAATAGCTCTTCTAAAAATTTGTCAAATATGATTGGGCATAATTTTAGAATGGGTGAAATTGAAGCTGCTATAGGAATTGAACAATTAAAAAAATTAAAGAAATTTATTTCAGCTAAGAATAAAATAGGTAATCAATTAAATAAAGGATTAAAAAATTTAGATGGCTTGATACTCCCTACAACGAAGTTTAGATTTACACATGTATATTATTTGTATCCTTTAAAATTAGATTTAAAAATAATAAAAGTTAACAAAAGCAAGATTGTCAAAGCATTGTCTTCAGAAGGCATCCAAGGTTTGATACCAAAATATCAAAACATTCATCTGTTACCAATTTTCCAAAAAAAAATTGCTTATGGAAAAAATCATTTCCCTTGGTCTTTAAAAGGAAGGAAAAGCAAAGTAAGTTATAAAAAAGGAATATGCCCAAATGCTGAATATTTGAATGATAAATCTTTTTTTGCTATCCAGATCTGTTTATATCAATTGGATAAAAATGATATAAGCTTAATTATAAAGGCTTTTAAAAAAGTTTGGAAAAATATTAATTTATTGTAACGAAAATATTTATGATTTTAAAAGGTGATAATATTCTCATAAATATTTTTTCAAAAGAAGATATAAATGATAAATATATAAGCTGGTTAAATGACAAAGAGGTTGTCAAATATAGTGGACAAAGATTAATTAAACATACTCATAAAACCTGTTTAGAATATTTTTTAAAAATGAAAGAAGATAACAATAAATTTTTAAAAATTATTTATTTAAATAATAATGAATTTATTGGTACTATGTCTTACATGTTTAATTATAATTGCGTTGATGTAGGTATTTTAATTGGTAATAAAAATTTTTGGGGTAAAAAAATTGGTTTTGAAGCTTGGAATATCTCAATAAAATATCTCTTATCACTTAATCATATAGATAAAATTACAGCAGGCTGCATGTCAACAAATCTAGCTATGAAAAACATCTTTATAAAAACAAAAATGAATTTTTCTCATTCAAAAAAAATATTAAATACTAAAAGTAAGTTGCTAGAAAAATTTATATATTATGAAATTATTAAATAAAAAAAAAGATATACTTTTTGCCTGTCATGACGCAGGAAGTGGCAATATAATTCTCAACTACATTCAAAAAAGAATGACTAATAAATATAATTATGACTTACTTTTAGCAGGTCCATCAAAGAAAATATGTGAAAACCATCATAAAAATTTGAAATTTAATAAAGTTAATACCTCAGAGAAATATTTGTATAAGTCAATAATTACTGGCACTAGTTTTCACAGCTCTTTTGAGCACAATATTAGAAAAAAATTTTTGAAAAATAAAAAAATAACTAATATAGCTATTGTAGATAATTGGAGAAATTTAAAAAAAAGATTTTATAGGAAACAAGAATATGTTTTTCCTGATTTAATTTGGACTATTGATTCTCGCTCTTTAGCTTTATCTAAAAAATATTTTCCTAATATAAAATCTATATTAGTAGATAATTATTATATTATAAATGAAGTACAAAAGATTAAAAAAAATATTACTAAAACAAACAACACTCTGTTATATTTATGTGAGCCAATTAAATTTAAAAATAATGGAATAAATATAAACGAATTTTATCTTCTTAATTATTTATTAAAAAATATAAATAAGCTCAATTTAAATAAAAATTATAAAATTATTTTAAAACTGCACCCTAAGGAAAAAATAAATAAATATAAAAATTGGATTAATAAAAATAAAAATTTTAATATTTCTGTAGATTATATTAGTAACATTGGTGATTTATTATCAAAAAGTAAGATAGTTGTTGGCTTTCAAACATCTGCCTTGAATTTAGCTCTAGAATCAGGATTTGAAGTTTATAGTTCAAATCCATTTATTAGTAAAAAAATTATCATTGATGATAATAGACTATTATATATTAGGGATTTATAGTAATAAAATTATAATGAATGCTCCCTTTCAAAATCTTCAATATTGCATAAGGTGTTGTCAACCTGAAACTACTGAAAAATATGAGTTTGATAAGGATGGAATTTGTAAAACTTGCCAATCTTCTGAAGATAAAATGAATATTGATTGGTCTAAAAGAGAAAAAAAATTAAAAAAAATTTTAACTCAAGCTAAAAAAAATGCGGGAAATAATTATGATTGTATTTTACCTATATCAGGTGGTAAGGATAGTTTTTTTCAGGCCCATGTTCTTTCAAAAGTATATAACTTAAAACCTCTTGCTGTAACATTTAATCATAATTGGTTTACTGAGATTGGTTTTTTTAATTTACAACTTTTACTTGATACTTTTAATCTTGATCATTTTCAATTTACGCCTGCTAGAAATTTAGTTAATAAATTGGCTAGAAAATCACTATTTGAAATAGGTGACTCATGCTGGCATTGTCATTCTGGTTGTGGATCATTCCCCTTACAAGTTGCTACAAAATTTTCAATTCCATTATTAGTTTATGGTGAATCTATTGCCGAGAATAGTGGTAGGGCAAGATATTCAGACGGTAAAACTGATTTTGATAAAAATTATTTTACAAAAGTTTCTGCAAAAAAAACCCCTAATGAAATGACAGATAAAAACATTTCAAAAAAAGATGTTTTTCCTTTTCAACTTCCTTCTGATGGAGCGATAAAAAAAAATAACATTTACCAAATTCACTTAGGGGATTATATTTTTTGGGATGAAGAAAAGCAAACTGAATTTATTAAAAAAGAATATGGTTGGAAAGAAGATAAAATTGAAGGTGCTTATAAAGGTTACAAGAGTGTAGAATGCATTATGCCTGGTGTTCATGATTTCACCTGTTATCTGAAAAGAGGTTTTGGTAGATCGACCTCTCAAGCATCTGTTGATATCAGAAATGGATTAATGACAAGAGAAGAAGGTTTTAAAATAGCAAATAAAAAAGATCCTGTTAAGCCTAATGCATTAAAATATTATTTAGACTCTGTAGATATGACGGAAGATGAATTTTATAAAGTTATTAATTCTAAAAAAATTAATAAGCTTAAAGATGTAAACTTACCTATCTATCAAAATAAGTCTAATCAAAAGTCAATTAAACCTTTTGTTCAAAAATTGATTGATAAACATAAGAAAAAAGTTGAATAGTTTTTTTCATAAAAACTCTATTAAAAAATTATTAGAGATCTCAAATACAAATAAAGATTATTTATTAAATATTTCATATTCTAATTATATGAAATATGAAAATAAAATACAAAGTTTAGTAAAATTTGATTACAAGACTATTGATTTATTTACAAAAAAACTAGAAATAAATAATGATAAAAGGCTATTTAATATACCTTTTGGAATAAAGGATATTTTTAATGTAATAAATTTCTCTAATGAAAAGGGGTCTGTAATTTACAAAAATTTTTATCCTGGTAACAATGCTAGAGTAGTTGATAAACTATTAGATTGCGGTTCTATCCCATTTGCTAAAACTGTTACTTCTGAATTTGCAGTTCATGAGTTAAATAAAACAACAAATCCATATGACCAAAAAAAAACTCCTGGAACCTCCTCTAGTGGTTCTGCTGCCTCAGTAGCTTCAGGTTATTTTCCCTTTGCACTTGGGACGCAAACTGCTGGATCAATCATTAGACCTTCTAGCTACTGTAATATTTGGGGATTTAAACCTTCTTTTGGCTTGATACCAAGAACTGGAGTATTGAAAACAACTGATACATTAGATTCTATTGGTTTTTTTTCTTCTAATGGGGAAAATATAAAATATTTACTTGATATAATGAGGGTTGCTGGAAAAAACTATCCTTATGTTCATAAAAATATTGATAATAAAATTTCTGAAATAGACTCTAAAAAAAGTAATTTTAGAATTGGTTTTGTAAAAACACACACATGGGAAAGTGCTAAGAAATATGTAAAAGACTCAATCAGTAATTTTGTTAATAGAATTGATAACAATAAAAACTTTTCTGTTGATGAAATTATCTTACCTAATAATTATGATATGATTCATAAAAATCATAGTAATATTTACAATAAATCTCTTTCATATTATTTCAAAAATGAATTTAAAAACAGAGAAAAACTTTTGTCAAATAAAATTACCGAAATGATTGAAAGAGGTAATTTGATCTCTAATTTAGATTTTAAAAAATCATTATTATTTCAAAACAAAATAATATTAAATACTAATAAAATTTTTAAAAATTATGATGCAATTATTTCAATTAGTACATCTGAGTCAGCTCCTTATAGAAATATTGAGGCATTAGACGACCCTTCACTTATGTGGACTTTTGCACATATGCCTGCATTAAATATTCCCTTATTTAGGTGTCCTGAAGGCATGCCTTATGGCTTGCAATTAACAGCTAAAAAATGGAATGATTATCAATTACTAAAAACGTTAGAAGCACTATTTAAAGAAAATATAATTTTTTCTAATCCATATGATAATTCTCATTAAAAATTATGAATAATTCAGAATTAATAGAATTAAGAAATGAAGTAGACAGATATGGCTTCTCTTTTTACCTTGCCAATCAAATGAATCTTAATTTTGTACCGAGATCCTTTGCAAATTGGCAGCATGGTTGGTATTGGGGGAGTGTCAATATTAATGAATTGGATTTAATTTTAGGATATCCTTTAAAAAAAAATTATAATATTCCAACGATAGTACAAAATGCAGAAATAAAAAAAGCCTTTATTGCAAAAGGTTTTAGAGAGGTTATTGCAGGAGGTATACCTTTTTCTTATATCAAAAAATCTAAATCAACTCGAGTTGAAGACTCGATAATTGTAATCTTGCCACATTCATTAGAATATACAAATTTTTCTAAAAATGATGATTTTAATGATTTAATTTTATCCATTAAAGCTTTGTCAAAAATTTTTACCAAGGTATCTTGTCTTGTTTATTATGATGATTTTAGAAAGAAAACATTTAACAAATTTTTTAAAAATACAGAAATTGATATAATCAGTGGCGCTAGATCAAATTCTAAGAATGCTTTGAGTAATATTAGGTCTATTTTTGATAAATATGAATATGCAGTATCAAATTGCATAGGTAGTGCAATTTTGTATGCAATGTTTTGTGAATGTAAAGTTAGTTTATTAGAGCCTTTTTTTAATTATTCCTATGATTTTTGGAAAACTGATCCTTATTTACGAGATAATAAAAATTTAATTGATTTAATGGAATATCATCATAGTAAAAAATATCTAAAGATTAAATATGGTTTTCTTTTTAACGAAAATCCTAAGGATGCAGAGATAAATTATGAAATGGCAAAAGATTTAATTGGTATTGATTATAAATTAGAACTTGAAAAAATTAAGACTATTCTTGGGTGGGGTATTTCTTCTAAACCAAAAGTATTACTTAGATTATTGCATAGAAAGTTAGTCGGAATTTAGCTTTTCATTTTCAATCATATCATCGATTAAGGAATCTATATCAAACTCAGGCTTCCATTTTAATATTTTTTTAGATTTAGAGAAGTCTCCTATCAAGCTATCAACCTCTGTTGGTCTAAAATATTTCTTACTAATTTTAATTATGGTTTTATTAGAAGTTAGATCAATTCCTATTTCATCAATACCTTTGTTATTCCAATATAATTTAAAGCCTAGTTTTTTTGATACTTTATCAGCAAATTTTTTTACTGTGTATTGTTTACCTGTAGATATAACAAAATCATCAGCTTTTTTTTGCTGAAGAATTAGCCACATAGCTCTGACGTAATCTTTAGCATGCCCCCAGTCTCTTTTTGCATATAAATTTCCAAGTGATAAAGATTTTTTTTTGCCTAATTTAATATCTAATAAACCTCTTACAATTTTTTTTGTAACAAAAGTTTCATTTCTTCTTGGCGATTCATGATTAAAAAGAATTCCATTGCATGCAAAAAGATTATATGCTTCTCTATAATTTTTAGTAACTTGATGCGCAAATATTTTAGATGCTGAGTATACTGATCTTGCTTCAAATTTAGTATGTTCATTCTGCTTTATTGAAGTAGAGTTACCAAACATTTCTGATGTACCTGCTTGATAATATTTAATATTTGTATTTACTTGTCTGATAACTTCTAATATTTTTAGGGCACCTATAGCATTTGTTTCTGCAGTATATACAGGTATTTCAAAAGATACTTTTACATGACTTTGGGCAGCCAAATTATAAATTTCATCAGGATTAATTTTTTTTATAATGTTAAATAGACTGCTAGAGTCATTAACATCACCATAATGAACTATAAATTTATTATTCTTATTTAATAAATGATCTATATTTTCACTATTAAAGTTTGATACCTTTCTTTTTATTCCATGAACATGATAGTTTTTTGACAATAAAAACTCAGCTAGATAAGAGCCGTCTTGACCAGTTACACCTATAATAAGGGCTTTTTTTATTATTTTTTTTGATTTCTTAATGACCATTTTATTGTTTTTTTTAATCCCTCGTAAAGAGTTATTTTTGGTTTCCAATTAATTAAATTTTTAAGTTTATTTATATTAATTTTTTTATCTACAATTTCTCCTTTGGATATTATTTCTAAATCACCTTTGTAATTAGTTAATTTTACAATTTTGTCTATGACGTATTTCATTGTAAATGATTTTCCATATCCTAAGTTAATAAGATTAATGCCTTTTGATGTTTTTAATCTAGATATTTTAATTATAGCAATACACGCATCTTCTATATGTAAAAAATCTCTTTTCTGAATAAAATTGCCCTTTAAAGTTAATTTTTTTAATTTAGATTCATTTGCTAAGTTAATTTGATTTATCATTGATGAAACAAAATGATGTTTTTCATTTGTAGTTTCTTCATTTCCATAAAGATTAGATATAACAACGCATATGGAATTAAATTTATATTGTTCGTAAAAATTATTACAATATTTTAAAAGATTAAATTTTGTA
>Ga0055584_100006398_pt1 | contig 11555 bp, 10 predicted proteins | sample OSDHelmetaG_FD_58716 | JGI IMG/M metagenome (GOLD analysis project Ga0055584, IMG submission 58716) | Pelagic marine sediment microbial communities from the LTER site Helgoland, North Sea, for post-phytoplankton bloom and carbon turnover... | ecosystem: Environmental > Aquatic > Marine >...
ACGCAGGCGCTGCGTGGCTGCACGGTTTCCTCAGCAAAGCCACCGCCGCAGAGCACGCGATCGCCAACTTTCAGGTCAGTCACATTAGCGCCCAGCTCGAGTACTTCGCCGCAAGCTTCGCCGCCCGGAATGAATGGCGGGTCGTCTTTGACTTGATAGTTGCCGCCAATCTTTAGGACATCAGTGAAGCTAACGCCACGTGCACGTAAGCGCACTTTAACCTCACCTACGCGTGGTTGCGGCGACGGCAAATCTTCTAATACTAGGTCGTCTGGGCCGCCGTAGGCTTTACATACAATGGCTTTCAATATGTGGCTCTCATGTCATCGAATAGGCAATGGGTGACATGCTACTTTATCTGCGAGTAGCTGGTGAAACCCGGGGGAAGGGAATTGATGGAAACTGTACCGCGCAGCCTTGCGTTTGCTAAAAGGCCGCTAGATGGTGTTCGAATTTTAGACTTCAGCTGGGTACGCGCAGGCCCGTGGGCAACTCGCTGGCTAGGTGCTTTAGGCGCCGATGTCATTAAGGTCGAATGGCCCGAGAATGAGCGTGGCCGAGCTGGCGACATCGCAACACCGCAGCATCTTGAAGTGGGTCTTAATACCAACGGGCATTTCAGCGATACCAACGCCAACAAGCGTAGTTTGACGGTCAACGTGCGCAGTGCCAAAGGTATGGACATCATTCGCCGCTTGTTGGCTATGTCTGACATTGTCATCGAAAACTTTAGCTCTCGGGTACTGAGCAAGTGGGGGCTTGGCTACGAGCAAATGTGCGCTATCAAGCCGGACATCGTCTACGTGTCCATGAGCGGCTATGGCCACACCGGGCGCAATCACCAGTACACAACCTTTGGCCCGGTAGCTCAAGCGGTGAGTGGCCTAACGCATTTGAGCGGCTTGCCTGGCGAACAGCCGGCCGGATGGGGCTGGTCGTACATGAATGACACTGGCGGTATGTACGGCGCGATGTGTGCTCTTACTGGGCTTTACCATCGCAATATGACGGGTAAAGGGCAGCACATTGACCAATCACAGATGATATCGGGGGTGCCGCTAGTTGGGCCTGCGTTGTTAGATTTTAGCGTCAATGGGCGTGCTAGTAAGCGGCCAGGTTTTCCGCCAGGCAACCGCGCACATTGGCCAGGTACGCCGGCGCTCGACAATTATCGTGGGCCTATGGTCGCACCCCACAATGCCTATCGAACTGCGCCCAGCGAGTTTAACGACTGGTGTGTGATCGTTTGTTCGGATGATGACGAGTGGCGGCGCCTGGTTGCGGTTATGGGCGCGCCAGCTTTTGCCTGCCAAGCCAAATTCGACACTGTTGCTGGCCGACTTGAACATCAAGATGAGCTCGATATTGGCATCGAGCAATGGAGCCGCTCGCTGGACAAATACGCGCTCACGCAAGTGTGTCAGGCAGCCAATGTATGTGCACTGCCGGTACAAAGTGCTGCCGATAGGGTTGAGCGCGATCCGCAGTTGCGCCAGCGCGAGCACTACGTCGCTGCGCCGCACGCTGCGCTCGGCGAGTACGTGCTGCAAAATGCACCGTTCGAAATGTCGCAGACACCAGCGATTAATCACAGTGCGGGCCCTCGCATCGGTGAACATACCAGCGAGATTCTGCGTGAGCTGTTGGGCTTTAGTGATGCGGATATTCATGCTGGTTACGCAGACGGCACCTTGTGGCCAGCTAAGCGTGTGCGCGAAGTTTATATGCACGAGGCATCCGCGCGAAGCGCAGCTGGACAAGTCAGTGACATGATTGCGTCGCGCGAACCAATCACTACCGACAATGCAACCACCAAAAAGACCAGAAGTGAATCGGCACAGTCGGTGAACAGCGCCGGTGAGCCCGGGCCGCTCGCTGGCTTGCGCGTAGTGGAGCTTGGCGGAGCCGTCGTGCAATTTTGCGGCAAGCTGATGGCTGATCTGGGCGCTGAGGTGATCAAAGTCGAGCCGCCGCATGGCGATGCCGCACGTGCGATTGGGCCGTTCTATCGCGACCAGCCGCACCACGATCGCAGCTTGTACTTCTGGTATTACAACACCTCCAAGCGCGGCATTACCCTGGATCTAGACTCACCCGCCGGGCACGACGCGTTACGCGAAGTCATAGCTAGTGCGGATGTCTTGCTCGAATGTTGCGCACCCGGATACATGCAGTCTATCGGCCTCGACTACGAAACTCTGGCTGCATCTCAGCCAAGACTTATCATGTGTGCATTGACGCCGTTCGGCCAAACTGGCCCGTGGCGAGATTACCGCAGCAGCGACCTCGCGCATCTCGCCGCCGGTGGGCAAATGGCATCGTGTGGTTACGATAAGTCTGACGTTCCCGGGGATATGCCGATCGCACCCGGCGGCGGTAACGCCTGGCATATGGGTGGCCACTACGCGTACATGGCGATCTTGGCGGCACTCGTTTATCGCAGCGTCTCGGGCCTCGGCCAGTACATTGATGCGTCGATTCACGAAGCCTGCGCTTTGACCACCGAAGCGGCAGTGCCGGCGCATATTTACCGCGGCGATGAACTGCTTCGCCAGACCGGGCGACATCATGCCTCGGCACCGACATCGCGTACGCAATTTCTGGCCAAGGATGGCAAGTACGTCACCGCACTTATCGCCAATCAATTGGGCCCAGCCTATGTCAAACGCTTGGCGCGCTTACTTGACGAGTGTGAGTGGCCACACGATTTGCATGACCCGCGCTATGCACAGACAGACTTCGTAAGTGCACAAAGCGCACATATTATCGAAACAGTCGTGGGCAAATTCATTGCTACGCGCGGCGCGGAAGATGTCTACCATCTGGGCCAAGCGCACGGATTTACTTGGGGCGCGGTACGCGCGGCGGAGGATCTATTCGATGATCCGCACCTGCATGACCGCGAGTTCTGGAAATCGGTGGCACACCCGGAACTGGGCGAAACCTTTACCTATCCTGGGGAGCCTGCCATCTACAATGGATCGCCTTGGCGCATCAGCGCCCGCGCGCCACTACTGGGCGAGCATAATGCGCAGATCCTGTGCGATGAGCTGGGCTTGAGCGTAGAGCTGAGCGCCCGCGCGAGCGGGCTCGGCTAGGCGGCGAGCCTTGCCACTGGCCTCACAGGTGTTTGCGCTTGAGCGCTCGCTGCGAATTCAAACGCATCCACGCCAATTAGAACGGTGTATCGCCAGCGATGGTGATGCGGTGCATGTGACGACGTTCGTTGTAGTCTGAGAGTGCTCGATGCTGCACGCAGCGATTGTCCCAAAGTGCTAGCGAGCCTGGTTCCCAGTTGAAACGACATAGGTACTCGGGCTGCGTCGAGTGTTCTTTTAAGAAACCTAATAAGGGCTCGCTCTCAGCTTTGTGCAGACCGTGAATTGCGGCGGTATGACCGCCCACATACAGCCCCGCTCGCCGCGTTTCTGGATGCGTGCGGACCAAAGGGTGTGCCGATTCTGTTTGCAGGTCACCTGGATCGCGCATCTTGGCGGCCATACTTTTGTTGCCAGCGTAGCGCTTCGTGCGATTGCTATTGGGACGATCGCCTAAGTTCCAGCCGTTCACGCCGCGCAGCATCGTTTGCATTGTTTCCGACAATCCGTCGAAGGCTGCGTACATGCTGGCGAACAAGGTATCGCCGCCAGAGGAAGGCGTCTCCTTTGCATACAACATTGTTGCTTTGGCTGGCTTCGGATTGAACATTTGATCCGTATGCCAGTTGGAGCCGAAAGTGTACTCGTCACCCGGTTCGCGAATGATTTCGAGAATTTCTGGGAACTCATCCATACCGCGCATGAACGGGTGAAAATGGATGTCACCGAGTCGTTTAGCGAAGGCAAGTTGTTGCGCCGGCGTTATCGTCTGATCACGGAAGAAAATGACCTGATGTTTGAGCCAAGCGGCGTGGATCTGAGCAAACATAGCGTCATCCAGCTGCGCCAGATCGGCATCATGTATCACGGCTCCGAGCACACTCGATAGCGGTTCTACGCGGATAGATTGATAGTCCATAGCGGTGTTCTCTGATGCCAATGGCGCGGCGACGGCGCATTGTTGTTGGCGGTAACCATATATATAAAAGCGACTCACGCCCTCGTCAACGCTTTATCGGGGGCAGTGGCAAGCTGATGCGATAATGACCGCGCTTGTGCGCTAGAGTCAGTGAGTAGGGTATTTGTGGCTAAGGCAGTCTGACATAGCGCGGGAAAGTGTTGCTATCGCGCCTAATGTGAGCAATCTAAGCGGGTGGGCCGAGGCGCACATTCATACACGCATGCGCTTGCTCTGTGGTTCAAGGGATCAAGAGGTGAGGGATATGAGCGTCGAGGTCAATAGTCTCGCAGCATTGAGTGTCATTCCAAGCGGCGCTGCTCTTGGAGCAGAGGTTCGCGGGCTGGACTTGTCGCGCCCACTTGCGAGCGCGACAGTTAGTGCGGTTCGCGGTGCCTTGTTAAAGCACGGCGTTGTGTTGTTTCGCGAGCAGGTTATCTCTGAACTTAATCAAGTCGACTTTACTGCGTACTTTGGCAAGCCTGAAGTGCATCTTCGCAGTAATCCGGATGAAGTCACGCCAGGCATTTTTGTCGTATCCAACGTATTGCGCGACGGTAAGCCCATTGGCGCATTGGGGCACGGCGAAGTGGGCTTTCATTCCGACCTCGCGTATATGCCAAAACCAGGCACCTTCACGTGCTTGCACGCGCTCGAAATACCCGCCTCAGGCGGCAACACGCAGTGGAGTAGTGGCTACGCTGCATATGCCGCGCTAGCGCCGGAAATGCAGGCGACATTGCGTGGTTTACGCGCAATCCATCGGCACGTCTCGGAGGCTCTGAATCTGGCCGAGCTGACCGACCATCCAGTGGTGTGTACACATCCGGAAACCGGTCGCAAGACATTGTTTGTGACGCCGCTATTCACCGACAAAATTTTGGGTGTGCCGCAAGCGCAGGGCGTAGCACTGCTAGCGACCTTGATTGCACACGTCACCCAGCCACAATTCATCTGGACACATGAATGGCGCCAAGGTGATTTGGTGATGTGGGACAACCGCGCGACCATGCACCGGCGCGAGCCGTTCCCATCAAATCTTCGTCGGGTCATGAACCGCACGCAAATATATAACGACACCGTTCCGGTGGCGTAAGGCCAAGCGTCCCGCCAATGTGTTGATTAAGTTGGCGCAACCCAAGGATACAAGAGCATGAAAATCGACGGTGGTTGCCATTGTGGCGAGTTGGTCTACGAGGCTGAAATCGATCCGCAAAAAGTCGCGATCTGTCACTGCTTGGACTGTCAAATTTTATCCGGGAGCGCATTTCGAACCGCAGTTCATGTTGCTACTGACCAGTTTCATCTGCTGCGTGGAACACCGAAGACGTACACCAAAACCGGTGGCAGCGGGCGCCCGCGCATCATGGCGTTTTGCGGTAACTGCGGCACTCAGATCTACGGCACCGGCCTTGGCGAGGATGCACACCAGTTGAGCTTGCGCGTTGGCACTTGCACCCAGCGCGCTGAACTCAAACCAGTGCGCCAGATCTGGCGCCGTTCGAGCGTCAATTGGATCAACGATCTTGGTGTGCCGGAAAGTCATGAGCAGGGTAGGGAGTAAGTTTAATTAGCTAGACTTGCACTCCTTGAGTATTGCAACGACGCTCGGATTGCGGATGGCAAACGTTCGTCCTTTGTTCACGGCATAGAATTTTCTACGGCGAAACGGGCCAGATTGCAAGGGTGTTTATACCTAAGCTGCGCGCCGGCTGAATCATGCCGTCGTCGAATTTTTCGCGTCATGCTAGGGCGGGTATTCGTAATTTTGGAGGCCGCAAGTGTTTAGCGTAATGAACGCATGTTGACCAAGCTCGCCATGGTGCTGGTGGTCCTCGGCGCAGTCGCGTTTGCCGTTGGAACCTTGACCGTACCGGAACTCGGCGAAGCTAACCCCAGGTCCAAGATCGTTGCTGCTATCAGTGTGGCGAAGGCGCATCGTGACGCCTTGGACAATGCCTGCGAAGCCAATACCCTTGAAGCGGGCCTCTCACATGCCAAGCTGGGTCTGGAGCGTGCGCAAGCCTACGCCGCCAACTTCCGCAGCCGCGTGGATGTAGAAGTCGAAAGCGCCACGGCTGCCAAAGTGACTGTCGCACTGAAGAACATTGCTGCCACAGTGCCTCCCGGATCAACGGTGAGTTATGTCGGCAACTGCGATAACGGCAACATGAGCTGGGTCCGAACCAGCTCACTTGCGGGCTGGTCAGCGCAGCTTTGATTGAATGGTTGTGCGCACGCGTACACTGGTGTGCGTGTTGCTCGTCGTGGCACGAGACGATCCGGCCATGCGCGGCGAGCTGCTGGGCCTGTTTGGCCTCGTGCTGACTGCAGTTGTCGCGCTGTCCTCGACCACCTTCGTCTCGAACGCAATGGCCGGCCTGATGCTGCGCGGTCAATAATTTTCGGATCGGAGACTTTTTGCGCGTTTGGGACCCGTTCGGTCGGGTGAGCGAGCGCGGCTTTTTTTACACCGAGATCCAGACCGAGGATCGCAATCTCGCGACCCTCCCCAACCTCTACCTCGTTACGAATCCGATAACGGTTGTGCACGTCTCCGGTACGGTCGCCAACGCTGATTGACCAACGCCGGATCTAGGCGGGCTACGCGATTGTGCCGCGCGACCGCGCGCCGACGCCACAGAGTGAGCCCAACAACCGGGGCGAGGCGGTCGCGGCGGCTCCGGTGCCAGCGCCTCCGCTCAGCCATCGGCATTGGCGAGCATCTTGTATCCGGCAAAACCTACGAATTCAGTTTGCGATCAGATGTCTGAGGTTTCCATTTTTTGTGCGCCACACCTAAGTAATCAACATGTAATGTCTGAAATACTAGACTCATCATCAACTCAACGAAATCGCCTTGCCTATACGACGAGGACTTGCTTGAGACCTAAGGGATGAGCGCGGCGGGCCGCTATTTGTCCCTAGTAACAGAAGTTCTTGGGAGTCGCGATACGTGAATTTGCAGAAGAAGATCATTCTCGTCATTGTCCCTTTGTTCATGATCTATGGTGCCTTCGGCCTGGCGATCCAGCGCCTCATTATCATGCCGAGCTTCGACGCGCTGGAAAGAGACGAAGCCACAAAAAACATGCCGCGCGCCCAACAGGCGCTTGAGCGCGAGATTCACCATCTCGGCCTAGCCTCCAATGATTGGGCGCATTGGGATGACACCCACAGGTTTGTTACCGGTCAGAACAGCGACTACGTTGGAAGCAACCTGATGTTCACTGCGTTCAGCGGTCTCAACGTTAACCTGATGCTTTGTTACGGGGCCGACGGCAAACTGGTGTGGGGGCATGCTTATGACCTGGTAACGGAAGCACTACTGTCGACACCTGAACTCCTCGCTAACGAATTCAGAAACGTGCGCAGGATGTTGGCACACAAGTCCTTGACCAGCACCGCAGATGGCATGGTCATGTCCTCTCTTGGTCCGATGGTCGCGGCGTCCCGACCGATTCTGACCAGTAACAAAGAAGGGCCAAGCGCTGGCACGCTGATCTTTGGGCGGATTCTGACTGCAGACGCGGTCTCCACCATCGCCAGTCAAGCAAGAATTCAACTTTCGATCCAGCCGATGAACGCACTCACCTCTGATCGCCACCAACGTACGCGTACTCGTGTGGTCGGTACCCCAAACTATCGTTACGCGCTGTAGGTACTGCCACAGGGCGGTCGGCAGTTATCAGATTGCACCACAAGCCTCACGAACTGGTGATCACCTCGCGCTCTTCGCCGCTCACTCGTAGCACGTGCGCTACCACAATTGTCTTGTATTGACGCGTGTCCAGGTGGCGCCAACGACGCGTGTGGGAATCGTAGCCCGGCGAAGGTTGTGCACACGGTGGAGCGCCCACCGCGACTTTCTCATCGCGCCCTACGTGCACTGTCACCGTGCTTTACGATACGACATGCTTAACATCCGTGACCTGCCAAGGACGCTTGATGCCCAGTATTTGTGCGCATAAATCTTTGTCTCTCATAAGGCGCTATCCTAACCAACCCAACCCACTCGATCAGGGGAAAGAGTCGTTATAACAATCAGTGTGAGCGGTTAGAAGCAGTGCCCTATTAGGTGTTGTTTCGGAACTCGTTTGCCTCGCCCTTTTTGCGTAGAAACTAATTGCATAGCCCTAGGTGACCTGGTCTTAGGCACGCGCATTTCTTGTGCTTGCCTCTGATCTACGAACCGAAGTGCCATCGACGAGTTTCAGGGATTTTCTTTTTGTGCGAGCTCTGATACTCACAAACAGCGGCAAATAACCGCGTGTTTACTCCGCCAGCAACGTCACGTACTAGCATGTCGCATGAGCGACGACAGCAAGTCCCGGTATTTCGCAAACGGCGGGACTTCCAGGCTCGGGCTCTTGCCGTATTCGTCCCAGCGCCGAAGTGAAACGGCATCTTGATGTCCGGGTGATTGCTCGAAACGCTTGGCTTCGGCGTCAGACATGGGACCGCCTTGCAGCTCAAGTGAGCGGGTCGAGCCAAGCGAAAGTGCGGCCAGGTGCGCGGGTTCGCGCGCGCACAAGTAGCGCTTTGCGGCAACGTGCATACGGACCGGCTCGGTCACTTCCTTACCAAAATACTGTGCCAGGTGCTCGGCCCCGAGAATCTCGTGGTGCGCATCCCCTTGTCCCCCTTTGCCATGTGCCTGGCTGGGCCGCAGCCAATGTCCTACGTCGTGAAGGAGCGCCGCCGCTACCAATGCATCGTGAACGCCGGCCGCCCGGGCTGCAGCAGCGGTTTGCAGCATGTGCGCGGCATTCGATAGGCCATCGGCGCTCGCTTGCGCGCCAGCACCTACCTCGAAGAGCTGCGCCAGATGATCAATGAACTCGACTGCAGACCGACCCTCACCCATCTCTCGTTCCTCTGTAAGATTATCCAGTCATCACTTTGAGGGTGGCGCACTCTAGGCGCGCGCGCAATGTCTAGTTTCCAGTTACGATGAAACACCTGTAACCGCTGGGAACACTATCGTGAAGAAATTCGTCACCGCTGTGGTTAAACACGAAACCAACACCTTTTCACCTCTGCCCACGCCCTTGGCAGCCTTCGGGCGCTATGGCGGTGAACCTGGTCCCATAGCCGGGGATGCGGCGATAGCCGCATATCGCGGCACTAAGACCCCGGTGGGTGCATTCATCGACATCGCCGCGGAACAACGCGCGGAACTCGCATTCCCAATTGCCGCCAACGCCACGCCGAGTGGTTGTCCCCCAGATGAACTCATCGAACATGCAGCCGAACGCATACTGGAGTCGGTGGCGGGTGGTTGCGATGCGCTATTTCTGGACTTGCATGGCGGTATGGTTACCCAGGGTTTCGACGACCCCGAAGGTGAGTTGCTCGAGCGGATCCGCGCTACCGCCCCGGAGCTACCGATTGCGGTGTCGTTCGATTTTCACACCAATCTTTCGGCCAAGACTATCGACAACGCGACCGCAATTACCGCCTATCGTACTTACCCGCATGTGGACATGTATGAGTCTGGCCGGCGCGCTGGAGACACTGTCGTTCGAGCATTGAACGGCGAGGTACGGCCGCTGACGGTCTGGCATTCGCTCCCAATGTTGACCCATCTGAATTGCCAGACACCATCACGCCAGCCCATGAAGGACATCATGGACCGTGCCATTCGAGCCGAAGCGTGCGGTGAGGTGTTAAATGCATCTGTGCTCGGTTGCTTTCCACTGGCGGACATACCATTCGTGGGCTTGCACGCAATTATTGTGACCGATGACGACCGGCCAGCTGGCGTGAAGTTACTAAACGAACTCATGGATATGGCCTGGGAGCGGCGTGCTGATTTCGTGTTTGAAGTGGAACCAGTTGAGAAGTCGCTCGCGCATGCGGCCGCTCTGGAAGGTGGCCCGGTTCTGCTTGCCGACCACGGCGATGTGGCGGGCTCGGGTGGCTCAACCGATGTGATGGCCACGCTTGAAGCGGTGATTAACGGCGGTTTCTCGGATGTTTGTGCTGGGCCAATTTGGGATCCGTCGGCTGTTGCCCAAATGGTTGCTGCTGGGGTGGGCGCGAATATTACCTTGATGCTCGGTGGCAAAACCGACTTTCCCGCTATTGGGTTGGAAGGCCGACCGTTGGAGATTACCGGAACCGTGCGCAGAATCACCGATGGCCGGTTTCCGATCACTGGGCCGATGGGTACCGGAACCATGCAAGACCTCGGGCGTTGCGCGGTGCTCGATACCGGACAAGTTGAAATAGTGGTATCAGAAGATCGTCATGAGCCGTTCGATACGGGGTGTTTTACCCATGCCGGCATCGATCCCGCTCGCAAGCGCTTCATCTTGATCAAATCGAGGCAGCATTTTCGGGCCGGTTTCGAGCCCATCATTCGCCACGTGGTGATGGTGTCAGGGCCCGGCATCACCACATCGGATTATAGCTTGTACCCATGGGACCGCGTGCGCCGCCCCATCTACCCTCTGAATCTTGATGCACTGAGCAACTTACCGGCCGACGGTCTGGGCGGCTAGATTTGCCGCGCTAGCCGGCTAGTCTCCCTATGCTAGTCGGTTAGTCGACCTCGTAGGGAGACTCAGCGGCCCCGGTAGAGCTATTGAAAACGCCGCCGAAGAAAATGAGACGCGACTTCGGAGCCAATGACTAAAACGATGATCGCGACGATGATTCCAAACGCTTTTTGATGATCCAGTACGTCGATTTGCATGCGAATAAACATGCCCAGACCACCAGCCCCAACGAACCCCAGCACCGCTGAGGCGCGAAACACTGAATCCCAGTTGTAGATAATGATGCCGGCCCATGCTGGTTTTACCTGGGGTAGCACCGCATAGACGAAGGTGCAAAGGCGGCTCGCGCCAGTAGCGCGGATAGCTTCTACCGGCCCCATATCAATTGCCTCGATCTGTTCAGACATGAGTTTGCCGGCGAAACTGATGGTCAACAACGTGAGCGCGACCGTGCCCGCGATAGGCCCGAACCCCAGAATCTCAACCAGTAACATGCCCCAGATGATGACTGGCACGGCGCGCGTAAACACGAGCACTGCTCGCCCGAAGGGATAGAGTAGCCGACGGTTGGGGGTAACATTGGCGGCCGCGAACCAGGCGATGGGCACCGAAATGACCGTACCTACAAACGCGCCCAGAATCGACATCTCAATCGTCTCCACGATGGAGAACATGACTTGATCGGAGGTGGCGTAGGCCATATCGGGCGGAAATAGTCGCGTCGACACCCAGGTGCCGATACGACCGAACATCTGCGTAATTCGTTCGATAGGTAGTCTTAGATGGATAACACTCCAATAACCAAAACTGAACAGGCCCAATACGCCTATCAGCTTGATGAGCCGGCTCGAGCGTTGATCCGCCCGGTAATCAGCTCTGGCCGCGACTACGCTGTTACTCTGCATGGCCTGCTCCGCCGTAGACCAAACGCGTTCGAAGCCAGGTGGATACGTATTCGCCGATGGTAACCATGATGAAAATGCCGAGTACGCAAGT
>Ga0055584_100006399_pt1 | contig 11555 bp, 14 predicted proteins | sample OSDHelmetaG_FD_58716 | JGI IMG/M metagenome (GOLD analysis project Ga0055584, IMG submission 58716) | Pelagic marine sediment microbial communities from the LTER site Helgoland, North Sea, for post-phytoplankton bloom and carbon turnover... | ecosystem: Environmental > Aquatic > Marine >...
GCGGTCACCACGCCGGAAGAGTCAACGGCGACCTGAGGCCCGGTCGCGTTTCCTCCGGCCACTGACAGACCCTCTGGGGTAGTCCAGCCTGCACCGAGGGCGCCCTGTGCGGCCACCCCGAGCGCCAGAGCGAGCGTCGCGATGACTGCGAGAAGCCGGGAGACCATGCGATCACCATAACCGGTCTGCTGCGTCGGGCAAAACCGCGGCCCCGGTAGGCCTTGAGGCGCTTGAACGCCTTGCCCCCGTAGACGTCGACGTCTGCCCACCCAGCGCCCACCAGCGCTCGACCAACATCGCGCTTCCCGACGACGACATTCCGAAGCGTTCGCTTAGAAGGATCAATGCCGGGGTTGTGCCACGCTCGCACCAAAAAGGTGCCCGTGTGGGGCTTAGGTCAGTGCTCGTACTTGAAGCTGATCAGCAGGCGCACGCGGAACCGGTCGACGGTGCCGTCCTTGACCGTGACGTCCTGCTTCACCACTTCGGCCACGCGCAGGTCACGCAGGGTGCTGGAGGCCGTCTCCACTGCCAGGCGGGTAGCGGCCTCCCACGAGTCGCTGCTCGTACCCACGATCTCGATGACCTTGTAGACGCTGTCGGTGGACACCGCATGCCTCCTGGTTCGACGTCCGCGATGGGCCGCGGCTCACCACGATTGTGGCGGCCCGAGGGCTGCCGCCGCAACCTCGGGGGGTATGCCGATCGTCCCCTCGTCGCGCAGGCGCGCGATGTTCACACGGGCCCGGTCGATCATCTCGGGCCCCGCCGCGAGCACGACCCGCCCTGCGACGCCGTCCCCCACTGCCGCCCACGCGTCCTCCGGGCCGTGCAGGCACCGTGCCGCGGCAACCGCGCAGGACACGGCATCGATGACCGCCGCCTCATCCAGCGCGGCCAGGTCGCCGGCCCGTGCGGCGGGCGGCCAGTTCGCCGTACCGACCACGGTCTGCAGGATCGCGCGGGCGGGGGCCAGGCCATCCGGCCGGGCGCGGCCGCCGCGCGGGCGATAGGCCGGGGCACGCACGCCCAGCCACTCCGCGCGGTATGCGCCCAGGTCCATCGGGGCCGTGCCGGGCGTGCGCTGCTCCTCCCATATCAGTTGGCGCAGCACCTGATCGGGCAGCGCCTCGGCCACCACATGACCCCGGGCCGTGAGGGCGGTGGCGATCCGGGCGCCCCGGGCGCCCCCGTGCACGGAGTCCATCCGCGCACGGGTCACGGGGAATGCCGGGATGTCCAGCCATGCCAGCACGTGCTCGGCGTCGCGCCGACCGCGCACGTCCGGTACCACGGCCGGCGCATCCATCAGCACGAAAGCCGACGCGTCGCCGACTGCCGCGAGGATCTCCGCATCGGCCCTGCACATCGTGACCCCTGACAGCCGCATGTCAGGGGTGATCATCGCCACCGCGGACTGCCTGGGGGCATCGTCGCGACGCGCATCCTGCATCAGGTGGAGCCCGATCGCGATCACGGCGCGAGGCTAGCGGTCACGGCCGTCGCTGCGGCGGCGAGGCCGTCTCCGCTAGCCTCTGCCGCCGGAAGACGGCTCCGCGCGCGCGGCGCTCCCCGACCCGGTTGGAGACATGAGCTCGATACTGCTCCTCATCATCTCGCTGGCCGCGCCCTGGGTGGTGCAGCTCGCGCCGCCCCGCCAGCGCCTCATCGCCCTGGTGGCGGTGATCGCCGTCCTGCTGCTGCTCGGCATCTTCAGCAGCAACCCGCTGGTGATGTGGCAGTTCTGGATCGGACTCATCATCGGAGTCCTCAGCGTGGTGCTCTTCGTGAACATGGGCTCGCGCGGTCCGCGCCGCCGGCGCTGGGAGGATGAGGAGCAGGCCGAGCCGACCGGGGAGCTCTAGGCCCCCACCGGTTCGGCCCGGCGGGCATCCCGACCCGGCGCACCGGGTCGGGCGCCGATCAGACGTTCGGCTCGATGCTCTCCGCGATGAGCGTGTCGGCCCGCTGCTGGTCTGCCATGAACATCAGGCCCTTCTTCAGCTGCGCCACCCCGCGCGCCTTCTCCCCGCTGGCGATCAGCGCGAGGCCCAGGGCGATGGGGCCGTCCTCGTAGAAGCGGTCGAGCCGCGATGCCTCGGTGGCAGCCGCGATCGCCGCCTCGTTCTGGTCTGTCGCCACGAGGGCGTAGGCCAGGAATGCCTGCGCGACCGCGTTGCCCGGATCGGCAGTGACCGCCGCCTGGAACACGGGGACCGCCTCCTCGGTGCGATCCTGGCGCGAGAGCACCAGGCCAAGGCCGAGGAGGGCCGGGGCCAGCGTGGGGTCCTTCGTGGTGGCGGCCGTGAATGCCTCGCGGGCACCGTCCAGGTCGTCCTTCGCCAGCAGGATCTCACCCTGCAGCATCTGGCCCACGGCCGTCATCTGGAGGCCCTTGGGCCACTTGTCGAACTGGGCCTGGGCGTCATCGGCCTTGCCGGTGTCCACCAGGTTGCGCCCGCTCGCGAGCAGGTACCCAAGGCCCTTCGGGCTGCGCCTCAGCAGCACTTTGAAGGTCTTCGAGTAGTCGGGCGCCGGGTTCCAGTCCGGGGGCACCTCGATCGTGCCGGTGCGGACCTCGGCGCCGCGCCGGAACTCGATGGGCACGGGCGTGTCGGCGGGCAGCGCCTTCAGCGCGGCGGTCCACTGGCCGGGCGTGGTCACGTCGAGGCCATTGACCTTGGTGATCACGTCACCGCGCCGCAGCCCGGCGGTGACCAGGATGCCGCGCGGCTTCAGGGCCGTCACCAGCTGGCCGCCGGGGGCGATGCGCATCTGACGGGCGATCGCGGGCAGGTTGGGCACCGTGAAACCGTCGATCCGGCCGCGTGGCGCCGTGAGCTGCAGCTTGAAGTTGCGGCGAAGCGTCTTGGTGGTGCGCCCGCGCGAATCCTTGCCCTTGATGGCCACCGTGTAATTGCCCGTGGGCAGCTGGTAGCCCTGATCGTTCACGGCCTGCACCAGCATCCACACCTGCCCCTGCGCCTGCTCCTTCGCGCTGGTGATGGTGCGGACGACCTTCTTGTCCTTCCGGTTGGTCATCGTGACCGTCAGCGTGATGGGCCCACGGGTGGTCACTCCCAGCATGAAGCGTGCGTGGCCCTGCTGCGACTTCACCACCTTCCGCAGGCGGATGGTGCTGATGCGGGGCGGCCCGGTGTACGCGGGACGCGTGGTTGTCGGCGTGGTGGACCCCGCGGCGGGATCCGTGCCACTTGTCGTGGTCTCCGGTGCCGGCTGCGCAACCGCCCATGTCGGAATGGCGAGCGCAGCGAACGACAGGGGGACCGCCAGCAAGGCTGATCGGCGCATGGGGATGAACATACCAGCCGTCGGTAAAGTCGCCGCAATGCATGTTCCACTGCCCACCCTCGAAGTCCTGGAGCGCACGAGGAAGGGCGAATTCGTCGATCCCGCGGACATTGCCGCCCTCATCGGCGCATGGGCGAGCGGCGCGGCCTCCGATGCCCAGATGTCTGCCTGGTGCGCCACCGCAGGCATCCGTGGGGTGCCCTATGAGGCCTCGCTGGCGGTGGTGCAGGCCCTGCTCGGCAGCGGGGACCGGCTGGAGCTCGGCAGCCTGGGCGCCACCGCCGACATCCGCACCACGGGCGGGGTGGGCGACTCCGCGCTCGTCATCGCCGCGTCGTGCATCACGGCGGCCGCTGGGGTGATCGTGGCATCCACCGGAGCGCGTTCCATCGCGCACGTCGGCGGCGTGCTCGACGCAGTGGGGGCGATCCCGGGCATGCGCGCGGGCATGCCCGTGGCCGAGTGGGTCACGCAGGCGCGCGACGCCGGCCTGGTGATCGCCGAGCCCGGCGATCGGCTGGTGCCGGCCGAACGCAGGCTGGCGATGCTGCGTGATGCCACCGCCACCGCCGAGGGCGATGTGGTCGTGGGCGTTGCCGCGGCCGCCCGTGCGATCAGCGGCGGCGCGGGGGTCGTGGCCCTGGAGGTGCCGGGCGGCGAGGGCGGTCTCCTCCCCGACGCCGGGAGCGCGCGTGCCGCAGGCGACCTGATGCGACGCCTGGGCGGGGAATGGCACCGGCAGGTGGTGGTGAGCCCGTCCGTCCGGCGCGCACCCATCGCCGGTGTCGCCGGTCATGCACTTGAAGTGCGCAAGGCCCTCGCGGTGCTGCGTGGTGAGGGCGACCCGGATCTCGTGACTGCCGCGTGCAACCTCGCGCATGGCGCCATCACGGCCGCGGGCGCCACGGCCGACCCCGGGAGCCTGTTGCGCGAGGGCCGCGCGGCGGAGTGCGCCGAGCGCTGGATCGGTGCGCAGGGCGGCGACCCCGCCGTGGTGGCGCATGCGGAACTGATCCCCACCGCGGGGATCGTGCAGCCGGTGCCGGCACCGGACGGGGGCGAGGTGGCGGCGGTCCATGCCGGCGTGGTGGGGGCCGCGGCACGGTGGCTGGGGGCGGGAAGACTCGACCCCGGACAGGTCATCGACCCCGTGGCGGGCGTCGAGGTGGTCGTGCGCCCCGGCGACCGCATCGCACCGGGAGACACCGTCGCGCTGGTCCATGCCTCGGACCAATGGCTCGCGGACCGGGCGGTGACCATGCTGGCCGATGCCGTGCGGATCGGCGCCTGATGCCGGAACTGCCCGAGGTCGAGACCATCCGCCGGCAACTGGACGACCGCCTTGCAGGGCGCACGATCGCCCGCGTGCAGGTGGATGATCCGCTGCTGGTGGATCCGGAGCACCCCGGGGACTTCGCCCGTCGCCTTTCCGGGCGGTCGATCGCCCGGCTCGGGCGCACGGGCAAGTACCTGTTCGTGGAGTTCGACGGCGGCGAGGCCCTGGCGCTGCACCTGAGGATGACCGGGCAGCTCCTGTGGTCGGCCGGCCCCCCGGATGCGCCGGTGCCCTATGCACGTGCCGAGTTCGCCATGGATGACGGCTCGGTGGTCACCTTCGCCGATGCCCGCAGGTTCGGGCGCGCATGGCTGCTGCCCGCGGACCGCCGCGCACGCGACCGGGCGTGGGCCGGCCGGACGGGCGTCGACGCCATGTCACCCCGGTTCACCGCACGTGCGCTTGGCACATCGCTGGCCGGGCGCACGGCGGCGATCAAGGCCCTGTTGCTCGACCAGCGCATCGTCGCGGGCGTCGGCAACATCTACGCCGATGAATCCCTGTTCCGCGCGCGCATCCATCCGCTGCGCCCCGGCGGGGGATTGGGCCCCGCCGAGGTGCGGCGCCTGCACCGGGCGGTACGCGATCGCCTGCGCATGGGCATCGCCGTGGGTGGCGCGTCGTTCGATCGCTACCGTGACGCGCATGGCGAGCGCGGCGGCATGCAGGACCTCTTCCTCGTGCACCGGCGGGAAGGTGAGCCCTGCCCGCGCTGCCGGGCGGTCATCTGCAAGGGGGTCGTGGCCCAGCGCGGCACCTACTGGTGCCCCCGGTGCCAGCCTGCCCCGGAGGGGTCCGCATGCTGACTGACGTGGATGGCATCCGCGTCGGCCACTGGACGGATGCGGATGCGGGGACCGGGTGCACGGCCATCATCCTGCCGCCGGGCACATGCGGTGGTGTGGACGTGCGAGGTGGCGGCCCGGCATCGCGCGAGACCGACCTGCTGCGCCCGGAGGCCACCGTGCCCATCGTCTCGGCCATCGTGCTGTCGGGTGGCAGCGCCTTCGGTCTGGACGCCGCATCCGGCGTGGTGGCCTGGTGCGAGGAACAGGGGCTGGGCGTGGACACCGGCATTGCGATCGTCCCCATCGTCGCCGCGGCGTCGCTATTCGACCTGGGCGTTACGGGGAACGCGCGCCGCCCGGGCGCGGCGGAGGGGCGCGCAGCGGCCGAGGCCGCGGCGGATGGCCCCCACGCCGTCGGCAGCGTGGGGGCGGGGACGGGCGCGACCGTGGGGAAGTGCCACGGACGCGATCACTGGTGCAAGGGCGGGATCGGCAGCGCCAGCGTGCGGCTGCCGTCGGGCGCGACCGTCGCGGCGCTGGTGGCTGTGAACGCCTTCGGGGATGTGCTCGACGAGAACGGCGAGGTGCTCGCAGGCGCGTGGGAGAGGGGCCGGGGGTTCGTGGATGCCCGCACCGAGCTGATGCACGCGGGCGCGCGCCATGCCCGGCTGCAGGACATGGGGAACACCACCCTGTGCGTGGTCGCCACCGACGCCCGCATCGCCAAGCCCGGCTGCTCACTCCTCGCGCGGCAGGCCCATGCCGGGCTCGCGCGGGCGATCGCCCCCTACGGCACCGCCCTCGATGGTGATATCGCGTTCGCCGTGGCGACGGGGCGCGTGGACGCCAACCCCATCGTCGTCGGCAACGCCGCAGCGGAGGTCGCGGCAGAAGCGGCCCGCGATGCCGTACGGCGGGCCACTCCGGTGCGCGGCGTGCCGACCGCGGCTGACCTGCGGGGCGGCGCCTAGGCCAGCAGCGCGTCCAGCTCGCCGGCCTGGTCCAGGGCGGAAAGCTGGTCCCATCCGCCGATGTTGTTCCCGTTGATGATGACCTGCGGGAAGGTGTAGCCGCCGGTCTCGGCGACCAGGCGCTCGCGTGCATGGTGGTCGGATCGCGAGATGAACACCTCCTCGTAGGGCACCCCGCGCTGGTCCAGGAATGCCTTGGCGCGCATGCAGAACGGGCACGCCTCGGTGGTGTAGACGGTGATGTCAGCCATGGCGCGAGCGTAGGCGATCCGGGCGCGGTGCGACACTTGAGCGGTGGCCATCATCGACACCGAGGCGATCGTCCTGCGCGGGGTTCGCTATGGGGAGTCCGACCTCATCCTCGCGCTGCTCACCCCGGGTATGGGGCGGGTGTCGGCCATCGCGAAGGGCGCGCGTAAGCCCACATCTCGGCAGGGGGGCCGGCTGCAGCCGGGGGTACGGCTGCGCGCGTCCCTGGCCGAGGGGCGCGGCGACCTGATGACCCTGCGCAGCACGCAGGTGGTGGATGCCTCCGCCGGGCTCTGGGTGGAGGGGTACCGCCTGCGTGCGGCGGGCTGCGTGCTGGAGGCCGCCCTGCGGGTGGTGCCCGAGCACGAGGATGCCGAGGCGGCGTTCAACCTGCTCACGCGCGCGCTGGCGCTGATCGCCGTGGCGCCCGCGCGGGACGACCCTCCACGCCTCGACCCGTACGTGCTGGGCACGCAGGCCAAGCTGCTGGCGTCCTCGGGCCTGGTGCCGCACCTCGCATCGTGCGCCTCCTGCGGTGCCCCGCCGCCGCTGGCCGGGTTCTCCCCGTCCGCGGGCGGAGCGGTATGCCCCGCATGCCTGGCCCGGCCCGGTGCCGAGCGTCTCGACCCGGCAGCCGCAGACGCCCTGGTGGCGCTGCTGGCCTGCCCGCTGGCCGAGGCACCGGCGGCCGTGCCGCCCGATGCCCCGGCCGGGGTGGAGCGGATGATCGCCCTGATGCTGCGCGAGCACCTGGGTGTCACCCTGCGGTCGGGTACGCCGCTTTAGATCACCACCCCACCGACACCACCGCAACGGCGATGAGGATCACGCCCTCCGCCCCGTCGTCGCCGGTGAGGCCGTTGGGCTGGCAATGCCCGCCGGGGACCGCCTGAACGGCGACACGCCCATACGGGAAGCGCGCGGCCACCTGCGCCGTGTCCACGCGGTCGTGCCCGGGTACCGCGATGGTGGCCTCCACCCGCATGTTGGCGCGGTCGCCGCCGGGCAGCAGGTCGCGCATGCGCGGGAAGAGCACGCGGCGGATGGTGTCGTCCACCGCGCGCAGGGCGGCCTTCGTCGGGTCGTCGCCGGTGAGATCAACCCCCATCCCGGTCTCGACGATGAGCGGGAAGACCGACGTGCTCATCGGGACCCCTCCGGGAGCAGGGAGGCGTCGATCGCGGCCTCACCCGACACCTCGCCGGTCACCAGGCCGTTCTCGGTCATCCAGCGCGCCAGCGCATCCCACTGCCCGGCGTCCATCCGAAGCGGCGCGCTGCCATCGGGCACCAGCGCCGGCAGCGTGTCGCTGACCTGCGCCGGGAGGGGGGCGGTCGCGATGTCCGGGTTGGCCTCCTTCAGCGCGTCCACGGCTGCCCCCGCGTTTCCCACCGCGGCGTCCTGGCCTGCGGCGATGCCTGCGAGGGCGGCGCGCAGGGCGCCGGGCTTCTCACGGATGGCGTCCTCCGATGCCACCAGCACGAGTTCGTCGTACTGCGGCACACCGTAGTCGTCGAGCTTCATGATCGTCACGGGCACATCCTTCATCCGCAGGTCCGGGCCCTCGATGTTCCAGTAGGCGCCGATCACGGCATCAACCTTCCCCGCCGCCAGCGAGGGGGCCAGGCTGTAGCCCACCACCTTCGTGCGCACCGTCGCGGGGTCGCCCCCGTCGGCCTTCACCACGGTGTCCAGCAGGGCGCGGTCGCTCGGCACGCCCGCGATGCCCACGACCTTGCCCTCCAGGTCACGCGGGCGCTCGATGCCGCGGTCGGACCGCGCCATGATCGAGTTGAGCGGAACCTGCGCGATTGCGCCGACCGCCGTGACGGGCACGCCCTTGCTGCGGGCGATCAGGAGCTCGGGCGCATAGGTGATTCCAAGGTCCTGCTTGCCGGCGGCGATGGCGGTGAGGGTGGTGGTGGGATCGCTGGGCACCGACGGCGTGATGTCCGCGCCGGCCTTCTCGTCAAGCCCCCCGGATGTCGCCATGTAGATGCCGGCGTGGTCCGCATTGGGGAACCAGTCAAGCACCAGCGACACCTCGGCCGGGGGCCCGGTGGGCGTAATGGCCGCGGAATCGTCGCCGCAGCCCACCAGTGCCACGGGCACCAGCATGATCGCGGTAGCCAAGGCCACCAGCTTCCGGGTCAGTTGCACGAAGGTCTCCAGTGGTCGGTGATGATCAGGGTCACGATCGGGATCGGGGTCGGGTGGATCGGCGCGTCCATGGAAGCGCCAGCCGCTCGGCAAGGGCCACGACTCCGAACAGGCCGAGGCCGATGAGGGCCAGCAGCACGACGGCCGCGAAGGTGAGGGGAGTCTCGAACTGTCCGGCGCTCAGTCGGGTGAGGGCGCCCAGGCCGCGGTCGGACGCCACCAGTTCGCCCACCACGGCCCCGGACACCACGAACACCGCGGCCATCCGGAGCCCGGTGAACAGGCGGGGGAGGGCCGCCGGCACCCGCACGTGCCTCCATGCCCAGCCGTCCGATGCCCCCAGGCCGCGGGCTGCACGGATGAGGTCGCGGTGGGTTCCGCCCAGTCCGTCCACCCCGGCGACGATCACGGGAAAGATGCTCATGAGCACCGCCAGCACCAGGATGGCCGCGAACGAGGGCAGCCACAGCACCAGCAGGGGCGCCAGGGCCACCAGCGGGATGACCTGGCTCACGATCACCCACGGATAGATGGCCAGACGGGCCATGCGGCTACGGGCGATCACGTATGCGAGTGCCGCCCCCGCGGCCGCGGTGATGAGCAGGGCGATCACGCTTATCAGCAGGGTCCACTGTGCGTGGAACCACAGGCGCTCGCGTGCATCCCAGCCCGCCTCCGCCACAGCCGCCGGCGACGGCAGCATCCACTCCCGGGGGGCGGCAACCCATATGGCCACCTGCCACGCCGCGATCGCCAGCAGGGGAAGGATGAGCACCGGCAGGAGCCGACGCAGCCGACGTCGCGGCATGGTGCTGCCGCCGGGTGCCGTGGCGGAGACCGGCTGCCGGTGACCGGCCGTGCTCATGCCAGCGCCCCGGCGGTTCGCAGGGCCGTCATCACGGCGTCCGCAGCCTGTGCGCCATCGATCCCGGGCCCGGCATCGATATCCGCGATGATGGCCATCGGACGCGGCCCCGCCACCAGCACGCGGTCGGCCAGGGCGACGGCCTCGGCGATGTCGTGGGTGACGAGCAGCACGGTCGGTCGCACCTCGGCCATGAGATCGCGCAGCACGTCGTGCATCCCCGTGCGCGTCAGTGCGTCCAGGGCCCCGAAGGGCTCATCCAGGAGCCAGGCGGGCCGGGCGGCCAGCAGCGTGCGCGCGAGGGCCGCCCGTTGGCGCATTCCCCCGGAAAGGGCGTGGGGGTAGTGGTCGGCGAACCCTGTCAGCCCGAGGCGCGCGATCGCCTCCTCGGCCCGCCGCCCCGCGTCGTCGCGGGAAGCGCCCGCCAGTTCGGCGCCCAGCGCGATGTTGGCGCGCAGGGTGAGCCATGGCATGAGCGCATCACGCTGGGGCATGAGGGCCACCGAGCCGGCACCCGTGATCGTGCCTGCGTCGGGTGCCGCGAGTCCGGCCACCACATCCAGCAGGGTGCTCTTGCCGCACCCCGATGGGCCCACGATGGCCGTCACCGTCCCGGCGGGCACCTGGAGATCCACGCCGCCCAGCACTGGCACGGGCGGGTCGTCGCCGAGGGCGAGCCGGACTCCTTCGATGCGGATGTCGGTGCCGTGGGGCACCTGCACTCCCTTCGCTGGCATTACCCAGATCAGGTTCAGAGGGTCGAGGCCGTGTGCCTCCTCTCAGCCGCGGAGCGGCTCCCCTGTATGCACTCAACGTAGCAGGCGCGCCGGCTCAGCCCGGCCGCACCTCGACCAGCTCAATGCGGTAGCCGTCCGGGTCCCGGATGAAGCAGATCGTGGACCCCCCGGGGCGCGACGCATACGGGGGCTTTTCAGGTGTGATGCCACGTTCCGCGAGTCCTGCGAGCTCCGCGTCCATGTCGTCCACCGACAGTGCGATGTGGCCGTACGCCTCGCCGAGTTCGTACGGCTCGGTGCGGCCGTCGTTCAGGGTGAGCTCCAGCCGTTCGCCATCACCCGGCAGGGCAAGGAAGATCACCGTGGCGGTATCGCCGCCCACGCGCTTGCGGCTGGTCTCGTCGAAGCCGAGCGCCCGGTAGAAGGCGAGCGAGCGTCCCTCGTCGAGGATCCGCAGCATGGTGTGGATGAGCGAGCGCGGCATGACGGCCTCCGGGTGGTCGGACGACAGCCAAAGGTACTGTGGATGCATGGATGAGTCCACGTGGGAACGCCGGGCGACGGCCATGATGGAGGCCGCGTCGGCGCGGGTCTGGATCGCAGATGCCCGTCCCGCGGTCGCGCTTGCGCGGTCGCGGGGAGGTGATGATCCCGGCGGGTGGGCGCGCGCCGATGTCCGGAATGCGATCGAGGTGTACCGCGCACTCGTCCCGGTTGCATGGAACTCTGCCGCTGCCGACGCGTACGGCCTGCCCGAGCGGCACCCGGGCGATCTGCTGCACGGTCAGCCGACCGAGGTCCTCGGGGCGATCGCGGACACCGTGGCCGCGATGCTCGACGGGGCGGCCAGCGGTGGCATCGACCTCGATGCGGCCCGGGGCGCGGTGCCCGGGGAGACCGCCTCCCGTGGCTCGTGGCGGCTCGCCGGGCCGCCCGAAGACCCCTACGCCGAGGTGGTGATCATCGTTTCCGACCGATCGGAGATCGTTACCGAGCGCGCGTCCGCGCAGAAATACCGCGAGCAACTTGATCTCGCGTTGCGAGGCACGAGGACATCGGTGTTCGGACTGGCCCCGGACCTGCGCGTGGAGTGGGCGGAGAATCCCACGGCCGCACTGGGCCGCGACATTTCGGGCC
>Ga0055584_100006401_pt1 | contig 11553 bp, 10 predicted proteins | sample OSDHelmetaG_FD_58716 | JGI IMG/M metagenome (GOLD analysis project Ga0055584, IMG submission 58716) | Pelagic marine sediment microbial communities from the LTER site Helgoland, North Sea, for post-phytoplankton bloom and carbon turnover... | ecosystem: Environmental > Aquatic > Marine >...
TGCTCGCTGCGGTGACCAAAATCAGCGCACATGGCATCAACGAGCTGCTTATCGAAGGCCTTGACCAGCCCCACCGCGCGCTCCAGACGATCCAACCTGGTCGACAACGACACCGCTCCTTCCCGCAGATACGCCTCACGCTGGCGCTCCAGGATTCCCTGCAACTCACCGCTGTCAGTTTCGTCAACCATCATCATCACCTCTGCTACGGGCCGGCTATTTTCGCACGCCCCCAGCATGATGAGTACCTGCCAGTGAATGTCACTAATCCAGCGGGCGAGCCCGCAATCAGGGTTGCCTGAGCCGGGCGCGGCCACTCGCCGCGATCAGGCGATCAGGCGATCAGGTGATCGCCACGATCTGGTCGAATATCGGCTCGCCGTTCACGGTAACCGCGAGCCGTTTGTCCGCGGCCCAATAGCGCGCCTCCACATAGTGGTGTTCTTCCCACTCCAACTCGATATTGGTCCAGACATACTGGGGCGAGCGCTCGCCTGGCGGGCGACGCTTGCGCAGGCAGCCGTCTACGTATAACTCGAGGTCACCCGAGTCGGGCAGCGCGATCTGGAAGCATTTGTGCCGATGCTCGAAATCGATGGCGAACGGGCGGGATGACGTTTGCTGCAACTACCCACCCTGATCTGGCGCGAACATCTTGTCGAGATGCTCGCTGGGTAGTGGTTGCGTCAGCTTGGACACCCCCCAGGTAAAGGCAATGGATACCAGTTCTCCCATCGCAGCACAGGACCATGGGTTCGGCGCTTCCACCTGCAGCCAATGCGCGACATCGCGAATTAACCCGGGGCCGAACCAGGCCGGATCGATGGCCCCACTGTGCGTCACCGAGAAAACGCTGACGCCGCTGACCAATCCAGCAAACGCGCCCGCCTTGGTCACCCCGCGCCATACGGAGCCCACCACCAACGGTCCAGCAAAAGCGGCCATCATTCCGCCGGTGCCGATCCAAACGATAAGCGCGACATTGGTATCCATCAACATCCATGCCATGGCGGTGCAGATCACCATCACCAGAACAGTGCCAACGCGGCTGATCACGAGGACCTGGCGATCTACCACGTGCTCCGGAACGTCGGCCGCGAATTTGGGCACGTAGGTACAGCGATACAAGTCGTTGGCGATGATCTGCGAGGAGGAAACCACCAGACCATCCGCGGTAGACATCACCGCCGCTAATATACCCACACCCAAAAGTGCTGCCAGCCAGCTTGGAAACAAGTCAACGAAGAGCGCCGACAGTGCCATATTGCTGCTCAGCCCGGGCTGTAAAAGCGCGTCGCCCAACACCGCCCGCGCCAACAACCCGCCGAGCCCGAGCATGCCAAGCACCAGGCCAAACGTGAAAGCCAGCGAAATGAAGCGCCGGCGCTGGCGCGGTTCTTTGAGGGCCCAAAGCTTGTTGCCGATATGCGGAAGCATGCCCAGGGGAATATGGGCCAGCAGAATTGCCACAACCGACCACCAGGAGTGATACAGGACATCGTCTGGATTCAGCCAGCCGACCAGGTTGGCATCCTGGCTTCGCAGGTTTTCGACCATGCCGGAGAACCCTCCGTCCACCCCAAATCCACTGGCGAACATGACGACGACCGCGACGGCGATCACCACCATTATGAAGCCCTGAACACCATCGGTGAGAATGTCGGCATGCGCGCCGCCCAACACCACATAGACCATCAGCACCGCCGCGGTCACACCCAGCGCCACCTCCGGGGAGACGCCCAGCATGATTTCAAACATGACAATGCCGGAGACGAGCTGACCCGCAAGATAGAAAAACAACAGCAACGAAAAGATGGATACCAGGATTCGCACCCAATCCGACTGATAACGCGTTCCCAGATACTCGGGGATGCTCCGGCTGCCAAAAACCTCTCCGCCCCGGCTGACAACCCGCAGGCAGATCAGAACCCCGAGGTAAACGCCTACCGGATAGAGAAATACCGACCAAACGGCAGCAAAACCGGCATCGTAAGCAATTCCCGGAAACCCCACGAAAGTTGCGCCGCTTGCCGTAGTCGCCGCAAAGGCGAAAGACAGGAACACGGGGCCATACGCCCCCCGTGCAGTCGCAAAGTCATCCGCGTTTTTGACTTTGTTACGCCCAACAAACCCGAACGCCACCATCCCGCCGATGTAAAGGAACAGAAATAGCCACGACCAAGCTACAAGATCCATTCTAGCCTCCTCCCTCGCAGCGGAAGCTTAGCAGATCCCGCACGGATCAGAGCAAGCTGAGCTGCTTGACGCCCGGCGGACGAAAAAGGTCGGTTCGCAAACGCCGGGGCGGTGTGAGGTTGAGGCTATTGCGCTTAACAGCTGCCCGAAAGCGCGCGCCGATGAGTTCTGCGATGTTGCCGTCGCCCCGCATGCGCTTGCCCCAGGCGGCATCATAGGCCTTGCCACCACGCGCACTGCGTATCGCACTCATCACCCGTTCGGCTTTCAGCGGATAGTGCTGTGCAAGCCAACCTTGAAACAGATCTTTTACCTCCAGAGGCAGGCGCAGCAGAATATATTCTGCAGCCATCGCTCCAGCATCTGCGGCGGCCGCGACGATGTCTTCGATCTCGTTGTCGTTAATGAAGGGAATCACCGGCGCCACCATCACCGAGACCGGGACGTTCGCCGCCCGCAACTCGCGGATAACCCTGAGTCGGGCAGCGGGACTTGCGGTTCGCGGCTCCAGCTTGGTTTTCAGCCCATTATCCAGCGTGGTGACGCTCACTGCCACGGAGACCAGCTCGAGGCTCGCCAACTCCGCCAGCAAATCCACATCGCGCAGCACCAGCTGGCTCTTGGTGACCAGGCTTACCGGATGGCGCGCTTCCAGAAGGGTCTGCAACACTTCCCGGGTAATGCGCTGACGCTTCTCCGCGGGCTGGTAAGGGTCCGTATTGGTGCCCATGGCGATCGTCGCACAACGGTATTTGCGGTTACCCAACTCCGCCAACAAACGTTCGCGCACCCGGGTCTTGTAAAAAATCCTGGTTTCAAAATCCAGGCCCGGCGACAGATCAAGGTACGCGTGGGTAGGCCTGGCGAAACAGTAAATGCAGCCATGCTCACAGCCCTTGTATGGGTTAATCGAGCGGTCGAAGGAGATATCCGGAGACTGATTGCGGGTAATTAGGGTTACCGTTTTGTCCGGATAGAGTCGGGTTGGGGGCCCGGATCGCACGGACAGGTCACGCCCTATGACCTGCGCGCCTGGAAATGACTCCAGACCGCTTCCGGACCGGGACCCCCAACCGTCGTCCACAGGCTCCGTGTAGCGCTCTGAGAACCGATTGTGCGGGTTCTCACTGGATCCGCGACCTCTGATAGGGCTATTCGCCCCGCCCAAGTGCGGATCTCGCGCCACGTGCCACCTTCCAGCAGTTTCCCAATCGGGCCAAGAATAATAACTGTATATATATACAGTATCAAGCCCTAACCGGGCTAAGTAGACTACCCGGCTCGTTTCGCTCGGGATTTATTGGGGCAATGGGAGCCCATCGCTACCGACTGCTGTTGCTGCTGCTCGCCGGCATGGCCGGCTGTGCCAGCGTGGGTAAGGACCAGCAAACCGTTGTCACCATGGCCAGTCAGGTGCAAGACCTTGAAGCACGGCTGGCCGAAGCTCACGCGGCGCTGGCGGCCGTCTCGGCCGACCAGCAAACGGCACGGGAAGACCTGATGCTGCAGATCGGCGAGATGAATGCACAGCTCGAAGACCTGCCTGAAGCCGTAGCGGCACTTTGCGTGCAGCCGGTAACCACCGCAAGCTCACAATGCGATGAATTTCCTCCGCCTGCCGCGGTAGTCATGAGCGGCGACAAAATGGTCGTGGGGGAACTCGAACGAGTGTGGATCGATCCACCCGGAGCCGCCGTCATAGCCCGTATCGATACCGGCGCGCAATCCAGCTCGGTGCACGCGGAAAACCTGGTGGAATTTGAACGCGATGGCGACGACTGGGTGCGTTTCGAACTCATACTCAAGGGCGAGGTAAGCGCGCTGGAACGGCGGGTCATTCGCTACGTACGCATCTACCAGCAAGCTGATCGCGAGGGCACCCGCCGGCCGGTGGTCAGCATGCGCCTGCGGCTTGGAGATGTGCAGAATAGTTTTGAGTTCACTCTGGCGGACCGCTCGCACCTGGAATACCAAATGCTCCTGGGACGAAATTTCCTCGCTGACATGGCGCTGGTCGACGTCGGCAAGCAATTCATCCAGCCGGATTATCGGCCGACCGATGAATAGCTGCCGGTGACCCAACGCGGGCCTTTTCTATTCCTGGTGGCCTTGCTGCTGCTGGCGGGCATCGGTACTGCCGCCTTTCGCCAGCAGGAGTTCCGCATTCCCTGGCTACCAGGCGCACAGCAAACCGTCTGGGAAGTCGAAGCGCGAGTCGAGTATCTGGCTCAAGGCGTACCGACTCAGGCTTTTCTGACCCTGCCGCCAAACCAGAACGGATTCCGCCTGATCCGCGGAACACCGGCGTCCACCTTTGGCTTCGGTCTGAATCGCCAGAAATCTCAGGAACGCGCGCATTGGGCCAAACGCCACGCCGAGGGCGAGCAGGTGCTGTTCTACAAGCTGCAGCTGGTCAAAGATAGCAATTACCGAGTCGATACCATTCCCCCCGGTCCGCGCCCGGTTGTGGTCTGGGACGAGCCATACCAGACCGCCGCCCAGCAGATCATCCAGGCCGCGCTGCCCATCAGCGCCGACGCGCGCACCCTGGCCCAGCAACTCATCAATAATATGAACCTGGTGCCATCGGATCAGAACGTAAGCCTGCTGCGGGAGCGCTATTCAGACCCTGTCCTGCTGACCCGGTTGCTGGTTGCCGCCGGGGTGACGGCGCGCACCGTCCAGGTTCTGGAATTGGAGGACGGACGCCGCAGGCAGGCGTTGCGAGACTATGCGCAGGTATGGGACGGAGAGCGCTGGTACCTGTTCAACCCGGCCTCAGGACCCGTAACCGACCTGGATAACCTGCTGCTTTGGAAGACCGACACGCCAGCAGTTTTGGAGATCATCGGCGGCACGCGCAGCAGCGTGTCCTTCTCCATGATCAGCCACTCACGCTCCATGCTCGCGCTCGCCGAAACCAACACCCCGGACATGGGATTTTCACTCTACAGCCTGCCTATCGCAGAGCAGGGTATGTTCAAGCTCATCATGCTGCTCCCCGTGGGAGCGCTTGTTGTCGTTTTCATGCGGGTGGTAATCGGCGTGCGCACCGCGGGAACGTTCATGCCGGTGCTGATCGCCCTGGCGTTTCTGCAGACCCAGCTGCTGCCTGGACTCGCGAGCTTCATACTGGTGGTCACCGTAGGGCTGCTTATCAGATCTTATCTGTCGGCATTAAACCTCCTGCTGGTAGCGCGCATCGCGATACTGATTATCGTCGTCATCGGCATAATCAGCGTATTCAGCGTGATCAGTTATCGTATGGGCTTGCTTGGCGGGCTGACCATCACCTTCTTTCCCATGGTTATCCTGGCGTGGACCATCGAACGTATGTCTATTATCTGGGAAGAGGAAGGACCTCGCGAAGTCCTGATACAGGGCGGAGGCAGCCTGCTGGTGGCGGTATTTGCATTTCTGTTGATGGATCTGGACACCATTCGGCACCTCGCATTCAACTTCCCGGAATTGCACCTGAGCGTACTCGCGCTGGTCATGTTGCTCGGTCGCTACACGGGTTACCGTCTGCTGGAATTACGGCGCTTCGTCGGCCTGAGCGAGTCATGAGCGCCTGGATCGCGCCCCGAAAGCTCGCGCGCCTGGGAATCCTCGGCATGAACCGGCGCAACGTGGCCTATATCAGCCGCTACAACAGCCGTGATAACTACCCCCTGGTAGACGACAAGCTAAAGACCAAGCTCATCGCCCACAAGGCTGGCCTGCAGGTGCCCGAGCTGCTGCACGTGATCACGACTCAGCATCAGATTCAGGGGGTCGAGCACGAGCTGAGCCAGCTTTCCGAATTCGTCATCAAGCCCGCCCAGGGCAGCGGCGGCAAAGGCATCTTAGTGATCCACTCCCAGGAAGACGGCCAGTTCGTCAAGAGCAGCGGAGAGCGGGTCACCCTACTGGACGTAAAACGACATCTCTCCAACATAATCAGCGGACTGCATTCGCTGGGCGGCCGGTCAGACGTGGCGATTGTCGAGTCTCTGGTGAGGGTCAGCCCGCTGTTCAGCAACGTGAGCCACGAGGGAGTCCCGGATATTCGGCTGATTGTCTTTCAGGGCTACCCCGTCATGGGCATGCTGCGACTCGCCACCAAGGCCTCCGACGGCAAGGCCAATCTGCATCAAGGCGCGGTGGGGGTGGGGCTGGACATCGGAACCGGCCAGAGCATCGCGGCGGTCCAGGACAACCGCGTCATTACAGTACATCCCGATACTGGAGCAGACTTGACCCACCTCGCGGTTCCCAATTGGCCGCAACTGTTGCTGCTGGCCTCGCATTGCTTCGATGTCACCCAACTTGGCTACCTGGGTTGCGACATCGTGCTCGACGAGCACCGCGGACCGCTTTTGCTGGAGCTGAATGCACGACCGGGATTAAGTATTCAAATCGCCAATAGTGAGGGCCTGCTGCCCAGGCTGGAACATATCGAAGCACTGGAAACCTTTGCGCGCAGCGTAGAAGATCGTGTTGCATACGCAATGCAGATGTTCACGCGAATGAACACCATCGAACAGCCAAGCCTCTGGGAGGAGCCATGATCGTTATCAATGCAATAATTACTGCCAATGAAGACACCATCGCCGCAATGACCGACGCCATCATAAAGATGGAGCAAGCCAGTCAGGCCGAAGACGGCTGCCACGAGTACTGTTTCTCGGTGGAAATCGGCAATCCGAATAAAATGCGCATCACCGAATGCTGGGAGACTCGCGAAGCGCTGGCCGCACATTTCGCCACCCCACACATGGCCGAGTTTCAGGCGGCAATGGCGGCGAATCCCAGCGAAGGCACCGAGGTGCGCTGCTACGAAGCCAGCCAGATCGATTTCCCGCCGTTTTAGCCTCCGGCGTCAACAGCAAGACCTGGTGCAATGCAGCACAAGGCAGCGGGCGGGGCTTAAAGAAACCAATCCAATATGTGTTGGTTCTCTTCCCGGGGATAGGTGTGAGACAGGTCGGCAATCTCCCGATAAGTGAGCGCGGCGCCAGCCGCCGCCAGCGTGTCACGGGCGAGCCGCGCCACGTCCACCGGAAACATCCAGTCCAGGGCTCCGTGAACCAGGTATACGGGTAAGCCGTTGAGCCGCTCGCCGCTGCATCCCTCGAGCAGGAACGGGTGGAAGCTGGCGGAGATCGGAGCCAGATGGGTAAAGGGCCCGCCGTCACGCAAACCGCTGAGGTAACAGAACGTCCCGCCATCGGACATGCCGGTGAGCAATATTCGCCCGTCATCCACCCGCCACCGCTGACACACCTGCTGCACCATGCTGTCCAGGCTAGCCGCGTCAATCTGCGGGTCGGCCAGCGACCAGGTGCTACCCTGTGAGCTGGGGCTGAGCAGGATGGCGCCGCGCGAACGCGCGTCGCGTAACCAGGTCCACAGAAAACTTTGACCGTGCCCGCTGCCTCCGTGCAGTGCCACCACCAGCGGATAAGCCTGCGCCGCATCGTAGTATTCGGGCACGTAAACAGAAAATCCGCCCCGCTGGTCCGACGTATTGTCGGCATGCAGAACCCCGACATCCGCCCGAGACGGCGCGGCGCCGCTCAGACTTTCCAGAAGTTGGGGATCGTCGCGCAAGGCTGGAGTGATGAAGAATCGATTCACCGGGGGCAGCATGAATGCAACTGGATAAAGCGCGGCTATCGCCCGCCCGGCCGCGCCCAGCGCACGATAGGCGCCAAGCACAGGGTTGGCCTCGGCAGCGGAGTCGGCGATGCCCTGCAACGCGGCGACTGTTTGAACGGACGCCTCGCCGATGCTGTCGCGGAAATCGCGCAGGTGCTCAGGCCAGGGCGCGCTCAGGAACCCGGCGCGACCGGCAGCCAGCGGCTCTGCCATGGGACCCAAGGACGCTGCTAGTTCTGGTACATTGGGAGGATGCAGGTAGCGAGCAGCCTGCTCGAGCGCATCGAGCGCGGCGAGCAACGCCGGCAACAGCCCCATTGTGGCATCGAGCAGAGTGGCATCGAGCAGAGGATCGGCAGCGTCGGCCATAGGGGTGATCCAGAAAAGCAGCCTTTACGGTTACTATACTCTATGGATGCGGCCATCCCATTGCGATGACCAGCGCTGCATGGGCATGGGAGCGCGACATTAGGCGAAAGAGGAAGCACAGTTGAGCGATTTTGACCGTAGCGCCGAAGATGTGGGGAATGTGCAGCTTCTGGAGCACGTCAACGTCACCGTACCCGACCAGGGTATTGCAGCCCTGTTCTATGTCACCGGGTTGGGCTTCACCCGTGATCCGTACATCGATTTCGGCAACTTCAATATGTGGGTAAACCTTGGCGACCAGCAATTTCACCTGCCTCAAGCCAAAGCCCAGGTTTTACGCGGTCATGTAGGCGTCGTCGTGCCGGATTTGGAAGACCTGCAAAAACGTCTGAAGTTCATCGCCAAGCCGCTCAAGGACAGCCAGTTTGCCTGGGAGGAGAAAGACGATCACGTGGCTCTGACCTGCCCATGGGGGAATCAGCTTCGGGCCTTTGCACCCGGCCGGTTTGCCAAGATGGATCTGGGAATGCCATATGTCGAGTTGGAGGTTCCACCGGACACAACCCCCGGCATCGCTCGCTTCTACGAGCAGGTGATGGGTTGCCCCGCGGTACTGGAAGATCACCAGGCCCGGGTGCAGATGGGTTTCAACCAGACCCTCGTGTACCGCGAGACCGACGGGCCCATTGCCGCCTATGATGGCCACCACATTGCCGTCTACGTTTCGGACTTTTCTGGACCGCACGGCTATCTGAAGAAGCACGGTTTGATCAGCGAAGAGTCGGATCAGTTTCAGTATCGCTTTCAGGCCATAGTCGACCCGGACGGCGATCCGCAAGCGCCACTGTTCGAACTGGAGCACGAAGTAAGGTCTTTGAGCCATCAGATGTATCGACGGCCGCTGGTGAACCGCAACCCAGCGATGAACTTCTTCACCTATCGCAAAGGCAAAGAGGCGTTCAGTCCCGCATGAGCGAAACCATAGAAACCTCTGATCTGAGTGAAGAGCCCTACTACCTCCCCCTGGGCGACGAGGTAGAGATCTTCGAAGCAGCCTATGCCGCACGCTTGCCCGTACTGCTGAAAGGGCCCACCGGATGCGGCAAGACACGCTTCGTCGAGCACATGGCATGGCGCCTGTACCGCGGTGAGAACCCCGTGGACATCGACAATCCACTGATGACCATCGCCTGCCACGAGGACCTGACCGCTACCGATCTGGTGGGACGCTATTTGCTGCAGGGAGACGCCACGCTGTGGAGCGATGGACCGCTCACCCGCGCCGTGCGCAGCGGCGCGCTGTGCTATCTGGACGAGGTGGTCGAGGCCCGCAAAGACACCACCGTACTGATCCATTCGCTGACCGACCACCGGCGAATCCTGCCCATCGAAAAGACCGGTGAGCTGGTGGCCGCGCACCCCAATTTCTTGCTGGTGATTTCCTACAATCCCGGCTATCAGAGCGTGCTCAAAGACCTCAAACCCAGCACTCGGCAACGTTTCGCCAGCCTGAGCTTTGACTACCCCGACCGGGAGACCGAGGCCCGCATCATCACCCACGAATCCAGCGTGGACCCGGAAACCGCGGAACGTCTGGCGGTGATTGGTGAAAAGGTCCGGAACCTTCGGGAGCACGGCTTCGAGGAAGGCGTAAGCACCCGGCTACTGATCTACACCGGGCAACTCATCGGTCGCGGCATCGACCCGCGCCGCGCGGCTGACATAGCCATCGTCGGCGCGGTGTCGGACGATACCACTGTGCAGGAAGCAATTGCCGACATCGCGGACGCTGTGCTTCCCGCATGAGCGCAACGGCAATATGATCGAGCTCTCTGCGGTAGAGTCGAGGCTGGCGCTGTTTGCCGAGGGTATCGCAGGCCGCTTCTTGCACATCAAGCCCAACACTGAATTCAGCAGCCGGCGGATGAGCCTGAGTGCAGATCAAGCCGCGTTGACCAGCGACACGCTGCTGCTGCCGGAATCAATTGCCGCGGACAACCCGGCCTTTTACCGCGTGCTTGCCATGGAGCAGCTCGCGCAACGTGAGTTTGGCACCCTTGAATTCAAGCTCTCTGTCGCCCGGGAGCGCATTCCCGAACTGGCAGGCAACCGCGCCCAGGCTAATGCGTTGCGCATGAGCGACTTCGAGATGTTCTACCAAAGCGTCAGCCAGCCGCAGCTGCTGCAGCGGTGCTTTTTTGCCTGCGAACGCGCGCGCCTGAACGCCCGACTGCGTTGCCACTACCCTGGAATTCGCCGCCACCAGGACGCCTACCACAAACATTTGCTGCAGAGTCTGGACTGGTCAAACGATCCCCGGTCGCCGGCCGCGCTGCTCGCCACATTGCGCGCCTACGTCCTGGGCGCACCACGTGGCCGCACACCCATGGCAGAACGCTTGTCGCGGCTCCTCGACGGCATGACCAAGCCCGACAGCGACGTATATGCGGCCGCCCGCGCCGGAATGAACTGCTACCAACTCTGCGAAGCCATGTTGGGCTCAGAGACAAGCGTCGAGCTGATGGAGCCCGACACCAGCGAGCTGGACGACCCCACCCACTGGCTGCAACGCGAAGCGCGGCTGGAAGACTGGCGCGCGGAGCTCAAAGCGATGGACACCGCCATGTTGCAGGTGGAGATGCTCCAGGGCGACGAGGCCGTCGCGCAGTCTGTCGAGCAGCTGACGGACGGCGAAATCCGACCGGATGACATTGACCTGCGGGCCCTGAAGAACGAGCGAGACACCGCCTCACGGCGCCTGGACATGGAACGCTCCGCCGTCCAGGACGCCTTGGGCAAGCCAAAGCTGAACGCACGTAGCTATCGCTACGACGAATGGGACTATCTGCGGCAGAGCTACCTGGCAAAGTGGTGCCGGCTGTATGAAGAGCAGCTGGAGCCAACCGACGACCGGGATCTGGGCCCGCTGCTGCGGGTAATAGATACCCATCGCAGTCAAGTTCAGCAGCAGCTCGAAAACATTAAGCCTCTGGGTTTTCAGCGGATCTTCCGCGTCGCGGATGGCGACGAACTCGACTTCAATGCCATCGTTCAGGCACGCCAGGACATCCGCGCCGGGAAGACGCCGGACGAGCGCGTTTACTCACGCCGCGACCGCGTGCACCGGGATGTGTGCGCAGGCTTTCTGGTCGACCTGTCCGCATCCACCGATGACACCATCGAACCATCTGAGGGGCCCGGCAACGAAACGACTCCTGAATCCGAGCTTAAGCCCAACCTCAGAGACCCGTTTGACGATCCCGATCCGGTAGCTGCGCTCACAGCTGAAGAACCCGGGCGGCGCATTATCGACGTTCAGCGCGAATCCATGCTGGTGATGTCCTCGGC
>Ga0055584_100006402_pt1 | contig 11552 bp, 10 predicted proteins | sample OSDHelmetaG_FD_58716 | JGI IMG/M metagenome (GOLD analysis project Ga0055584, IMG submission 58716) | Pelagic marine sediment microbial communities from the LTER site Helgoland, North Sea, for post-phytoplankton bloom and carbon turnover... | ecosystem: Environmental > Aquatic > Marine >...
AGCGCCAGCGAGCGACCAGCCACCCGCGGCCTGCGTGGCCGGGGAACGCCGAGGAACCGCTACCGTCTCGCGTCTTGCGCATCCTGCTCGTCGTCAACTCGTTCGCGTCGTCGGTCACGGCGCGCAACACGGTCGTGGTGCACCGTCGTCTCGCCCGTGCGCACGACGTCGACGTGGTCGAGACCAACCGGCGCGGCCACGCCACCCGATTCGCACACGACGCCGCTCGACGTGGCGTCGACGTCGTCATCGGGTACGGCGGGGACGGCACGTTGAACGAGGTCGCCACCGGCATCGCCGGCACCGACACCGCATTGGGTGTGCTGCCGGGCGGTTCGACGAACGTCTTCGCCCGCACGCTCGGCATGCCGAACGATCCTGTCGCCGCAGTCGATCTCCTCGCCGACGGACTCGACGCCCAGGATCTCAGACCGATCGGGCTGGGCCGGGTGAACGGTCGATTCTTCTGTTTCCACACCGGGATCGGCTTCGACGCGAAGGTCGTCGAGGCGGTCGAGCGGCACGCCTCGATGAAGCGGTGGTTGGGCCATCCGCTGTTCATCTCCGCCGGGCTGTCCACCTGGATGCGCAGCTACGACCGGAAGCACCCGCACTTCCGGCTCGACGGCGGCGACCACGGAGTCATCGACGACGGGTACTTCACGATCGTGCTGAACACCAACCCGTACACCTACCTCGGCAACCGCCCGCTCGACCTCTCGCCCGCCGCCACCATCGAGAACCGGCTGGTCGTCCTCACGTTCCGCTCACTGCGCGTGACGTCGATCCTGCGCGGACTCGGCTCGGCACTCCGAGGCGGTGGGGTCACGACGAGCGACGACCTCGTCGAATGGCGCGATGTCGACCGTCTCGTCGTCAGCAACGACGTTCCCTTTCCGTACCAACTCGACGGCGACTACCTCGGTTGGGTGCAGCGGCTCGAATTCGACCACGTACCGGACGCGGTCCGGCTCGTGTTCCCGGCGCCGTCAGACTGACCGCTCGGCTCGGACCTCGACCGCGACGTCCGGCACGTTCGTGCAGATTCCGTCGACGCCCCACGCCAGCAGCTCGCGCATCCGGACGGGGTCGTCACACGTCCAGGTGTTGACCGCGAGTCCGACCGCATGCGCCGCACGAACCGACGACTCGGTGACGAGCTCGACGCACGGATGCACCGCCACATGATCGGAGGCAGCAGCACGTTCGATCACCTCGGGCGTCGGCCCGTACACCAGCCAGGCCGTGCGAAGACTCGGCAGGAGCCGACGGAACGTGTCCACGGTCTCGATCCGGAACGACGACACGAGCCATCGCGTCGGATCCCCGCGTCGCTGGAGTTCGACCGCGACGCGCCGAGCGACCCAGTCGGACGGGTCGTAGTCGGGTTCGGTCTCCTCGTTCTTGATCTCGACGTTGACGAACATCCCGTCGCACGCGTCGAGTGCGGCCGGCAGCTCGGGGAGTCCCGGCGGGAGATCGGCCGACGCCGTCTCCCGGATGACACGGCCGTCGGCGAGCACCGGGTCGTGATGGACGACGAGCCGATCGTCACGTGTCCGACGTACGTCGAGTTCGACGCCGTCGGCCCCCAGCGCACCGGCCCGACGGAACGCTGCGACCGTGTTCTCCGGTTCGGCACGGGACGCCCCCCGGTGCGCGATCACGAGCGTCATGCCCCGATCGTGCCAGGGACGACCCCACCGACACGCATCGCATCACGGCACCCGATCGACCGGTGAACTTCTATCCATCTGCGAAAGAGATAGCTGATGACGTTCTATCTGATCTTCTTGATAACCGTCCGGACAACGAATAACGTACGCACCACAAACCAGGCGCCACCCGCCGTTCACCGGAACGGCACAGGGGAACGCCACCCCCGCGGTTTGTCGGCCCACCGGGCCGCCCAACACACCTACGAGGAGCTCCTACGTGTCGATCCTTGCGTCCAGTCTCGCTCTCGCCGCCGCCGAAGAAACCTGGCGCGACCATGCGCTGTGCCGAGACACCGACCCGGAGCTGTTCTTCCCCGTCGGGACCACGGGCCACGCCCTCACCTCCATCGAGCAAGCCAAGCGCGTGTGCGGCGAGTGCCGTGTGACCGCGGAATGTCTCGACTTCGCTCTCGAGACCAACCAGGATTCAGGAATCTGGGGAGGGCTCTCCGAAGACGAGCGCCGCGCGATCCGACGCCATCGGGCCGCAGAGCTGCGGGCGGCCCGTTCGGCCGCCGCATCTGCCGCCGGCTGAGGTCGCACGTCAAGCGGCCGGAGCGCCGATGCAGTTCTCGTAGGCGACCGAGTCACGATCGACCGCGACGATCCCGAACGTCTCGCCACTCGCTGTGGTCCCGCGCACGACCTCCTCGGTACCTGCGTGCCCGAGCAGACATTCGAGCGCCGGCCCCATCGCCACGCCGAACACGCCGTCGACCGCGATCGGCGCCGGGAGCCCGAGCTGCGTACGACGTGATCGGGCATCCACCCCGTCGCGGAGCGCCACGTCGAGCACCTCGGCATCGAGATCACCCGCACCGACGAGGCCGAGCGGGATCGCCTCGACCGTGCGCCAGTCCGGACGCGCGTCCAACGCCGAGGCGATGGCGCCCTCCACGTCGAGTTGGGCTCGCTCCTCCGACGTGGCGTCGAGGCGCGGCACGGTGACGACGACCGCGACGAGGCCGACCGGAACCGCCACCCGGACGAACCAGGCGGGAATCGGTGCTCCGACCGCTTCTTCGATCGCCGCGGCGGCGAAGCCGGCGACCACCGACACGGCGAACACCGCACCGGCCTGCAGCGGGCCGTAGAGATAGCGGTAGGCGGGCTCGACGAACAGCGACACCGACACGATCACCACCATCAGCGTGCCGATCGCCAGCGCACCCGCGGCCGCGGGCAGCGCCACCGGGCCGACACGGGCGGCATCGGTCTCGGTTCGACCGGCGACGTCGCCGGGAGGGTCGGCGACGACGTCCGCAGCCGTCCCGGAGCGGCGGAACGCCTGCCACGTCGCCGCGATCAGCACCACCACGACCAGCAGCAGCCACCAGCGATGGAACCCCGCGAGCACCTCGACGCTCGGCCGGACCGTGACACGACCCAGCGGCGTGCCCGGCCACACCAGTCGACTCACGTGCCCCGCGGCATCGCCGAGGCCGACCGACGCACCGTCGGCTCCGACCGTCCCCAGGCGAACGAGATTCGCGTCGGTCCCCTTGCGGAGATCGATGATCGGGCCCGCCCACAGCAGGAGGCCCAGGCCGGCGGCTCCCGCGAGGCGATCCCAGCGTCGCTGCGCGAGAAGCGCAACCAGTGCCGTGGCGAGCAAGACGCCGCCGAGGATCAGCGCCGAGGCGTGGAGTTGTGCGGTGAACGACGCTCCGACGATGCAGGCGACCCATCCTTCACCACCTCGCGCCAGCACCGACACGGCGCCCCAGCACGCGAGGTACATCGGCAGGATCGCGAGATGAGGATTCCACGGGCTCGCGAGGTCGGCCCCGAGCGCCACCGCGAGCACGAGCAGTCCGGCCGCACATGCCGCACCCCACGCGCGTGGCCGGAAGCGTCGGGCGAGCCAGAGGATCCAGACCGACCACAGGACGTTCAACGCGAGCGAGGTCGCGGGGAGCGCGGCGGCCCGGCGACCGCTGACCCAGTACGGCAGGGCGAAGACCCACTCACGCAGCGGACCGGGATGGAACACGTCGAGACGCGAATGGGCGCCGACGAGTCGGACATGGCCGTCGAGCTCGCGCTCGAGCGCGATCCGGAAGATCGCGAAGTCGTTGTGGGCGATCCAGGGCCGGAACCAGACGAGTCCGAGCAGCCAGAGCGCCACGACGACACCGACGACACCGACGAAGCCGGCCACCCGGAGCGGCGCACCGGTCGGACGCGACACCATGTCACTCCTCGCTGATCGGTACCGACAGCTCGACCACCGTGCCACGCGGCTGGTGGTCGGGCGGGAAGCCGGCTCGCGCCGCGTCAGCTGCCGTCAACGGGCGCATCACGATCTCGCCGTTCAGTTCGGTGGTCACGAGCGTACGGACGATCGAGAGACCGAGTCCCGTGGCGGCATCGAGCGTGAACCCTGCGGCCACGCCGCGGCCGTCGTCGACGACCGACAGGTCGAGCGACCGACCGTTGTTCTCCAGCCGGACCACCACCGACCCACCTCCCGAACCCTCGGGGAAGCCGTGGTCGACAGCGTTCTGCAGCAGTTCGGTGAGCACCACCGACAGTGGTGTCGCGATCGCGGCCGGGATCCGTCCGCCATCGCCCTGCACCGCGAACTTCACAGGCCGGTCGGGCGACTGGAGCCCCTCCTCGGCGAGCCGCAGGAGGGGGCGGACGATCTCGATGAACGTGACGTCGTCGCCCGGTTCCCGCGACAGCGCCTCGTGGACGAGCGCGATCGTGCGGATGCGCCGCACCGACTCGCCGACCGCGGCGATCGCCTCCGGGTGGGTCAACCGGCGCGCCTGGAGCCGGAGCAACGACGAGATCGTCTGGAGGTTGTTCTTCACCCGGTGGTGGATCTCGCGGATCGTGGCGTCCTTGCTGAGCAGCAACCGGTCGCGCTTGCGCAGCTCGGTCACGTCGCGGAGCAGGAGGACGCCTCCGGTCACGTGATCACCGTCGAGGAACGGGACGCAGCGACACAGGAGCGTCACACTCGGCCCCTGCTCGAACTCCTCGATCACCGGCTCACGACGTTCGTACGCCTGGCGGACGGGTCCGTCGTGGAAGCCCAGCTCGGCGAGCCGCATGCCGATCGCCGACGCCTGGATCCCGACCCGGTGCAGCGCCGAGCTCGCGTTCGGCGACACGTAGAGCACCTGACCGGCCGAATCGAGCCACAACGCGCCGTCTCCGACGCGGGGGGCCGCGCTGGAATCGCCCACCCGCTGCGGGAACGGGAAGGCCCCCGACGCGATCATCCGCGCGAAGTTCGAGAAGATCTCGCCGTACGCCCGCTCCAGCTCGCCGGGCCCCCGGCCGCCTTTCTCGATCCACTCCCTGGTCAGGACGGCGATCGGGGCGCCGTGGAACAGAACCGGGATCGCCATCATTCGCGTCTCCTCGTCGATCCCTTCGACATCGATGTCACCCTCGGAGATCTCTGCGGTGTCGAACGCCTGGTTCAGCACCGCGGCCTCGGATGCATTGGCGCTGGCCGTCACCCAGTCGTTGGGGTACATCGTCTTGCCCGTCGCCGGACGCACCTGACCGACCACGATCCAGACGCCTGCCGCGTTCCTCACGTACAGCAGCAGGTCGGAGAACGAGAAGTCGGCGAGCATGCCCCACTCGGAGACGAGGCGGTTCAGATGGGCCGACTCGGCCACATCGAGTGAGGTGTGATCTCGAACGAGTTCGGTGAGCTTCGACACGGACACCGAGTCTGCCGCATCGCGGGGCGCCTCGCAGACATCCCCGGCGCCCCCGTACGCTGCAAACACGAGCGACACGGAACCGCGCGCCGAATTCACCGCCTTCGACCAGTCGACCAAGCAGGACTGGGAGCTGATCGCCGGCCGGCTCCCGGCGACGCAGTCGATGGCCGCGGCCAACATCGTCGAGCAGCTCCGGATGCTCGAGCGTGATCACGGCGGATTCCCGGTCTCACGTCTCGAACACTCGCTGCCAACGGCCAGTCGAGCCGAGAACGACGGACGCGAGGAGGAGTACGTGCTCTGTGCGCTGTTGCACGACATCGGCGACACGTTGGCCCCGTACGACCATCCGTCGATCGCGGCCGGCATCGTGAAGCCGTTCGTGTCGGAGGCGAACCACTGGATGGTCGAGCATCACGGGATCTTCCAGGGGTACGACTTCTGGCACCACCTGGGCATGGATCGCGACACCCGCGACCGGTCCGCCCATTCGCCGTACTACGAACGCACCGAGGAGTACTGCGCCAAGTACGACCAGACGACGTTCGACCCCGACTACGTGAGTGCACCCCTCTCGCACGACGAGCCGTCGATCGCCACGTACTTCGACCCGACGGTCGGCTGACGACGCAATCCGTCGCCGGTCAGCTGCGGTCCGGGGTCGAGCGCACCGTCAGGAAGACGGCCTTGAGGTAGCCGCCGAACTCGAACCCGATCGGATGATCGACCGCGTGGCCGGTGCGACGTGTCTCGACGACCTCGACGCCCGCCGAGGCGGCGGCGCCGAGCACGCTCTCGACGAACTCGTCGGCGGTGACCCGGCTCGAACACGACGCCGAGACCAGCGTGCCACCACGCCGGACGAGGGCCAGCGCCAGCCGGGTCAACCGGGCGTACGCCGCCAGGGCACGTGGAACCGCGGCCTGGTTGGACGCGAAGCTCGGTGGGTCGACGATCACGATGTCGAACTGCTCGCCGCGACGGGCGAGGTCGGCGAGCACGTGGAACGCGTCGCCCGTCGTGGTGTGTACCGCACAGCGGCGAACCTCCGCGATCCGGTGATTGTGCTCGAGATTGCGCTTCGCTGTCGCCAACGCCTGCTCCGACTGGTCGATCAGGTGCACCGATGATGCTCCGCCTGCGGCGGCCGAGACCGAGAAACCGCCGGTGCTCGCGAAGACGTCGAGCACGTCCGCTCCGGCCGCCATGCCGCGCACGAGCGCACGGTTGTCGCGTTGATCGAGGAAATGCCCGGTCTTCTGACCGTGGACCACGTCGGCTTCGAGGGTCAGGCCTCGCTCCCGGAAGAACACGGGCTGGTTCGGTGCGGGTCCGACGATGGTGTCGCCGTCCGCCAGACCGAACGTGTCGCCCACCTCGACCGACCGTCCGAACCGCAGCACGACCCGCTCGGGGACGAGCAGCTCCACGAGCGCCTCTGTGACGACACGCAGATGCGGGAACCACGCCGGGGTGTACAGCTTGACCACGAGGGTCGAGCCGTAGCGATCGACGACGAGGCCCGGCAGCCCGTCGTTCTCCCCGTGCACGCACCGGTAGCCGGTCGTGTCGGGATCGTCGGTGAGGGCTCGCCGCCGGTCGAGCGATGTCGACAGCCGCTCGCGGAACCAGCGACCGTCGATCGTCGCCGGCGCGCCCACGTGGAGCACCTTGACCCGGATCGGCGACGTCGGATCCCAGAGACCGATCGCCGCGAACTTGCGTCGGTCGTCGAAGACCACCGCCAGGTCACCGGGAGCACCGTCGTGGCTCACCGACGTGATGGACCCGTCGTACAGCCACGGGCTTCCGCCGCGCAGCTGACGCAGGGCGTCCGCAGTGACCCGGACGGCGAGCCGACGTTCGCCGACCTTCGGCAGACGATCCAGGATGCCGCTCACGGGACGAGATGCCCGGCGAGCTGCAGGAGGTCGTGCACGTCGTTGATGTCGTGGTCGAGCATGGGTGCGGCGACGAGCAGCGGCGACAGGTCGGCGAGCTCGGCCCGACGCTCGGCCTCCCGCGTGGCGACCACGGCGACCTGGTGGAATCGTTCACCGATCTCGGTGAGCACGGCCTCCGTGGCGCCCTCGTCGACGTCCAACTCCTCGGCGACCTCGGCCGCGAGCCCGTCGCCGGCGAGACGGGCGAGCTTGCGAGCGCTCGTCGCCGATGCCCGCGCCATGAACGACGTCGGCATCACCCGGTTGGCGATGATCGCTCCGAGATGCATGTCGCGGCGCAGTAGCTCACGGCTCAGGAACATCGCCTCGTGGCTCGGCGCCGCCTCGAGCGTCGAGACGACGACGAACGTCGTGCGGTGGTCACCGAGCAGGCGCTCGACCTCGTTCGCGTGGTCGACGAAACCCCGCTCCATCGCCTGGAACAGGATGAAGAACTCCGCGATGTCCTGCAGGAACCGGGAGCCGAGCACTCGATCGGCGACCTGGTAGAACGGCCGAGACGCCACCGTGAACAGTCGCGAGCGGTAGGGCACGGTCAGCCACCGGAGCAGGCGCGAACCGAAGAACTCCTTCATCTGGCGCGGCGCATCGAGCACGTCGAGTGCGTTCCGTGACGGCGGTGTGTCGACGATGATCAGGTCCCACTCCCCCGTCGCGTGCAGCTCGTGGAGCTTCTCCATCGCCAGGTAGTCGTGGCTGTGCACGAAGCGACCGGTGAGGTTCTGGTAGAGCGGGTTGGCCAACACGGCATCGCGGACCGCGTCGTCGGGTGCGTGGTGCCGGATCAGCTCGTCCCACCCCTGACGGGTGTCGAGCATCGCCGCCCACAACTCTCCGCTCGGCTCGACGCCGACCTCGGCGAACGCCGAATCGGGAACCCGGGTCGCCTCGTTGCGGATCTCGCCCACGCCGAGGGCGTCGGCCAGTCGCTTCGCCGGATCGACGGTGACGACGAGCACGCGACCACCGATCTCGGTGGCGGCGGCGGTCGCCATCGCGGCGGCAGTGGTGGTCTTGCCGACGCCGCCCGCCCCGACGACGAGCACCATCTCCTTCGCAGCCAACAGCGCGAGGAGATCGGGGCGCTCCGTCCTCCGGGCCATCACTCCAGCTCCTCGGCGAGCGCCTCGGCCACGAGCGACACGACCCGGGGACCGGTCGCACGCGTGAACAGCTCGGGCACCATGAGCATCGGGAGATCGGTGTGCTCACGGAGGCGGCTCAGATGGCCGCTGCCGATCCACCGACGCGCCTCGGTGATGTGGGCCGCATCGAGGACCGCGCGCACGTTCTTGCCGGCGGCGTCGACGAGCAGGTCTTCGGCGTCCCCGAGCCGGTCGACGATCGCCGACTGTCGACGGTCGAACAGCGCCGGCAGCACCCGATTGGCGATCAGCGTGGTCGCCTCGACGCCGGTCTCGGCCGCGAGCCGGTCGAGCAGTCCCAGTGTCTCGGTGACGGGCATCTCCTCCGGCGTCGTGACGACGGCGACACCCGTCATCGTCGGGTCGTGGAGCACCTCGAGCATCCAGTCGGTCTGATCGCGCACGAGGCCCACCTGCACCATGTCGCGGATCACGAGCGGTGCACCGATCTGGGCGACGATGTGACCGGTGGCCTCGGCGTCGACCACGATCAGGTCGTAGTTGTGCTCCTTGGCCTCCCAGCAGAACTTGCCGATCGTGAGGATCTCCTTGACCCCCGGTGCGGCATCGGCGACGAAGTCGAACGTGCGGGCGAGCGGGCCGATCTTGCCGAGGAACGGCACCTTCACGAACAACCGCAGGTACTCGCGCAACGCGTCCTCGGTGTTCATCGCCATCGCGAACAGGTTCGGCTCCACCTCACGCTCGGCGAAGGCGAGCGGCGGGGCGTCGAACGCGTCGGCCAGCGAGCCCTTCGCGTCCATCTCGCACACGAGCGTGCGCCGGCCACGGCTCGCGGAGAGATGGGCGAGCGCCGCAGCGACCGACGTCTTGCCGACACCACCCTTGCCGGTGACGAAGACGAGCCGGCGCTCGAGGATCGACGGACCGGCCCCGCTGATCATCAGCCCCCGAACCCGATGCGGCGATCGCCGTCGGCGGAGCCGACCTCGACGTAGGCGATCTTCGCACTCGGGACTCCGAGCTCGCGACCTCGCTTGTCGGTGACCCAGAGCACGTCGGTGGCACCGGACAGCGCCGCCTCCACCCGCGACTTCAGGTCGTCGCGATCTCCGTCGTCCACCTCGAGGTTCAGCTCACGGGGGGCCTGCGTCACACCAATTCGAACGTCCACCCACCAGACCGTATCGGGTGGGCGTCGAACTGCGACCCGGCCGTTCGGCCCGAAGCGACAACCGGTACCGTGGCTCCGTGCCCGACGTCAGCGCCCACGACCGTTCCGTCGCCGCCCACCGCTCCCGATGGGGCGAGCCCGAGTTGGTGGCACGTGCTCCCGGACGGGTCAACCTGATCGGTGAGCACACCGACTACAACGACGGTTACGCGCTCCCGATGGCGCTCGCCTTCGACACCGTGCTCGCGATCTCGTACGTCGGCGACCCCCGATCCGGCGACGTGGTCATCTCGTCCCGCGGATTCGGCGATGTGACCGTCGACCCCACCTCGGACCCGCACGACGTTCCCGCCTGGGCCCGCTACATCGCCGGCTGCGTCAGCCTGCTCGGTGAGGCCGGAGTGCCCGCCGGTGGCTGGCGGGCGACGATCGAGACCGACATCCCGACCGGAGCGAGCTTGTCGTCGTCCGCGGCGCTCGAGGTCGCGACCATCTGCGGTCTGTTGGGCCGTGCCGGGCAGACCTGGCCGGCGATCGACGTGGCGCGGCTCGGACAACGGGTCGAGAACGAGGTCGTCGGGGTCCCGAGCGGGATCATGGACCAGTTCATCTCGGCCGGCGCCGTCGCCGGTCACGCGAGCCTGATGGACTGTCGTGAACTGACGCTGACCCCTGCACCGATCCCCGACAGCGTCACGGTGGCGGTGATCGACAGTGGGACCCGCCGCTCGCTCGTCGAGGCGGCCTACGGCGATCGCCGCGCGGCGTGCGAGCGAGCTGCGTCAGCGCTCGGGGTCCGAGCCCTCCGAGACGCAGACCTCGACGCGGTCGGCACCCTCACCGACGCGACCGACCGGCGCCGCGCCCACCACGTCGTCACGGAGAATCGGCGCACCCTGGACGCGGCCGAGGCCCTGGCCGGCGGCGACGTCGAACGCTTCGGAGCCCTGATGAGCGAGAGCCATCGGAGCCTGCGCGACGATTTCGAGGTGTCCGGACCGGGTCTCGACGCGATCGTCGACGTCGCCCAGGGGTCGCCCGGATGCCTCGGCGCCAGGATGACGGGGGGCGGATTCGCAGGCTGCGCGGTCGCGTTGGTCGACGCCGAAGGTGTCGACGCGTTCGAGCGTGCGGTCGTCGCCGGGTACGACCACGCCGGCCACCGCGCCCGTGTCTGGTTCTGCCGCCCGTCGGCCGGAGCCGGCGTGCTGGCCGTGTGACGACCGGGGACGTGCGACGCGATCAGCGCTCGGGTTCGGGCTGCGCGATCAGGTGGATGCCGAGCAGACCCGACTCCTTCAGCCTGCGACCCGTGTCGCGATCGAGCAACACGTGTGGTCGGAGCCGGACCGGCTGGGTCGATCCGAAGTCGGCGGTGTCCCCGAAGTCGGCGTCGGTCCGGCTGAACCCGGCCTGCAGGTTCTCCTTCGGATGGAGGTGGATCGGTCCGGCACGGATGAGGTAGCGCGGTTCGCCACACGTCTCGCAGACCGTGCCGGTTCGGACGTGGCTGTCGAACGGATCGATCCGCACCACCTGCTCGACGTCCAACTGCCAGCAGCCGGGCGCACCGTCCAGCAGGTTGAATGCAGCGCCGGGGATGTCGCCGCACAGGTCACGAAACGCATCGGTGGCGATCATCGCCCCGTCGAACGAGACCGAGATGTCGAACATCGGCGGCGGCATGTCCTCGGGTGCCTTCGCCAGCAACGGATCAGAGACACGCGAACAGTCCGGGCAGTGGTCGGCGTCCCCGTACACGAAGATCGGGATCTCCTGGAACACCAGCTCGAACGGTGGACCCGGCACGTGGCCGATCGTACCGTCAGCCACCCGGGCCGACCCGGGCTTCAGCTGCCGCGTGGTCCGACCGAGATGCGGTACGAGAACTCGAAGCGGCC
>Ga0055584_100006403_pt1 | contig 11550 bp, 10 predicted proteins | sample OSDHelmetaG_FD_58716 | JGI IMG/M metagenome (GOLD analysis project Ga0055584, IMG submission 58716) | Pelagic marine sediment microbial communities from the LTER site Helgoland, North Sea, for post-phytoplankton bloom and carbon turnover... | ecosystem: Environmental > Aquatic > Marine >...
ATGACATTATCTTCTCTAGTATTTAAATTCAATACTATAGTTTTAATTTCCTCAAAACTAGATATTTCTTTTATTAGTTCATCTAAATGTAAAATATTTAAATCTTTCACAACTAAAACTAACATAACTTCATTTGAATTATGAGCATGTTTTATTAAGATATGTTTAAAAAGGTGACTAATTTTAAGCTCTTTAATAATTTCTTCAACTTTTTTTAATATTGAATTTGATAGTTTTGTTTGAACTAAACAATCATCAAATTCAACAATATCATTTGAATGACTACGATAAAAACCTACTTTTCCATCTCTTACAGGTACTGAAACCTTATTACGGTAACGATATATTTCAGGCGAAGCAATAATATTCTCTACCTCAAGATCTAACTTAGCTATTTGACTAATACACTGTTTTAATCTATTTTCTTTTAATTGTAATTGACTTTGATAATCCATCATTGAATATGGACATCCTCCACATTTATTGCTAACACTACAATGACTAATACGATGGATAGATTCTTCTAGTAATTCTACAACAATTGCGAAAGCCACATTTTTTTTCACTTTAATTATTTTAATTTTAGCTTTTTCACCTTTTAATAAATTTTTAACAAAAACTTTGTAGTTATCAATACTACAAATCCCATAGGCATCATGACTAACATCTAGACACTTGACTGTAAATATTTCATTTTTTTTCATTATCGCTCCTTATAAAAAGAATACCCTAGCGGTATTCTTATTCTGTTTCTTGACTTTCTTCTGTTGTATTAGTATCGTTTGGATCAGCTGTAATTTCAGGTGTCTCTTCAGCAGTCAACTTATCTACTAATTCTTGATCTTTCGCATCGGAAACTACTTGAGTTTCTGGATTATCCATCATTGAATTTTTAACTACTTGGACATAAATATACTGATCACTATCAGCATAATCTAGTGAATTATAACCATGAATCTCTAAATCATACATTCTTGAGTTAGATGTTGTTGTAAAGTAAGTAGCTATCGGAAGTACGCTATTTACTTGTTCATAACCCTCTTCTACTAAAGAAGTTAACTCCTCTTTTGAAATCTCATCACTTGCATCAATATATATTCTAAGTGTTGCTGTTTTTAAATCAATTTGAACATCATCTACATTAGATAATGATTTTACTCTAGTATTTAAATCAGTTAATTCTTCTGTTGTAATTGCAGGTTCTAAATCACCTTCGAATCTATCCCCAACAATTGGTTCATGAGTCTTAGTTGAAGCATCCCACAAAATATATAACCAGATTGAAGTTGGTATTAAAATAATTAATAAGCCTACTATAATCAGAATACCTGAAAGACTCAGTCCCTTTTTCTTTTTTTGTGCCATAATATCTCTCCTCATTATCTATTATAACTATTTTATGTGAATATTTAAAGAAAATTTACTTGTTAAGATAGTTATTTAATAATTCTTTCACAACTTTTGGATTTGATTTACCCTTTAGTTGAGCTAATACTTGTCCCATAAAAAAACCAAAAAGCTTTTTTTTGCCACCCCGATAATCTTCAAGTTTGTTTTTATTTTCCTCTAAGACCTTTGTAATGGCTTTTTCAATAACTTTGTCATTATCAAGTAAAAGATAATCATCAATATAATTATAAATAGATTCTTTAAACATTCTCTCAATAATAGCATTGACTTCTCTACTTAATATTTTATCTGCTGCTCTAAGTTCAATTAGATAACATAACTCAGAAACATTAATATCATAAATATCATATTTATTCTTAAATTTCAAGAGATTATTACAAAGGAGATTTAAAGTTAAATTAGGATATAAGGATTTATTTAAGAGTTCAAAAAATAAATCATTTAAATAGATATCATTTAAAACAATTTCAACAGCATCCCTATCAAATCCATAATTATTTAAATAGTATTTTCGATAATCATGTTTAAGTTTAAAATTACTATTAGCGATTTCTCTAAGTAATTCATCTGGTATTTTAATTACCGGAATATTAGGATCTTTAAAACAATGATAATCAATTTGATTTTCTTTATCTCTCATAATGACAGTGTTACTAGTTGCTTCATCAAATCTAACTGTATAACTTTTTATTTCTTGACCCTCTTTTAATAAATTAGTCTCTCTTAAAACTTCACTTTCTATTGCTTTTTCAATATTAACAAAGGAATTTAAATTTTTGATTTCAACTTTATTATAATGATGATTTTCATCATATAGAGAGACATTAACATCAACTCTCATAGATCCTTTTTCTAAGCGGCACTCACTAACCTTTAGATATAAAAGGATATCTCTAAGTTCCCTTAAAAAAGCAACTACTTCACTAGCTTGATTAAACACTGGTTCGGTTACAATTTCAATTAAAGGAATTCCACTGCGATTATAATCTATTAAAGTATAATTGAAATTATGAATTTGCTTAGCACTATCTTCTTCTAAATGGAGCCTGGCAATTTTTATTTCCTTATCATTAATCTTTAGGTAACCATTTTTACCTAAAGGATGAAAGTGTTGGGTAATTTGATAACCCTTTGCCATATCCGAATAAAAATAGTGTTTCCTATCAAAAGATAACAAAGGATCTATTTCCATATTCAAAACCTTACAAACTTTTAAAGCTTTAGTTAGGGCCTGACTATTAACTAATCTTGGCAGGGTTCCTAAAAGCCCAGCATCATAATAACTTGTATTACTATTTACGACATCATCCATACTATTTTTACTACTTGAAAACATTTTAGCTTTACTATTTAGTTGAACATGAATTTCTAAACCAATTAATGAATTCAATCTACTCATAATCATCACCTATTATCTTCGCTAAAAATTCAGCTGCATTTATTAAGTTATTATCATTATATAAAGATCCAGTCAGACTCAAACCATAAGGCATCTTGTTTTTAAAACTAAAGGGAATACTAATAGATGGTTGACCAGAAAAATTAGCCAATATCAAATGGTTTTCAGAAACAGCATCACTAAACATTAGATCATCTTCGACTTGATCACTATAACTAGCAACTTTATTTGTGGTTGGAGCTAAGATAAAAGTATTATCATCAAGATCCTTTTGATACATATTATTAAGCATTCTTCTAACTTTACAAGCTTTCAAATAAGAACTTGAGTAGTGATCTTGATTTAAAGAATGAGTTCCTATCACTAATCTTCTTTTAACCAAGGAAGAAAGATTTTGTGATCTATTTTCTTTAATTAAATCTTGATAATCTAAATCATAGCCATTTCTAGCAAAAGTAACTCCTTGAAGACTAGCTAAATTTGAACTAGCTTCCGCATTAGCAATCAAGTAATAAACAGTTGGAATCACTTTTAATAATTCAGAATCATACTCCTTAAAAATAACTTCAATCTCTTTCTTTTTAAGTTGCTTAATTAAATCATCCATTTCACTTTTAATATAACTACTAACTTCATCATAACAATTCTTAAAAATAATAAACTTATAAGGTTCTTGATTAGCCTTTTTAACTATAGCTTGTTGACTTAAATCATTAGAATCCTTTTTACTAATTATCCTAAAGCAATTTCTTAAATCAAAATAGTTATTTGCAATAATACCGATGGTATCTAAAGAATCAGCATAGGGAATTAAACCAAATCTTGAAACAAGGCCATAAGATGGTTTAAAACCTATGGTATTAGTAAAAGAAGCTGGTCTTCTAATTGAATCTCCAGTATCACTTGCAATAGCTAATGGGGCTAAATCTAAGGCAACAGCAACTGCAGAACCACTTGATGAACCACCAACTACTCTAGTGTCATCAAAAGGATTAATACAGGGTCCAAAAACTGAGTTTTTACCATTTGCTCCCATAGCTAGTTCATCCATATTAGTTTTTCCAACAATACAAGCGCCTTCATCTTTTAAATACTTAACCACACTAGCGTCAAATGGTGATTGATAGTCTAAAAGAAACTTAGAAGCAGCTGTGGTTTTAATGTCTTTAGTTACTAGATTATCTTTAATATAGATAGGTGTATTCTTAAAAATACCTTCTTTATCATTATAGTAATTATCATTAAAATTAGTTACAAAATTGTATTTTTTATTCAACTCTTTCGCAACTTCAAATTTTAACTTTAATAAGTTTTCATTATAGTCTTTAGCCTTCATTTTAAAACTCTCTTAATACTTACATATCCATCTACTAAATCCGTATTAATAAATACAGACTTATCATTATGGTAGCTATCATTAATTTTACTTTCAATTTCAATTTCTAAAGGGGAAAAACAAGGTTCAACTCCACTTGTATCTATCTCTTTAAGTAAGGACTCTGCTTTTTCAAAATTATGAAACTCTTTTACCATTTGTTGAAATTCTATTTCATTTAAATCAAGATGAAGTCTTGATAACAAAACCTTAATAGCACCTTCTTTCACGATAGATCCCTCACTTCTATTTCTTTAGAGTTTGCTGCTTTATAAATAGTGAAAACAGTCTGATAATCCTGCTGAATATTAACCTTAAATTCATAGGCTAAAGAGGAAAAATCCCTTTTAGCACTTTCAGCAATCAGTTCAGCAAGTGAATAAATTTCAGTATAGGTTTTAGCCTGCATCGAAACGGTAGCATCTAACTCAGCTAAAGATTCATTGTTATAAAAGGCATAGGCAATAATCCCAACATTTTCTGGTAAAAAGTTATTAACCTTACTTTTTAAAAGATTAAAATTTGTATAAGTTACATTATCAAAAGCTTCACTTTCATTAGAAGGAATTAATAGCCATTTTTGATCAACTTTTTCAAATTGGCCCGATCTTCCTTCGAATATTCCTTTACCAATCATATTACCAGGAACATATGATGATGACTCAAGAGCTCGATAAAAAGTTATAACAATTGGCATATTGGAAGAAACCTCTTCATTATTTCTAAGGTATAATTCTAATTTTCTACCAATAATAGAAGCATAATTATAAATAGTTTCATCATCTAAAATAATTGTTTCATCATTATCAGAAACCGAATTATTCAAAACTATAGCAAGTGACATACCTGATAGTTCTTGATCTTGATCATAAAAATCAAGTTCAACAATATCACTAACAATATATGGCGATGCTAAGATTTCCCCATCTTTTGTCTTAAAAGAATTTAGCTCAGGGTTTAAAGCATAGGGATAGTTAGAGGATTCATGTCTTTGTAACATAATAATATCATCTTTAGTTATCACCTGACCTATACTCATACTATATTCATTAACGTCAAAATACTCCTTAGAAATAGCTTGAAGTCTTTTAGGAATCTCAATTTGGTCTAATCTTGATAGATACTTCCCATGCCATTCTCTAGCATTTTGATAGTCATCTAAATAAGTTACTGCATAATCATTTTCAATTGAAGAGTAAGTTACAGAATTAGTTGGGGTTGCAGTAACTTCACTTTCACTAGAACAAGCCGTTAATAAAAGCAAAAATATTAAACAGAGCTTTTTAACCATTATTTAAAATCTCAAAAAATTCAGCTTCAGACAATAAATTAACCCCTAATTTCAAAGCCTTATCATACTTACTACCAGCATTAGCACCATAAATTAAATAATCAGTTTTCTTAGATACTGAAGAAGTTACTTTAGCATTTTTACTTTCTAAAAAAGCAGTAGCCTCTTTTCTTGTGAAACTTTCTAAAGAACCTGTTAAAACAACTACTTTATCAGAAAAAATAGAAGTAGAATCTAGTTCATTACTTTCTAAATAATCAAAGTTCAAGTTATAGTCTCTTAACCTTGCAATCATTTTTTGATTTTTTTCATTAGCAAAAAAATCTAAGATAGCTTCAGCAGTAATACCACCAATATCATTAATTGCAACTAATTCATCATAAGTAGCTATCATTAAATTATCTAGTGATTTAAATCTTTTAGCTAGGATTTTACTAGCTTTAGAACCTACTTGACGAATACCTAAACCAAAAATCAAACATTCTAGGGAACGACTCTTAGAATCTTCTATAGCATTAATTAAATTATCAAAAGATTTTTTTCCGAATTTATCTAAACTAGTAATTTCTTCTTCCTTATTTACTAATAAAAAGATATCTTCAAAGTGATTAATTAAGCCTTTTTGATGGAAAGTTTCTACCTTCTTGATCCCTAATCCATCAATATTCATTGCATCTCTTGAGGCAAAATGAGCTATTCCTTCAACTATCTTAGCTGGACACTCATTATTAATACAGAAATAGTCAGCTTCATTTTCTAATCTGACTATTTTTTGGCCACAAACCGGACAATTTTCAGGAAACTCAAATGGTTTTTGATTTGATCTCTTTTCAAAAATTACCCTAACAACTTCAGGTATTATTTCACCGGCCTTTTTAATAACTACAGTATCATTAATTCTGACATCCTTATCTTTGATAATATCAGCATTATGTAAGGTAGCATATGAAACTGTTGAATTGGCAATAAAAACAGGTTGTAATTTAGCATTTGGGGTAACTTTTCCAGTTCTACCTACTGTACAAAAAATATCTTCAACTACAGTTGTTGCCTCTTCTTCTTTAAATTTATAGGCGATAGCCCATTTAGGAGCTTTTTGAGTTTGACCTAATTTTTCTTGACTAGCTAAATCATTAACCTTAATTACCATTCCATCAATATCATAGTCTAAGTCAAAACGATTAGCCTCCATATAAGAAATATATTCATAAACAGCTTCAATATTTGAAAATAATTTAACCTTGTCATTAATTTTCAATTTTAAATCTTTTAAATAGTTTAAAGCTTGATAATGAGTTTTAAGACCTAAGTCACTAGCAACTGGAAAATAGTACCAAAATGCAGAGAGGCCCCTGCTAGCTGCAACCTTAGAATCTAACTGTCTAATACTGCCAGCGGCTGCATTTCGACAATTAACAAATTCTTTTTCATTGTTGTTAACTCTTTCTTTATTTACTCTAGCAAAAGATTTATGAGGCATATATACCTCTCCTCTTATTTCAATCTCATCTAAGATGTCGATTTTTAGTGGTAAATCAGCTATCGTTCTAACATTATTAGTGACATCTTCACCAACATTACCATCACCTCTAGTCAAAGCTTGTTGATAAATACCATCTTTATAAAAAACTGACATGGCTAGCCCATCAATTTTCAATTCAACTACATACTCAACACTAGCAATTTCACTTTCTATCTTTTGAGCCCAAGATTTTAATTCCTCAAAGGAAAAAACATTTCCCAATGATAACATTTGCTTTTTATGGGCAACCTTTTCAAAGTTAGATAAAACTAGACCTCCAACCTTTACACTTGGAGAAGTTTCATCATACTCTTCTGGATATTTAGCTTCTAATTCAATTAACTCTCTCATTAATAAATCATACTTAGTATCTGAAATAGTTGGCATATCAAGATTGTGATATTCATAATTATATTTAGTAAGTAAATTTCTTAACTCTTTTAGTCTTTTTACACTCATAATAAACCTCACTTCCTTGATATTATACCATAAGAAAAATACAAAGTTTACTTAAATTAATTTATCTTTTAATTAGAAGTCAAACTATTAAAAAGCTTTTGATTATGGTATAATATCAGTAATAAAGAATTATAAAACAAGGATTTAATAAAGGAGAAAAATATGATTTTTTGTGTGGAAGATGATAAAAGTATCCAAGATTTAATAATTTACTCTCTTAATTCAGTTGGTTTTGAAGCTCAGGGATTTTCTAGCTCTAAAAACTTTTGGAAAGAAATGAATAAGCAAGAGCCAGAGCTAATTATTCTAGACATAATGCTACCTCTAGAAAGTGGTTTAGATATTTTAACCAAACTAAAAAAAATAGACCGTTATCAAAACATTCCAGTTATTATGCTAACAGCAAAAAGTAGTGAATATGATAAAGTTAAAGGCTTAAATTTAGGGGCTGATGATTATATTGTCAAGCCATTTGGAGTTATGGAATTAGTCGCTAGAATCAAGGCAGTTTTGAGAAGGAATATTAAAGAAGAAAAACAAAAAGATAAATTGAAAGCAGCTAATATTGAAATCGATCTAACATCTCATGTTGTTAAAATTGATGATAAGATTGTAACCTTAACTTTAAAAGAATATCAGTTATTAGTTAAGTTAATGCAAAATAGTGATCGTGTTTTAGACCGTGACATCTTATTAGAAGATATTTGGGGTTATGATTATTTCGGAGAAACCAGAACTGTAGATGTTCACATTAGAACCTTAAGAGCAAAACTTAAAGATAATGCTCGCTATATCAAAACCATAAGAGGAGTTGGTTATCGCTTTACTCCAGAATAAAAACCAAGTTTTTTAGACTTGGTTTTTATTTATTTATTAAAAATATTATTGACTCTTACTAATAAATAAGTCATATAAAGAATCTAAGATTGGAACAAATAAAAATATTAGCCAACCTGGATGCCAAAGCATTTTGAAAAAGCCTAAATACAAATAAATAATTGTACAAGAAACTGAAACAATGGTTTTAAATGCTTCTTTTTTAGTTTTTATTTCTTTAGTTTTAATTTGATCTTCAATATCTTGATTTAATTTCTTATAACGATCAAATAAAAAGCCTGCTTTAATTATTGACACTACTCCTAAAATTATCATTAAAGTAAAAATAATAAAATTAAAGGTTATTCCCAAAGGTGAAATAACAAAAACAAAAGCAGATAATATAAAGATTGCTACTCCAAACATAATTAATTTTTCAGCTGTAGCTTTAATATCTAAGCCAATTGGTTTTAAACCATTAGCTGGAATACTATAAATATCATCACTTACTAAATCATCAAGTGTTACTTGAAATATTTCAGATAGAGTAACTAAATTATAAATATCAGGTGTGGCCTCATTTCTTTCCCATTTTGAAATTGCTTGCCTACTAACACCAACCTTTTCTGATAAAGCTTCTTGCGATAAATTCATTTCTTTTCTTAAACTAGAGATTCTTTCTCCTAGATTATATACCATAATACTCCTACTTTCTTTAGTTAATTGTAGCATAATTTTACTTAAAAGATGACTACTACACTATTATTCTAATCAAAAATAGCAATTGCTACTAGATACACTAGTAGCAATTTGTCAACTAAAGCTTACATGGGAGTTGCAATACTCAAAATATAGCAATATTATATCTAAATAATTAAATTACTATGCTAATTCAATTAAAAATCCTTTATTCTGATAGACAATATCCTCACAAATATTAACTATATGATCGCCTGCTCTTTCCAAATTTCTCATAATTGCAATCATCGGAATAATTAAATCAATATCTTCTTGATTTTCAATACTTAGCTTAAGTAATTTAGTAGCTTCATTAAAATAAGCATCGATTGTATCATCTTCTTGAGGAATTTCATAGGCTAATTCTACATCAGCTTTTACATAAGCAACCATAACATTATCAAGCATAGTAAGAATTTGATCACAAAGTCTAGTAGATATTTCAGAGTAGTCAGAAATTAACTTACCATTTCTAATCACATAACTTGCTACTGATTTTGCATAGTCACCAATTCTTTCTAATTCATTGGCAATTTTAATTGCAGTAATAGCCACTCTTAAATCTTTAGCTACAGGAGATAACAAAGCAAGCGTATTAATAGCCAGTTCATTTACTTCTTCTTCAGCAGCATTAACAAATTCATCTTGTTTAATAATTTTTAATGCTAGATCAACATCTCCTGTAACTAAGCAAGTATTAGCAAGATGAAACATTTTAGCTACTCTTTGACTCATTTTAACTACACATTCTTGTAGTTCTAGATTCTTTTCGTCTAATTTATACATTTTATCCAAACCTTCCAGTTATATAATCTTCTGTTCTTTTGTCTTGAGGTAGCGAGAAAAGTTTTTTTGTTTCACCATATTCAACGATATCTCCTAGCAAAAAGAAAGCAGTATAATCAGAAATTCTTGATGCTTGTTGCATTGAGTGGGTTACTATAATTATCGTGTAATCATTTTTGAGTTCCTCAATTAAATTTTCAATTTTACTTGTTGCAATCGGGTCTAAGGCTGAAGTTGGTTCATCCATTAAGATTACATCTGGATTCATAGCAATACATCTTGCTATGCATAATCTTTGTTGCTGTCCACCAGATAAACTTAGAGCATTTTCATTTAGTCTATCCTTAACCTCTTCATAAATTGCAGCTTGTCTTAGTGATTTTTCAACTATCTTGTCTAATTCTTTTTTATCTTTTAGTCCAGCACATCTTAAACCATAGGCGACATTATCATAGATTGACATTGGAAAAGGATTAGGCTTTTGAAATACCATTCCAACTTTTGTACGCAAATCAACAATATCTTGAGCTTCAGAATAAATATCTTGCTCATCCATAGTAATATCTCCCTCAATTTTACAGTTAGCTATTAAATCATTCATTCTATTAAAACATCTTAAAAAAGTAGATTTACCACAACCAGATGGACCAATAAAGGCAGTAACCTTTTTTTTATATAGCTCAATATTAAGATTGTTCAAAGCTTGTTTTTCTCCATAATATAAATTTAAATTTTCAATTTTAAAGCATTTTTCCATAAATTCCTCCTAAATAAAAGCTCTAGTTAATCGTTTGCTAATAATTTTCACTATGATATTTAAGGTAATTACAATCAATAGAATTAACAAGGAAATTGCTGATGCCAATCCTAAATCCGGTTGTTCACTACCCATAATTGCCCAAATCATCAAAGATAAAGAACTTCCTTGTCCTAAAATACTTGGGAAATCATTAATAACTGTAGAAGTTGTATAGACTAAAGCTGCAGATTCTCCAATAACTCTACCGATAGAAAGTAATACCGCAGTTAAAATACCATTAACAGCAGAAGGTAAAACAACTTTAAATATCGTTTGAGTTTTAGTAGCCCCTAATGAAAGTGAACCATCTCTTAAAGCCTGGGGAACTACTATTAAAGCTTCTTCTGTAGATCTGATTATAGTTGGTAAGAGAATAATCGTTAAAGTTAAAGCTCCTAATAAAACTGAAGTAGAATTAGCCCCAAATAATTGCGTTAAGGGATACAAAACAGTAATTCCCATTAGGCCATAAATAATTGATGGTACCCCAGTAAGTGTTTCAACTCCATTTCTTAAAAGACTATTAAATTTATTTTTTTCCGCATATTCATTCAAGTAAATAGCTGCCCCAATTCCAATTGGCATTGCTATCAAAATCGAAATTAAAATAAGTAATAAGGTAACGATAATTGCCCCTCTAATACCTCCTCCTTGATTTTGATAAGCTATTTGAGATACACTACTAGCTTCATTATCTAAAACATTAACTAAATTAGCAGCATTGCTCATCCTAACTTGAGGTAGAAATACTTGATTAGAATCACTATCTAAATAATAAAGAGAAGTAATTATTTCACCTTCTTTTAAAGTTATTAAATCATTATTTGCTTGAGCTTCATTAGAAATTAAGTTGGCAAATGGTGATTTAGAATCAACATAAGTTACTTCAATAACTGCTTGATGTTGAGAATTAAGGGTATCTGAAAAAGCAATTCCATAATTATTTGAATAATAA
>Ga0055584_100006404_pt1 | contig 11547 bp, 10 predicted proteins | sample OSDHelmetaG_FD_58716 | JGI IMG/M metagenome (GOLD analysis project Ga0055584, IMG submission 58716) | Pelagic marine sediment microbial communities from the LTER site Helgoland, North Sea, for post-phytoplankton bloom and carbon turnover... | ecosystem: Environmental > Aquatic > Marine >...
AAAAAAACAGTATAGAAGAAAAAAAGGGCCGGATACATTTAAGGGAAAATGTATCCGGCCCCTTTTTTGCCCCTTTCTTCTCTGTCCGTTTAAACCCATCGCCGTTCACCACCATCAAATGTTGTAACCAAACCTCAGCACCAAAAAACTTATAGGAGTGATCAATGAAGAATTCTTTCAAGTTTCTCACCGCAGCAACATTGGCGGTTCTGATTGTTTTACCGGCAGTGGCAGTGGCCGAAAGCAGTCACAGCTCAGTGAATAAGAGTATTCGCGTCGACGAAAACTCCACTACCGGCAACGTTGATTCCGTCAACGGTTCAATTCGTATCGGTGCCAATTCGTTTGCTAAATCTGTCGAATCGGTCAACGGCTCCGTCGAACTGGGTAACGATGTGACGGTTGACAGGAATGTCGAAGCGATAAATGGCTCGATTAAACTTAAGGCAGGTTGTGAAGTGGGGGGTAACATCGAGACCGTCAACGGCGGAATTCGGCTCCAGGACACCAGGGTTGCAGGCGATGTCGAAACGGTCAATGGTCAAATTCGAATTCTCGAAAGGTCCGAAGTTTCCGGCAACGTCATGGTTCGCAAGTCCAAGGGTTGGGGCTCTAACAACCGGCGCAATCCGGTACGTGTGGAGATTGGCAAGGACGTCCTGGTTCACGGAGACCTGATTTTTGAACATGCAGTTGAGCTCAAAATCCACGAAACCGCAAAGGTCGGTGAGATCATCGGTGATGACGTTAAGATGGTTGATAACGCTTAAATGGATTGATGGGGTCAGCCCGTTCTGGCCCCATCATTCACTCTTTCTCCTACCACTTTTCCCCCTGGAGCCTAAAAAGTCTAATTTTTTTTCAGGGTTGCTCGAAAACGCGGCTTGCCGTGCCTTTCAAGATAATAAGTCAACCCGGTACCGTCTTCGCTGAACGACAGGAACCATTCATTGGTGGCTGCCTCGGGGATTAAATCAGCAGTGTAGTCATCGGCAGGAAATGACTGAGCCAGGGGGCTACCGGAACTCAATGTTGTGCCCCCATACATTGTGACCTCGTCAGGCGTGCCATCTGCATGGCGGTGATCATGTTTAAGCTGCAGCCCGCCTTCTGCCCGGCGCAGAACCCAGGTTCGCGAATGGTCCTCACCTACATTGAACGGAATCCTGATTTCATCCGGGCCGCAGGTCTCGATATACGCAACCAGTTCTTTACCCCTGAATGAATCACCCGGGTCTTCCGGGAAACTGGACTGGCCGGTGAAACTGGTGCCGCAGAAGCCTGCAATCATTTGGAAGTAAGCGTCCTGAGATTCGGACTGTCCTGCAAATGTCGCCGGGCTGGTGATGGATGCACATAGCACCACCATTGCCATGAAATGAAAGTTAAGGTTCAAGATCTGCTCCAGATGATGTTTAAGGGAATAAATGTTGTTCGAAGTATAGTCCTGCACCCCGCAGGGTGCGTTATTTATAGCGCACCATTTGTACCAACCAAAGGAAAACATGTGGGTAACGGCCCAGGCTGGCTTCTCGACGGGTTTCCCGTCTCACCTTCTCTCACCTTGCAAGTTATCCACCCTACACCCTATTTTTACCGGGAAATGATACCCAGCTTTTTCATTTGGTAGGCCAGGGTTGAAGGTTTCATGCCCAGCAGTTCTGCAGCACCGTCAGGTCCCCAGGTTTTCCCGCCCGCGTGCTGAAGTGCTCGCTCAATATTCGCCTTTTCAAGTTGTTTGAACTCCGCAGCGGTGACGAATTCCGATGATTCAGTGACAGGTCGATGCGTGGCCTGTGCCGGTTGTTGTGATATGTCAGGTGCCGCAATGTGCAGACGCAAACGGTCACCGCTGGAAGAAATCACGGCGCGTTCGATCACGTTCTTTAACTCGCGGATGTTTCCGGGCCAGAATTGCTTTTCCAGTACTGACACGTCTTGCTTTGTGACCCGCAAAGTCTCACGCCCAAGTTCCCGGCATATCAGTTTGAGGAAATGATGTGCAAGTGGCGCAATATCTTCAACGCGTTCGCGCAGGGGAGGTACTTCAACCGGGAAAACACTGAGACGATAGTACAGATCCTGCCTGAATCGCTCCGCCTTTATTTCCTCCAGCAAATTCCGGTTGGTCGCGGCAACCACACGTACGTCCACCTTGATGGTCTGGTCATCACCGACGCGTTCGAACTCACCTTCCTGTAAGGCGCGCAGCAGCTTTCCCTGTTGGGATATTGGAATTTCACCAATTTCATCAAGGAACAAAGTACCACCATCTGCCAATTGAAGACGACCAACCCGGTGCTGATGGGCCCCGGTAAAAGCGCCCCGCACATGGCCGAAAAATTCACTTTCGAACAGGTCTTTTGGTATTGACGCACAATTGACTTTGACCAGGGGCTTGTCGGCCCGGCCACTTTTTTGATGGATGGCCCTGGCGATCATTTCCTTGCCGACTCCGGACTCACCGTGGATCAGTACGCTGACCGGTGTATCTGCAACTGCCTCAATTTGGGTCAGGGTTCGTTTGAGGGCCTGCGAGTCACCGATAATCTCGCCAAAATTTACCGTAATATTAATCTCATCCCGCAGGTAATCACGTTCCTGTTCAAGTTGCTCCTTGAGGCACTTTATTTCTTCATAAGCCGCTTCGCGTTGACGCTCCATTTCGATCCGTTCTGAAATGTCCCGAAAAATGACCACCGCGCCGGCCAGTTTTCCATCCTCCCAAATGGGCGTACTAATATACTCAACAGGCACCGCAGAACCATTGATGTGCCAAAACACCTCGTGGTCGACGCGATGGATTTCCCCATCATGCAGGGCCGCGTATATCGGGCATTCATCCCGGGGATATACCCGGCCATCGGCATGCGAGTGGTGATGCACATCATGGGAGCGTTGCCCGAGAACGTCCTTGATCTTCCAACCGAGTATCTCGGTGGCCGCACCGTTACTAAAGGTGATCTTGCCCTCGCAGTCCAGGCCATAAATACCCTCGCCCGCAGAATCCAGGATCAACTGGTGATGTTTCAATAACCGTGTCAGGTCGTCAGGGGCTTGCACATTGCACTCCAAAGTCGATGCGTACTGGTCAGATACAAGCAAAGTGGCATCTCTCATGCCTGTCTTCACCTCATCTTCACCTCAAATATTTGTGGATTAAACCACAATAACTTGTGGAACTCAATTTATTGTGGTTTTTATAAATTCTTAACTATCTGATATTTAACGAAATAGATGTTGGCACGATAGGTGCAATTACAAACACCAACAGAGCACATGACCACCAGGGAAAAAATTATGACAGATAGCAACGACGGTAATTTAACAACAATGGATATATGAGCCGTCGTGATATGAGCGCAAATGATATTCCCATTACGACCGAAGAACGGCGTATCGGTATCTAAACAGGTTTTTACTTAAGCAATTTTATCAACCAAACCATGGAGAACCACATGAACCTGAGAGCAAACTTACTAGCAGTAACGATAACGTCATTGGCCGCCAGTTCATTGGTGAGCGCAGCGCTTCCTGACCCCGGTATGACAATAGACCCGGAACGCACAGCGGTATTGATCACGGACCCTCAGAACGACTTCCTGAGCCCCAATGGCGTGGCCTGGGGTGTAGTTGGCGAAAGTGTCACCAAAAACAACACGGTGGCCAACATCGAATCATTGTTCCAGGCAGCAAAGGCCAACGATATGCCGGTATTTGTGTCACCGCATTATTACTACCCGACCGATCATGGCTGGAAATTTGAAGGTGCGCTGGAAAAGCTGATGCACACCATCGGTATGTTCGACCGCAAGGGTGCGCTGACCACCGAAGGTTTTGAAGGCTCGGGCGCCGACTGGCTGGAAAGCTACAAGCCCTACATCAATGACGGCCATACCATCGTTTCCAACCCGCATAAAGTTTACGGACCGGAAACCAACGACCTGGTGTTGCAACTGCGTAAGCGCGGTATCGACAAGGTCATTCTTGGCGGGATGTCGGCCAACCTCTGTACCGAGTCACATATGCGTGAGTTGATGGAGCAGGGCTTTGAAATCGCCGTTGTCTCCGACGCAACCGCCGCCGCGATCGTGGAAGAAGGCAATGGATACGAGGCTGCACTTGTCAACTTCCGATTTATCGCCAATACCGTCTGGACCACGCAACAGGCCGTCCAGAAAATCAATGGCAACAAATAATCACACTACATTATGAAACCGAGGATAAGAATCATGACAACACATACCACTACCACAACACGCACCACAACACGTATCAAAGACAAAATTTTGCTGGTCATCTTTTACCTGATACTGGCTGGCGCCCTGTTTAGCCTGTCTGTCAAAGCAGACGAGTCGTTCGATGTGAGCTACCACACGGTTACCATTGAGAACGTGGATATCTTCTATCGCGAAGCCGGCAACCCGGAGCGCCCGACGCTGCTTCTGCTGCATGGTTTTCCAACATCATCACATATGTTCCGGGAATTGATGCCGGCACTGGCTGATCAATACCACCTGGTGGCACCTGATTACCCGGGATATGGTTTCAGCTCGATGCCGGCTGTGGATGAGTTTGACTATTCGTTCGACAACATTGCGCGAATCATGGAAAAGTTCACCGATGAGATCGGTCTCGAGCGCTTTAGTCTGTACATGATGGATTACGGCGCACCTATCGCCTTTCGCATTGCCACCAGCCGTCCGGAGCGTATTGAAACACTCATCGTTCAAAACGGAAACGCGTATATCGAAGGGATCGACAACAATTTCTGGGAGCCGATCAGGGCCTATTGGAAGGACCGCGACGCCATCGACCAGGGTCTTAATAATGACTGGTGGAAAAATGTAAAAACGGCCTACAACAAACCGGTGATGAGCAACGACGAAGCACTGCGGTTTTTAACCACCCTTGGTGCCACCAAGTGGCAATACACCAACGGTGTGCCCAATCAGGAAGCCATCAGCCCGGATAACTGGGGCCACATACAGCCTCTGCTGGATCGTGAAGGTAACCAGGATATCCAGTTACAAATGTTCTACAGCTATGGCACAAACCCGCCGTTGTATCCCGCCTGGCAGGAGTACCTGCGTACACAACAGCCGCCAACTTTAATCGTCTGGGGTGAGAACGACGAGATCTTTCCTGCTGCCGGTGCCGAGCCCTACAAGCGCGACCTTAACGACCTCGAGTACCACCTGATCGATACCGGGCACTTTGCACTTGAGTCACATGGCTCGGAAATCGCTGCTCTAATGCGCAGCTTTCTCAAGCGTAAAGTTGGTTCACCCGCTGTAGCGGCAAGATAATCCAACCAAGCTCCACGGCCGCAACTATTGCGGCCGTGCTAACCTGAGCCCAAAGCACCGGAGCGTAAAGCCGCATGACACATCGATTCGCAGACATTACATTTACCGACAGCGTGAAAGCAACCCAGTTGAACTATGGCTCGCGCTCAAATAACGAGCGCTTGCAAAACCATGCTGGACCCAATGATCAGCTGGGACCAAAAGAAGCTGCATTTATCGCGTTACGAGACACGTTTTACCTGGCAACTGTCAATGAAGACGGTTGGCCGTATGTCCAGCACCGGGGAGGGCCTGCCGGTTTTTTGAAGATACTGGGGCCCAATCAACTTGCCTATGCAGACTTCCGCGGAAACACACAGCTCATCAGCGTCGGTAATGCATCCGGGAATGATCGTTGCTCGTTAATATTGATGGACTACCCGAACCGCCGGCGTCTTAAAGTCCTTGGGCATATGCATGTCAAGGATGCCCGCCCGCTTGAGGAAGATGCCGTATCAAAAGTCAGCCATCCCCAATACAAGGCGAAAATAGAGCGTATCGTGCTCATTGATGTCGTTGCATTCGACTGGAATTGCCCTCAGCACATCACCCGGAGATATACAGAGTCTGAATATTCGGCAATGGGGAAATAGCCGGGGGCTGAAGGTTTTTTAACCCCGGGTTCAGGCGTTTTGTGACTGCTCGCGAGCCTGGGTTGGTGAGCGGTCAAACCAGGTTCTGAAGGCACGTGAAAATGCACTGGTGTCGGTGTAGCCCAGCAGGAAAGCGATTTCTGTCACGGTATAACTATCGTTACCAATATAACGTTCTGCCAGATCGGTGCGCACCTGTGTCAGCAGTGAACGGAAAGTCTCATCGTTTTCGCGCAGTTTTCGATGCAGGGTCCGCTTGCTCATGTGCAGGGCGCGTGCCGTTCCATCCTCAGTTACTGCTCCCGTTGGCAGTTCTTCCATAATCTGCAAACGGGCTCGGTTAAGGATATTTGCCCTGTCCTGTTTCATCAGGTAGCGCTGTAGTACTTCTTCATGCAGGGCGACCATTTCCGGGTCTGAACCGGTTAGCGGTCTATCGGCATCCACGTTGCTGATGGACAGGCCGTTAGCGGGTTGGCCAAACTTGACGTCTGTTCCAAAGAACTTTGTCCACGGCTCCGGGTTAGGCGGGGTTGGGCGCTTAAGCCTCACCTCCGCGGGCACCAGGCTCTCACCATAATTGATACGGCAGAGCTTCAGCAGACCCGCAATCTGGCCATCACCGACCAAGCCTGGACGCGTAGGTTGTCGAAGCATTTTATAGGTTGCCGTTATGCAGCCCTGTGACTCGTCAAGAGTGAGCTCGATTTGTTCATGAAACATACGCACAAATCGTGCTGCCCTTCTCAGCGCCGTTCTGAGCGACGAACTGGCCAGCCACGCGTGGCCCAGTGCGCCCAGGTGGGATGGATGCAGAAGACTCGCAGACCGAAGGCCCATCGAGGAATCCTTGATCAATGAAGCTGCATGGGCCTGGATCGCATCATAATCTGCAAAGCTGATTCGCCCTGAGTAAGTCGATTTTCTTCCCGGACGGTAGTGCTTCGCCGGGATAACTTCGTTCGGATCAATGCCGTAAGAATCAAGGGTTCGCCAGATTGAACCAAGCATCGGGGCATATACCGTCATTCGATTGTTCCATGTCAAGTGATTACAGCATTTTGGTGAACTTGGGAGGAATCGTCAAGCAGATGGCGTGATCTGCACTGCAACGCCAACAGCGTAACCCTAGTATCGCCTCACCACGTCCGGGTCAGTTAACTGAATCCGGGCTTTCTCACAACCTGTCAGCAAAATTCTCTGACGGGTCAGTTGTAAACGGCTGGTACAAAAACAGCTAAATCACAGGAGTTAATGATGTATTGCTCAACCAATAAAGCCTCTCGCGGCTTAATGTTCCTGGTCTTTATCGCCATTACGGCCTTAAGCCTGAACGTTGCGCACGCGAAAAACATGAAAAAGCAGAACCTGCTTGAACTGATGACACACACCGATTCAATACTGATCGGCACGGTCAGCAAAAAGACCGATGGTTTTCAAAAAGGTCTTCCCTACACCGAAATCACGGTGGATGTCGCTCAGAGCGTCAAGGGCAGTCACGGTTCCAGCTATACCTTTCGCCAGTTTGGACTGATCGAACCCAAATCCATGGGCAACGGTTACGTCAACCTGATGGTCACCCCCGCAGGCTGGCCGGTTTACAGCAAGGGTGAGCAAGTGATGTTGTTTCTTCACAAGCCGGCATCAGAAACCGGTTTTCAGACAACCGCCGGTTTGACACAGGGCAAGTTCATGATCCGCGACAATAAGGTTGCCAACGACATTAACAATGATTCCTTATTCGCCGGTGTGAAAATTAACAGCAAACTGAACCCTGCCCAGCAAGATCTGATCAAGCAACCGGGCGGATCCTATAAGACGGATGATTTTGTTTCACTGGTCAAGACTGCCGTGGATGAAAATTGGATCGAAAACGGAGTAATGACCGATGAAAAGTAATCGCAAATTTTTGAGAAATGCATTATCGGCCGGTGTTGCAATTGCCGGACTGACCGCGCTTAGCGCCCACGCATATGGGCCTTTGTATATTCATGACTACGACAACGGTACTCCCTATCGCTGGGACGTGACCAATCCTGTGCAGGTTTACACTGACGGTGGCAACTTTGCCTCCGGCACTGTTTGGCTCTGGGTGGATACGCCGGAAACCTGCAATGAAGCAGATGGCTGGCAGTGCGGTTACAACGAAGAGGTCTATGTCGAGTTCACCAATGAGCAGGGTGTTGCGCGGGTTGCTCAAGCCCTGGCGTCCTGGTCAGCTGTTTCCACCGCTACTTTCCAGGCTGAAGTGGCTGGAAGCTTTGCAGAAATTGGCCTGGGTGGCGAAAACGGTGATATCACCGGTGCGGCTGAAGAGTTCAGCGTCAATGAAGAAGGCGAAACCGTACATGAAATCGTCGGATCCATGAATAATGGCGGTATCCATGTGATGTTCGATGAAGACGGCTCTGTGATGGCCAATGTCATGGGGGCCCCTTATGGGGTGCTGGGTATCGCGACACCCGAATGGGCTGATGAGGAAACCGGCATCATTACTGAGGGCTGGGCCGTTATCGGTGGTGCACAAACCTGGTATAACGACGAAGACCTGGCACAGATGGCCGGTGTCATCACGCATGAGTTGGGTCACTCCTTTAACCTGGCACACACCCAGACCAATGGTCACGTGATAATGTACAGCGACAGGGCGTCCACAACACTCGGACCGGTTGATTGTTCCGCTCACTGGAGTGTCGATAGTGAATACCAACTGCCGTTCCCCCAGTTCCCTGGTGTAACTGCAGAAACTATCTCGGTCATGTATCCGTATGTTGATGTGAATCCAACTGCCTGGCCCAGTCCGACCGGTCAATATCAGGCTACGGTCAGTACCACCGAGGATTTTGCGGCAATCTCATCAATTTATCCTGCTGCAAGCCTGGCGTCTGGCACCGGCACGATTTCGGGCAGCGTTACCTATCCGTTCAGCAGTGATCAAATCATTGGCGTAAACGTGGTTGCACGCAATATCGATAATCCATATGAAGATGCCATCACGGTGATGAGTGGTGACTGGAACGATGGTGAACCTACAGCAGAACAGGGTATGGGTGAATTTACATTAAGAGGATTAACAGCCGATGCCCGCTATGTCGTTCATGTAGAGAACATCTTTGCAGGTGGTTTTCCGACCCCACAGGTCGCGTTGCCTGGTCCGTCTGAATATTTCAACGGCTCCCGCGAAAATGACGATGCGACCATGGACAACGCCTGTGATTACGAGGAAATCAGGGTTGCTGCCGGTGCCACACAAACCGGTATCAATTTCCAGGTTAACGGGATGAAAAAAGCTCCCGTACTGGTGATCAATCCGGCACCCAATGGCTACAACATAACCGAAAATGGACAGACGACCGGTGGCACGATCAGCAATAATTATGGCGAAGCCCTGAGTTGGATTCATCACGAAGGTCGTGATGAATACACCATTCTGCCCATGGGTGGTATCACCATGAGCGACAATGGCTCCGTCATTGCAGGTCGTGTTTCCATCGATAACCAGTACCTGCCGGCCCGCCTGGTTCCGGGTAAGCGCATCGAGGTGATCCCGACACCGGGTAACAATGCCTGTGATATGGGTGGTGGTGTGGATGAATACTATTCACACTTTACGATCTCGCCGGATGGCAGGACCATGGGCGGCTTCCTTTGGAATTGTGACTATGTGGACGGCCAGACGAACTATATTGCTGCTGCCGCCACCTACAATGAAAGAGACGGCTGGACCATCCTGAATGATCACTATGACAACCTCAGTTCACGTATTGACGCATTGGCCAATGACAATACCGCAGTTGGCTGGGCTGCCAACACTACTGGCTGGTGGGAAGGCCGGGTATGGAAAGACGGTGAAGAGCTGAATATGAAGGATGTTGCACCCGCTCACCTGAACGATGTTGGCCAGGCGACCGGTGTGAGTTCTGACGGTTCGATGGTTGTGGGTATCAACACCTGGGATGACGAGTGGAACCAGCGTAGCTACACCTACAATACGACCACCGGTGAGTTTGAAATTCTGGATATCTATGAAGAATGCCCATTGTGGGACTGGTTCTGTTTTGGTGCGAATCCGTTCAACCCTTACGATATCTCGGATGATGGCACCATGGTCGGTGCTTACGGCGCGGCCTCATCATCGGCTTCGGTCATGGTCAGCAAGGTGCTGGGCACACAGAAACTGGTTGAGTTCCTGAAGGCGCAGGGTGTGATGAATGCCAATGACCTCGGGATTGTCTCCAACGCCAACAGGATTTCCAGCAATGGCAAGCACATTGCCGGGTGGACGGCGGTTGACGGCTACTTTGGTAGCTTCAAATTGACACTCGACCAGCTCTATGTCTGCCGCGATGGCAAAACCATGCAGGTTGGATACCCGACTGCGGTTGAAACACAGCTCAAAAAGGGTGCGACACTGGGTATGTGTGAAGATGATCTGCCCTTGCAGTACAAGGGTAACTTCTAAGCCGGAATGTTCTGGTACAAAGGCCGGCTGCGTATTACGCAGCCGGCTTTTTTTGCACTGGGATATTCGGGCAACATGCAGGGATCATGGTCAGAAATTGATCATTAAATTAATCAGGACACCCCATGCTTTGCGTGTATTACAATATGCGATCAAACAGGAGGCTCTTTGCATGAAAATTTTGCACTTCAATTCAAGGTATGTCCCCGCGTTGCTTGCCTTCATGGTTATCGGTATTGCACCCGGTCTTTTTGCAGCAGAAAACGAAGTGATACGATTGTCGGAACCCGTTGAGGTGACTGACACCTACGAAATTTTTGGCAGCACGCTGCCGGAAAACGGAACACCAGTGAGTCTTGGCGACCTGATGGGCAACAACGACAAATACCTGGACCAGGAAGTGCTGGTAGAAACACGCATTGCCAAGGTCTGTCAAAAGAAAGGCTGTTTTTTTGTCGCCAATGAAGGCGCATCAACGGCAAGGGTGACATTCAAGGACTACGGTTTTTTCATACCCACGGATTCTGGTGGTAAGGATGTTGTGCTTTTGGGTACCTTTTCCCGCAAGAGTGTGAGCAAGGAACAGGCGGAGCACTATAGTGCTGACCTGGGTGAAAAGGCGTCAGCAGCGCATGAGAAGTTTGAGTATTCGATCGTTGCCTCAGCGATCAGTATCCCCAAGGGTTAAGAATATAGGGTAGGTAACTTGCAAGGTGAGAGAAGGTGAGACGGGGAACCCGTCGTGAAGCCAGCCTGGGCTGCGGGGTACCCGTCGAGAGGGCGGCCGGGGCCGTTACCCACGCGTTTTCCTTTGGCTGGTATCAACGGTGCGTAAAAAAACTACGCACCCTACGGGGCCAGTCGCAACCACGTCCTTATTTATTAAAAGCGGCCACACGCTCAGCTACATTTCTGCGTATATTCGACCAATAAAGCGCATAGTCGAGCAGGTGGTGATTGCCTTTACCCATGTTCGGCAAGTTGTCATAAGCATCTGTGCGTATCTCGCTGACATAGAGCATGCCGTTCTCGCAGCGGCCATCCGCCACACCCGGCATTAGCGTGTTTGCAACAATTGAGAGGGCGCCCTGATTGTCTTCAAAAGTGCCGTCTTCAAAAGTACCTGTGGCATCGTCTGCGGTCC
>Ga0055584_100006405_pt1 | contig 11546 bp, 5 predicted proteins | sample OSDHelmetaG_FD_58716 | JGI IMG/M metagenome (GOLD analysis project Ga0055584, IMG submission 58716) | Pelagic marine sediment microbial communities from the LTER site Helgoland, North Sea, for post-phytoplankton bloom and carbon turnover... | ecosystem: Environmental > Aquatic > Marine >...
CTGCACGACGAGGTCGCCGGCGCCCTGGTCGGCGGCGGTGGCGCTGGGCTGGACCACCACGAAGAAGCTCTTGGCCAGGCCGGCCGCGACCTGTCCGTCGGCCTGCCCCGAGGGGATGGCCAGCTCCAGCGCGCCGACGGTCAAGCTGAAGGACGTCTGCGAAACCAGCAGCGCGTCGAGGCCTTCGTTCCAGACCCCGTCGCCGTCGTCGGCATAGACCCGCAGGGAGGTCAGGTAGGCGGCCGCTTCGGCGTCGTCCAGGACTCCGTTGTCGTCGGACAGCACGAGGGGGACTCGGCCCAGCTCCAAGTCCACGTCATCCGCGGCGCCGTAGCTGTGGTCCACGAGGATCTCGAAGATGGCCTCCGGCACAGTCTCTTCGACCCCGCCGTCGTCGATGGGGGAGTTGAGGACGTCGGCCTGCTGGAGCGAACCCGCGGCCCAGTACACCTCGTCGTCGCCGCCGCTGTGGCCGGTGAGGTCGGGGATGCCGTCGCCGTCCAGATCGCCGAGGTTGATGGCGCCCTGAGGCCCGCTGAGCACGCTGGACACGGACCAGCTGCTGGCGTCGCCGTCGTTCAACGCGAGGCTCGTGGTGTTTCCGTTGCGGTGCACCACGTCCAGCGCGCCGTCTCGGTTCACATCCACCAGCTCGATCCAGCTGGTGCCGCCCGTCGAGACGATCGAATGCTGCAGCCACACCGACCCGTCGCCCAGGGTGTTCTCCAGCCACGAGTAGCCGCTGCCCGACTCCGCGCGGACGAAGTCCAGGTCCCCGTCGCCGTCCAGATCGCCCGCCTGGGGGTGGGTCAGGGGGTTGATGGCCGAGTCGATGATCGTCTTGGTCCAGCCTCCGCCGGAGCCGTCGTTCTCGAACCAGGCGATCTGGGCGAGGCCATTGGACGCCCCGAAGACGTCCAGGTCGCCGTCGCCGTCGACGTCGCCGATGCGGGCCGCCGAGCAGCCCGACATGGTGTCGGTGACCTGGGTCTGGGCCCAACTGGACGAGGTGGGCGAAGCCCCGGAGTACCAACTGATCTCGCCGTCGTTGAAGCCGGGCGCCACGTAGTCGACCCGGCCATCGCCGTCGATGTCGCCGAGCGTCAGGTCGCGGGGGCTGTCCAGCTGCGTGCCGATGCTGACGCCCGCATTCCAGGTGTCCCCCACGCCGTCCAGGTTCTCGTAGAACCAGTTCCGGTCGTTGATGGCCGAGGCGAGGACCATGTCCATGTCGCCGTCCCGATCGAAGTCTGCGGCGCCGGCCGAGCGGGGCCCGCTCAAGGTCGTCGTGGAGACCACGTTCATCTGCCAGTCGCTGGCGTTGCCCAGCGTGTTCTCGATCCAGATCGCGCGGTCGATGGTGTCGTCGGCGGCGTAGACGAAGTCCAGGTCGCCGTCGGTGTCCATGTCCGCGAGCCGGCCCATGTTGGGCCCCGGGATGATCGCGTTCAGGGTGGTGGCCGAGCTGAAGCTGACCGTCTGGTGGACGCGCTGGTTCTCGAAGAAGTGCACGCCGGTCGTGTTGTTGACGACGAAGTCGAGGTCGCCGTCGCCGTCCAGGTCGGCCACCGAGGTGTGCGCGGCGCCGGTCAGGGAACCGGCGGTGTAGGCAGACCAGACGCCGAATCCGTCGCCCGGGTTGGCGTACCAGACGACGGAGTTGTCGCTGGGCGAAGCGCTGGCGACGTCCAGGTCGCCGTCGCCGTCGATGTCCAGCGCGACGATGTCGAGGCCGCCCGGGACGGTGCCGATGGGCTCGGACGCCGCGAACACGAAGTTGTCGCTGGTGGAGCCGTTGGGCACCCAGTACAGGCCCGTGGTGTCGAGGTAGAGCGGGTCGACGTCGCCGTCGCCGTCCACGTCGCCAATGGACAGGCCCGTGACGCCCGGGGCGCCGACGATCAGGTTGCGAAACAGCCAGCCGTTGGCGGCGCCGCCGGTCGGGTTTTCGGTGAAGTTCACGGCGTTGTCGAACGCCGTCGTCAGGACGATCTCCGGGTCTCCGTCGCGGTCCAGATCCCCGAAGGCGAACGCGCCTCCCTGGGTCGAGAACGAGAGGGTGTTGGAGCCGCCGTAACCGCCGCTGCCGCCAAAGAACTGGTGGGTGTGCCCACCACCCTCCAGGTGCACCGACAGCTCCAGGTAGCCGTCCATGTTCAGGTCGTGGGCCTCGATGACGTCGGGCGCCACGTGCGTGGTGCTGATGTTGGTGACGACGAAGCCCCCCGCGCCGTCGTTGGTGGCGAGGTCGATCAGGTCCGCCGTCGCGTTGACGAACGCGATGTCCAGATCGCCGTCGCGGTCGAAGTCGGCGGCGACCAGATCCGAGCCGCCGACGTAGGTGGCGACGATGTCGTGGGGAGTCCAGGCCGTCGCGTCGCCCGCGGTGTTCTCGAACCACTGCAGGGAGTCGCCGATGGCGGCGACGTCGATGTCGCCGTCGTTGTCGAAGTCGCCGGTGACCGAGCGGGTCAGCCCGACGCCCGTGCCAACGGTCACCGACGAGGCGAACGGCAGTTCCTCAGCGAGCGCCGGGGTGGCGAGGAGCAGCAGGATCAACCAGCGCATCACGCGGCCTCCGCGGAGTCGTCGTCGTCGGTGGGAACGTCGTCGGGGTAGAGGTCGTCGCCCGAGGGAAGGAGGCAGCCAGCGAAGAGGAAGCACGCGGCGAGGGACAGCAAGACGAGGTACCTCAAGGCAGCGTCCCTCCGATGCCGAGTACGAATCCGGTCTCGTCGGCGTGAATCCAGGGCAAGGCGGCGACGGTGCGGCCGTCGGATTGGGACCCGACCACGGCCACCACGATGCCGGCGGCGGCCGCCACGCCCCCGCCGATGGCCATGCCGAGGCCGGCCCGGTTCTGGCTGTAAGCGGCGTCGTAGATGCTGCGCTCGGGCAAGGTCTGACCGACCTCGGGCAGGCCGTTGTTGTAGGAGCTCATGTTCACGCCGACGCCCGCACCCGCGAGGCCCACGCCCACACCGGTCACGACGATTCCCGCGAGGGTCGGGGGAGCGATGGCGCGGGACGCGACGGGGGCGTCCTCCAGCAGGATGACCGGGGAACCGTCGGGGTTGAAGAACGCGCCGACGCGGAAGACGACGACCTTCTTCTCACTGACCAGCAGGACCTCATCCCAGCCCTCGCGGGCGGCCATCTCGCCCAGCCATGCGCTGTAGCGGCCGTCTCCCGCCAGCAGCCCGTGACCGAGCTGCGCGGCGGTGGTGACGAGCAAGCCCGTGTCCGGCAGTCCGCCGCCCGGGGGAATGATGACCCACCGGCCGGTATGGCTGGACGCTTCCCAGAGCAGGTGGCCGCCGGCCAGCAGGCGCGGCGTGCCGTCGTCGGGGGCGCCGTCGAGGCGGACGGGGCCCGGGGCTTCGGAGACGAGGCTCGCGGGCGGCGCCGCGACGGCGTCGCGCAAGGCGTCGAGGTAGGCGTTCTGGGCGGTCGGGGGGTACTCGGTCGGCCACTCACGGGCCGGGTCCAGGGCCGCGGCCTGGGAGAACCCCTTGCGGGCGCCGTTGCTGTCGCCTTCGAAGAACCCGGCCAGCCCGGACAAGAAGAAGAGCTGGTACAGGTCGTCGGCTTCGGCGTCTTCGGCGTAGCAGGCGATTCGGTCCGTGATGCTGCTGATGATCGTGCGGACGCTGCCGTACTCCATGTCCAACATGGCGTTGCGCACCTGCAGCATCTCGCCCTTGAGCGAGCGGGGTGCGGGCTTCTCACACGGGATGGCCTCGGCGCCGATGACGATGGCCGCGCCGCCCGGCAGGTCGATGCGCTGGAACAGCGGTTCCAGGACCTGGAAATCGGTCTTGCCCGTCGCCTGACGGGCCCACTCCTGGGCGTCCGCCTCGGACACGCCGGGGGCCGTGAGCACCGCGGTTCCGGCGTAGGCCGGGGCCGCCGCCAACAGGAGGGCCACCACCGGGGCCAAAGCTTTGTGTCGCATGCGCGCGCTCCGTCTTGGAGCGAACAGCGTCAGCTTAGTAGCTGGCCACGTGAGCGGATCCGGGCAGAGCGTAAGGGATTGTGATCCGCCGCACTCACGGTAGATCCGGTAGGAATGGGCCTCAGCGGCCCTGAAGGACGGCGGTGGTGTAGCTGCCCTGCTGGGTCCCGTCGGCGCGGGTGAGGTCGTAGTCGATGACGTCGGACTGGGCCACGGTCACCTCCATGCCGCTGCGGAACGCGGTGCCGTTGTGGGCGGTGTTCTGCAGCAGGCCCCGCAGCACGGCGTCCTCCCACGCCATCACCTCGAGCCACATGAACTCCGTGTGGCCGGGGGCGGTGTTGAAGGGCGCCTTCACGAGCAGGGTCTCGGACTCCGGCCGCCGGCCGCTCCAGGCGGGCTTGAGGGCCGAGAGTTCCTGGATGGCTCGCATCGTGGCCGCGTCGAGGGCGGCCTGCAGATCCTCGGGGGGGATCACGGGGGCGGCCGAAGCGCCAAAGAGGCGGTCGTGGATGGCGGCCATGCGTTCGACTTCGGTGCCCTCGGTGGACTCAGCGTCGTAGCGGATGGCGAGCAGGCGATTGGGCGAGTCCCCGTCTTCGTGCTCGGCCACCTCGAGGCGCAGGGTCGCCCGTTGGGCGCGGGCGATCTCGGGGCCCAGGGCTTCGCGCAGCCACGGCTGCTCGATGGCGGCGGGGTCGAGCACCACCGTGCCGCCCGCGCCCAGCTGCGGGTTGCGGTGCAGCTCGGCCGCCACCCAGCTGGCCAGCAGTTGGACCGCGGAGCCCTCGCCCGACGGGAAGGCCGGCACCACCAGGTCGGGCAACGCGACCTTGTCCATGCCGAGGCTGACGAGCCGGATCAGCTCGCCGGAGCGGTAGCCGTGCCAGGCGATGAGTCCGTTGACGTTGTCGGGCTTGTTGGTGAGGGCGGGCTCCCGGGCATCGCGGAAGGTGGCCGGGTTGAACAGCTCGCGGGTGGACTCGTCGAAGACCAGGGCGCCCTGGGCGGCGGCGAAGGAGTGGACGAGCTGCAGGGTCGTGAGCTGGGCGGGCACGGCGGCGTCGCCGGGCGCGAGCACCAGCAGGAAGACGTGGCGGGCGGGGTTGCGGGCGAGGCTGGTGTCGAGGGGGGTCAGGCCCCGCCCGAAGGCCTGCAGGAACTCGGACTCGAAGGGCTCGGCGGGGACCTGCTTGACCACCAGCGTCTTGGGCTTGGGGTCCTCGGGGACCGCGGCGACCACGGTGTAGTCCGGGAACGCGGCCGCTGCGGCGGTGCGCAGCGCGACCAGCGGGTCTTCCATGCCGGCGGGCAGGGGGAAACTGAACGCCTGAATCGCCAACTCGTCGCGCAGGTTCACGGCGCCCAGGGCGTTGGTGGACGGCGGATCCAGCGGAGCGGCCGAGGGGTCGGCGGGGTCGGAGTTCGGGGACAGATCGTCGGCAGGCGGCGCCACAGCGGGCTTGCAGGCGACGAGCAGGAGCAACGGGAGCAGGCGCTTCATCATCGGCCTCCGAGGGTACGACGAATCGGGCGGCGGTTGCCTTCACCGGTGGTAGCTTGGCTGCGCCCCACGGGACCCGGATCCCACCTTGTCGCTGCTTCCCCTCTTGTTTGTCCTGGCCTCCGCTCAGGCCTCGCCCGTCACCGTGCTCGACGCTGGCGGCCCCGACGCCGTCGTGCAGGTGTCGGCCCACCGACTCCCCCTGCGGGACGTCCTGCAGCAGCTGGCCAGCGAGGCCGGCGTGAACCTCGTCCTCACCGACGCCGTGACCGGCACCGTCTCGGTCGATCTGCACCCGATGACCGCGCGGCAGGCGTTCTACGCGCTCGTCGAGCTGAACCAGCTGTGCCCGACGACCGCATCCACGCCCCAGCTGATCCTGCTGCGGCCCGTGGCGCGAACGGAGGCCGACGGCTGCGATCGGTGCCGGCGCGACCAGCCCTGGCCTGGCTGAGCGCAGGCCGGGGGACCTACAGCATCGACACCGGGTCCCGGTCGATCACCACCTTCACGTCGTCCCGCGAGATCCGGGCGACGAGGCCGCGGAGGCGGTGGAGAATCCGCCCCATGGAGGGGTGGTCCATCACCTTCACGGACACCTGCCAGCGGTACTTGGCTTGCAGCCGGTACATGGGCGCGGGGCTGGGCCCCAGGACGCGGTGCTGGAGGCCTTCGGCGGCCGCGCGCACCGCCTTGCCCACCTCCATCGCGGCGTCGCGGGTCTTCGCCTCGTCGGGGCCCTGGATGCGGAACATCGTCAGCCGCGCATACGGCGGGTACCAGAGCCCGCGCCGGAACATCAGCTCGCGCTCGGCGAACGCGTCGTAGTCGTGGTCCAAGGCGAGCCGGATCGCGTGGTGGCGGGGGTGCCAGGTCTGGACCAGGACACGGCCCGGGCGGTCGCCGCGACCGGCTCGCCCGGCCACCTGGCTGACCAGCTGGAACGTGCGCTCGCTGGCCCGGAAGTCGGGCAGGTGCAGCGCCGCGTCGGCCTGAAGCACGCCCACGAGGGTGACCCGCGGGAAGTCGTGGCCCTTCGCCAGCATCTGGGTGCCCACGAGCACGTCGACCTCGCCGGCCCGGAACCGGTCGAGGATGCGCCGGTGCGCGTTGCGGCTCCGCGTGGTGTCGGCGTCCATCCGGTCAAAGCGGATGTCGGGCCAGACGGCCAACAGCTCCTCTTCGAGCCGCTCGGTCCCCCGGCCCACGCCCTTGAGCGTGTCCGTCTGCGTGCAGGCGGGGCAGGCCGGCGGCACACGCTCCGTCCGGCTGCACCAGTGGCAGAGCATCTGGTGGCGCCGTGCGTGGTACGTCATCGAGACGTCGCAGTCGGGGCAGCGGAAGTGGTGCCCGCAGTCGGTGCAGAGGACGGTGGTGGCGAAGCCGCGCCGGTTCAGCAGCAGGATCGCCTGACCGCCGGCCGCGTGGTTCTCCGTCAGGGCCTCGCGCAGCGGTGGCGACAGGACCGCCGCCGGTTCGTCGGGGTCCTCGACCGGGTAGCTGGTCAGGTCCACCAGCTCGACCTTGGGCATGCCGCGCCCGCCCACCCGCGCCGGCATGCGCAGCAACTCGAACCGACCCTGTTGGGCGTTGTGCAGGGACTCCAGCGCGGGCGTCGCCGACCCCAGGATGCAGACGGCGTTGGCCTGCCGCGCCCGCACCATGGCCACGTCCCGAGCGTGGTAGCGCAGGCCCTCTTCCTGCTTGTAGGAGCCGTCGTGCTCCTCGTCGACGACGATCAGCCGCAGGTCTTCGACGGGCGCGAACACGGCCGAGCGGGGCCCGATGACGAGCTTCGCTTCGCCGTGCCGAATGCGCATCCACTCGTCGAACCGCTCGCGGTCGGTCAGGCCCGAGTGCAGGACGGCGACGGCGAGCTCCCCGAAGCGGGCGCGGAAGCGCGCCAGGAACTGCGGCGTCAGCCCGATCTCCGGCACCAGGAAGATCGCGGTGCCGCCGTCCTCGATCGCCCGCGCCGCGGCCTGCAGATAGACCTCCGTCTTGCCGGAGCCCGTGACGCCGTAGAGCAGGAACGGGCTGAAGGTGCGGGACGTGAGGCCTTTGCCCAACGCCAGCAGCGCCGCCGCCTGGGCCGGCGAAGGCTCCCGCGGCTCGCGGTCGGCGGGGTCGATGGGGGCGCGGTCCGCCGCGTCGAGGGCGACCCGGCGCTCCTCGAGCGTCAACAGGTCCCGGGACCGCAGCTGCTTGAGCGGCGCCGCGCAGCGGGGGAACGCATCGCGGACCTCCGACAGGCCGACGGGGCCGAAGCGGTGCAGGTAGTCGATGAGTCGGTCCCGCACCGGCCCCGGGCGCTTGAACGCCGCGCGGGTGACCGCTGGGTCCCCCACGAGCGCGTAGAACGTCTCGGTCTTCTCGGCCGCGACGCCGTCGAGCTGGGACTGCACGACCTCCACCAGGCCGCGCCGTTCGGCCGTGCGCAGCAGGTTTCCGTCGAAGCCCGCCTTCTTCAGGGTGAACGGCGCGAGGCCCTGAACCGACCGCGCCAGCCGCTCCAACATCGGCAGCAGCGCGGCGTCGGCGGGGGTGAGGTTCGCCGAGCCGTCCAACAGCGGGGCCGCCGCCGCCGCGATGCGGACCACCTTGCGGGAGGCCGCCCGGGCCGCCGCCGGTGTCGCTGCCCGCAGGACTTCGCCCAGGGGGAAGGCGTAGTACTTCGCCAGGAAGTGGAAGAGCGGGACGAGGTCCGCCGGGAACAGCGGGCTGGAGACCGCGATGTAGCCGATGGACTTGAGCTTCACGCCCGGCGGGGGCGTGACGTCGGGGTCCAGGACGAAGCCCACGATCTCCCGACCGTGAAAGGGCACGGTGACGGCGTGACCCACGGCCAGGTGCGACGCCAGGGACGCCGGCACCGCGTAGGTGTAGGCCTCGGGCACCGGGAGCGGGATGGCCACCTGGGCGGCACGCACGACGGCGACGGGCTCAGGCAGCAGGGACTGTTGGGATGACACGGGCGCGGATTATCTACTCCCCGGGACGCAGATCGTCCCGCCCTGCTGCGAGTTCCTCCAGAAGGGCACGCTTTGAACGCGGCGCGCGTGGGCCCCGCCTGACCGCCCGCATCGGTCTCCACCGTCCAACACACCGTGAGGTGGGACATCGGGCGAGCGACGAAGATCCGGCTGCTGCAGGGCCTGTGCTCTACGCTGAGTCCCGTGAGGTGGGCGTTCCTGGCGCTGTTGATGGTGGGGCCGGCGTGGGCCGAGGGCGTTGACGATCCGGCCCCCGTCGACTCGTCGGCCAACCCGGCAGCCACCTCCCTAACGCGCGGCCCCGAGCTGCTTTCGGCGGTGGAGCCAACCCTCCCCGCCGAGCTCGCCGGCGTCGAAGCCCGGGTGGTGCTGCGACTGACGGTGGGGGCCGACGGCCTCGTGGGCGAGGCGCTGACCGTCAACGCGACCGACCCGCGCTTCGTGGCCCCCTCGCTCCTCGCCGCGTTGGACTTCGTGTTCATCCCGGCGGAAGTGGACGGCCAGGCGGTCGTCGTCGAGGTCGACTACACCTTCGAGTTCGAGGCCATCGCAGCGCCCACCGCGACGCTCTCGGGGCGGGTGCTGGACGGGCGTTCGGGCCAGCCCCTGAGCGGGGCGACGGTCAGCCTCTCGGGCCAGGAGGTCGAAGCCGTCACGGGAGCCGACGGGGCCTTTGCGTTGCCCGACCTGAGCGGCGGCGCCGCCACCGTCGTCGTCTTCCACCCCGACTTCGAACGGTCGGTGCAGGAGGTCGAGCTGGTGGTTGGCGAAGCGCTATCCGTCGAAGCCGCGCTGCTCCCGTCCCTCACCAACGAGACGGTCATCCGACAGCGGAGGCCCTGGCGGGAGGTCGAGCGCGCGCCCCTGCCCAACGACACCTCGGCGCTGTCGGGGCGCTGGACCCTCACGAAGCGGGATCTGGAGCTCGCCCCGGGCGCCATGGGCGACGTCGCGAAGGTCGTCGCGCAGCTGCCCGGCGTCACGGCCGACAGCGACATGTTCAGCCTGTTCTACGTCCGCGGCGGCGCCCCCGACGAGACCGGCTTCTACCTCGACGGCATCGAGCTTCTGAACCCCAACCACCTGGGCGGCACGTTCACGATGTTCAACCCCAAGCTGGTCGAGTCGGTGGACCTGTTCGCCGGCTCCGTGCCCGCCTGGGTGGGCGGCCACCTGGCCGGGGCCCTGGCTGTGAACTACTTCGACGGCGATGCGAGCGAGTTCGATGGCCAGCTGGACGTGAACCTGGCCATGGGCTCGGTCCACCTGTCGGGGCCGCTGGGCAAGCCGGGCCGGACGAAGGCGTCCTTCGTGATCTCCGCCCGGCGGTCCTGGTTCGAGGCGTACCTGGGGCTGCTGAAGCTGGTGGGCGTGCTGGGCACGGAGTTCGCGGGCATGGCCTTCGGCGAGTACTCGGGGCGGGTGACCGTCGGTGATGCCGCAACACCCCACCTCGTGCGCGTCCACGTGCTGCACGGCCACGACCACCTGACGATCAACTCCGACGACGACAGCGAGGCGCTGCTCAAGCTCGGCGACGGCGTGGCCAACCGGGCAAACACCACGATGGGCTCGGTGTCGTGGCGGTGGCGCATCGCGCCCGCGGTGACCTGGAACGCGCTGGCGTACGTGACGTTCGACCACGAGGAGCGGCAGCAAGCGGCCGACTTCGAGGTGAACCGGCGCGTCGACACGTGGCGGCCGGGCGCGCGGGCGTCCCTGGACGTGGAGGTTCAGGCCGGCCACGTCGTGCGGGTGGGCGTCGACGGGGCGGCCTTCAGCACCGCCGGCACCGGCGCCATCAAGGACCCGCGGGTGGCGCCGCCGTGGGCTGGGCTGCCGTGGGGGCGATTCGAAGCGCGGGGCATTCAGTTCGACCCGTCGCGGGAGTGGGCCGAGGTGTCGGCGTTCGTCGAGGACGAGTGGAACCGGGTCGGGGGACTCCCGCTGAACCTGCGCACCGCCCTGCGGCTGCAGGTGCTGGGCCCCACCGACGAGGTTCTGCCGAACCCGCGCTTCGGGCTCAGCGTTCCCCTGCCCACGGGCACGACGTTCAAGGGCGGGGTGGGGCTCTCCCACCAGGCGCGGCGGGATCCGCTGCTCTACGACGCCGGTGTGGGGAACCCGGACCTGCAAGCGGAGCGCGCCTTCGAGGTCGCCGGCGGAGTCACCCAGCTGCTGCCCTTCGGGCTGCTCATCCGGGTCGAGGGCTACCACAAGTGGCTGGACCGGCTGGTGGTCTGGCCGGACTCCCTGGACGCCCTGGCGGCGGGCGAGACGTACACCAACGACGGCTCCGGCACGGTCGGTGGGGCGGACGTACTCCTGGGCTTCCGCCACCCGGACTTCGGGCTCGGAGCGAGCTACTCCCTTCAGCGGGGCGAGCGCACGAACCCCCTGCACACGGCCGGCCCGAAGACCTACGCGCCGGCCTGGGACACCCGCCACAGCCTGCGAATGCAAGGCGAGGTCAAGTTCGGGAAGCTCCGCCGCTGGCGCGTCGCCGCCCTGTGGGAACTCCGCTCCGGCCGCCCCCGGACGCCGGTCAACCGCCGGTTCGACGGCACCGAGTGGCTCGCCACCCCCTACGCCTACGGCTCCGAGTCGTTCGGCCCCTGGACGGAGCTGTCCCTGCGCCTCGAAAACTGGCTCCCCACCCCCGACGGCAAGGCGAAGATCGCTTGGTACATGGACGTCCTCAACGCCACGTTCGCCCAAGGCGACTTCATCTGGATCTACGGCGCCGACGGCGAAGCAGCCGATGGGACCCCCGAGCCCCCGCGGCCGTTCGTGTTCAAGCAGCTGCCGATTCGGCCGTGGTGGGGGATGCGGGTGGAGTTCTGAGCCCTCACCCACGCATCAGATGCCACCCCAGACTCGCCCCTCGAGGCTCCGCCCAATCCCTCAGCGACAGGAACTCCAGGGCCATCCGCACGTCGTCGAGGGGGCGTTCGAGCCGGGCGGCGAGCTGATGGACGTTGAGGCCGGGCGAGGCGTAGATCACGCCAAGTAGGCGGGTCTCCAGCTTCGACATGGGGCGCCGCGCGGCTGAGGGACCAGCGACCTCCGCGGCCCGGCCGGACTTCTTCGGCGC
>Ga0055584_100006407_pt1 | contig 11538 bp, 11 predicted proteins | sample OSDHelmetaG_FD_58716 | JGI IMG/M metagenome (GOLD analysis project Ga0055584, IMG submission 58716) | Pelagic marine sediment microbial communities from the LTER site Helgoland, North Sea, for post-phytoplankton bloom and carbon turnover... | ecosystem: Environmental > Aquatic > Marine >...
CTTGATTTGCCGAATGGCGATGATGAAGGCGAGGGAGCATGAACGGTGCAGCGCCGATCAGCGGTGATATCGTCGACGGCGTCCATAGCATGACCATGCGTGTCTATTACGAAGACACTGACACGGCAGGCATCGTTTACTACGCGAATTATTTGCGCTTTATAGAGCGGGCACGCACCGAGATATTGCGCCTTTGTGGCATTGATCAGCACTCCCTGATGACGGCCCCTGCGGAAGAGCGCATCAGTTTTGCCGTCACTCGTTGCGAAATAGATTACATTGCACCAGCGCACCTTGATGATGTGATTACCGTGAGAACCACAACAACCCGGATGCGTGGCGCTTCCATTCACATGGTGCAGGAAATTTGGCGAGAGGATCAGGTGTTGATTAAAGCGCTCGTCAAGGTAGCCTGCCTTAACAGCCAGAGCATGCCAACGCGCCTCCCCAGAAATTTTGTGCAAAGTGCACGTGAACTCCTACCTCTAGACTAGATAAAACAGGTTGAACCCAAATGAATGAAGATGAAATGGCCGCCCCTATTGTCAGCAGTACCCAGCTGAGTGGCTCTGTTGGGGACATGTCGATTTGGTCGTTGTTGGTTGACGCAGATCCTGTCGTTCAATTTGTCATGGTACTTTTGGTCGCGGCTTCCTTGTGGTGCTGGGCCATTATTTTTAACAAGATTGGTCTGTATCGCCGGGTCGATGCCAAGGCAGATGAATTTGAGAACGAGTTCTGGTCCGGCCAGTCGTTAGATGACCTATACAACAAGATGAAAGACAAGGCCGACCACCCGATGGCGTCCTTGTTCCTGACCGCCATGGGCGAACTGCGCCGCTCCGCAGGTAGTAGCGCCAAAGGCAGTTTTGGGCCCCGCTTGCATGAACGGATCGATCAAGTGATGCGGGTGACCTTGAATCGCGAAGTGAACAAATTGGAGCGGTATCTGGGGTTTTTGGCCACCGTTGGGTCAACCGCGCCCTTCATTGGCCTGCTGGGGACCGTCTGGGGCATCATGGGCAGCTTCCAGGCTATTGCCCAAAGCAGCGATACCAGCTTGGCAGTGGTTGCGCCGGGTATTGCCGAGGCCTTGTTTGCCACGGCGATGGGCTTGTTGGCGGCCATTCCTGCTGTTGTCGCCTATAATAAATTTTCAGGAGATATGGCTCGATATGCTATGCGCCTGGAAGGCTTTGTTGATGAATTCAACGCCATTTTGTCGCGCCAGCTGGAAGGTGAGCAGTAGTTATGGCCGCCTCCCTACCCAAGAAATCGCGCAGCCACGGTGGTAGCCGTTACCGTCCGATGAGCGAAATTAATGTAACGCCCATGGTGGACGTGATGTTGGTGCTGCTGATTGTCTTTATGGTGACAGCCCCTCTGTTGGCGGTCGGTGTGCCGGTTGACTTGCCGCAGAGCAAAGCTCGTGCATTAGGTGAAGAAAGCCAGCCCCTGTCGGTGTCGATTAATGCCGAGGGCGTGATTTACCTGCAAGAGCAGGAAATTGAGATGGGCACATTGGTTGAGCGCCTGCGCGCCATCGCTGATGTTTCCAAAGATACCCGCATCTATGTGCGCGGGGACAAGGCATTGCCATACGGCACAATCATGGAAGTGATGGGCACGATTAACGCAGCTGGTTACAACCGTGTGGCGCTGGTTACGGAACCCCTAAAGCGCCTTAGAGAGCGCGATACAGAGTAATTTGCGTGAGCAAAGCCCTTTTCATATCCTTGATGCTGCATGGCCTGCTCGTGTTGATAGCAGTCATGAACCCATTTGACTGGGGCAACGACCTTTATGTCGAAGTTATGGATGTTGAAATTGTAGAATATGATTATATTGCGCCAGAGCCAGAGGCGCTGCCTGAGCCGGAGCCTGAAGCAGAACCTGAGCCAGAACCGGAGCCCGAACCCGAACCGGTGCCAGAGCCAGAACCCCAGCGTGCCGAAGAGGCGCCAGCCCCCGAAGAAGCTGCCCCTGCACTGGCGCCAGCCAAGCCTGTAAAGGCAACGCATGTAACCCAAAAAATTCCTAACATTACACCTCGAACCAAACCCAAGCCGCCCAGTCGCTTTAACTTGAAGCGGATAGGTGCTCTTTTGGATAAGCGCCAGAACGAGGGAAAACCCGCCCCGCCAAAGAAGCTGGACATTAAAGTTGCCGATAACAGACCAACACTGTCGCCATTGCAAAAGACGCGGCGCGTCGCCAGCTTGCAGCAGGCTATCCATCTACAAATTGCCAAGTGCTGGTCGGCCCCTGTTGGGGCAAGTTATGCTGAAGAATTGATTGTTGAGATCAAGATTCAGCTGGCTCCGGATGGTAATTTGATGCGCGCACCCGAAATACTTAACAAAGGCCGGATGCAAAATGATAAATTTTTCCGGGCCGCTGCGGAAGCTGCACGACGCGCCGTGCAAAGATGCACACCTTTGGACCTACCTGTGGCAGACTATGATGAATGGCGAGATACCAAGCTGAACTTTGACCCAAGTAAGATGTAGCCTAATGATAAAATTCTTTTCCCCATCCCGTTTGCTAAGCCTTTACCGCACGTTGGCCATGGCTCTGGTTTTCTCTGCATCGCTTGTGACGGGATCGTGGGCCTTGATTGAGGTCGATATTACTAAGTTTAACGTCGAGCCATTACCTGTTGCGATCTCTTTGTTCGATGGCAGCACACAGATAGAGGGACGTGAAGCGGATCTTGAAAAAATGGGACAAGATCTGGCAGCAGTTATCAGTGATGACTTGCAGCGATCAGGCTTATTCCGCCCATTGCCTAGGAATGCCTTCATCCAGCGAGATGCCAGCGCGATAGAACGTCCGCGCTTTGTCGAATGGCAGCGCATTAATGCCCAGGGCCTCGTTGTTGGTGGCGTGGAATTAATGAGCGATGGCCGCATTGATGTCACCTTCAGGCTGTGGGACGTTTTTGCCCAGCAACAGATTGCGGGGGTGCGATACCAGACAACTGAAGATAATTGGCGCCAGATTGCACACCGCATTGCGGATGCAGTCTATGAACGGCTAACAGGTGAAGAGGGCTATTTTGACACGCGCATTGTTTATGTTGCCGAGTCGGGGCCGCCCACAAACAGGGTCAAACGCTTGGCGATCATGGATCAGGATGGGGAAAATCACCAATTCCTGACCGATGGATTGTACTTGTCGCTTACCCCACGTTTCTCGCCCACGGCGCAGGAAATTACCTATCTATCCTACTACAATAACAGGCCCAGAGTTTACATTTACAACGTTGATACTGGCCGCCAAGAGGTGCTTGGCGATTTCGAGGGAATGACCTTCTCGCCACGGTTCTCGCCAGATGGCAATCAGGTTATCATGAGCATGGTCCAGAATGGCAATTCCGATATTTTCCTGATGGACTTACGTACCCGTGAAGTGCGCCAACTCACCAGCCATCCTGATATCGATACGTCCCCCAGCTTTTCCCCCGATGGCAATTATATTGTCTTTGAGTCAGACCGGAGCGGCACCCAACAATTATATGTGATGCTGGTTGATGGGACAGATGTTCGACGGATTAGTTTTGGTAAGGGGCGTTATAAAACACCGGTATGGTCGCCGCGCGGGGACCTGATTGCTTTCACGCACAGTCGCGGGCGGCGTTATGCCATTGGCGTTATGCGACCCGATGGCAGTCGTGAGCGGTTGCTCACTGAAAGCTTTCTTGATGAGGGACCAACGTGGTCACCAAATGGCCGTGTGCTGATGTTCTTTCGACAAACGCCTTATGATGATCAGGGCGTTGGCGGGACTTATTCTATTTGGTCGATCGATTTGACAGGGCGGAATGAACGGCAAGTGCCAACCATAGGGGATGCGTCAGACCCTGCGTGGTCACCGTTGATTAAATAGGGTCTGACCCTATATTTTTTGAAGTAACGGTCGGAAAAGCCTGCACATTTAGGTGCAAATAGGTACTATTCTGCCATAGTAATTTCGAATCACTGGGGGCGGTTGTATTTGCCCCATCAAAGAGGAAACGGGCGGATGATGTTTGCTGGTCTAAAATATAAAGTTTATGGCGTGATGGCGCTGACGCTATTTGTGGCCGCCTGTTCGGGCCAAGATGATGCATCGGCACCAGTAACAGAGGCACCCGTTGTTGAGGAAGAAGTCGCTGTCATCGAGGCGCCGGTCGTCAAGAAGAAAGACCCTAATCAGGTTCTTCCCGGCACGCAGCGTGAGTTGGAAGCCATGGCTGGTCGGCGTGTCTTTTTTGGTTATGACCAATATGACCTGACAAGTCAGGCACAGCAGGTTTTGCGGAACCAGGCCGCTTGGTTAAAGCAATACCCCAACAAGAATATTATCATTGAAGGCCATTGTGATGAGCGCGGTACACGTGAATATAATCTGGCGCTGGGTGCCAGGCGCGCGGCTGCAGCGCGACGCTACCTGACGGTTCTGGGAATTGATGAAGGGCGGATACGTACGATCTCTTACGGTAAAGAGCGCCCCGAAGTGGCAGCCTCAAACCGAACGGCTTGGGCGCGAAACCGCCGGGCCGTAACGCTGGTTGAATATTAAGGCTGCAACGCTAAAACAGCTTCGGCGCAGGTTTTGTTGCAGTGAGGCATGGATTGGAAAACAAGGTGATTGAGCGGTTGAGCAACAGACAATATTGGTCAGGCTTGGCTGTGGGGGCAACGCTGGCAATAGTAACCCCTGAATTGGCTTTGGCTGCGGATGATACTCAATTTCAGTCGAATATGGAAGTTCGCCTGATGGAAATGGAGAACCGTTTTCGCACGGTTACCGGCCAGTACGAAGAAGCTATGTATCGCCTCACCCAGATGAATCGTACCTTGGAAAACACGCTTGCTGATGTAGACTATCGCCTGCAACAGCTTGAGCAGAATGGCATTCAGCCTGTCTCGTCTCTACCAGCGACCGGTGCAGTAGATACAATGCAGGCGCCAGCTTCAACGACCTCTGAGCCCAGCCCAGCACCAGTAGTTGCGGCAGACCCAACCGAGGGCGGCGCATTCGCAAGCCCTTCTACCCCTGCAGAAGTTGTGGCGGAGGATCCAACAGAAGGTGGTATGATTGATATCTCTGCGGAGGACGGCGCAACAGAAACCCCAACGCCTGAAACCCACCCCGAGCAATATTTGGAAGGTGATACACCAGAAGAGCAATTCCGGGCGGCTTTCTTTCTGGTTCGGCGCGATGAATTAGATAAAGCGATCAATGCTTACCGGGCCTTTATTGTACTCTACCCTGAACATCCTTACGGCGCCAATGCAGCCTATTGGCTGGGTCGTAGCTATAAGGCCAAAGAAAACTATGCCGAAGCTGCCCGGGTCTTGGTTGATGCCTATGACAAGCATGCCGACAGCGACAAGGGGGCTGAGATCCTGCTGCATTTGGGCTTCAGCTTGGAGAAATTGGGCCAGAATGATGATGCTTGCAGCGCGTATGCCGAACTGGACCGGCGCTACTCCAATGTGAGCAGCGCTGTTAGGGAGGGGATGATCGATGGCCAGAAAAAGGCAGGCTGCCTCTAGTGCTGAGGACATAGCAGGAAGCCCCGTGTCATCGCCTGTCACTGGCGTCACAATAGATGAATTTGATAGGCTGATGTTTGCTTGCACGCCTCCATGCATCGGCGCGGAGGCTTCGCTTGCAGTTGGTGTTTCTGGCGGTGCAGATAGCATGGCCCTGTGCTTGCTTGCCGCAAATTGGGCTCAGCGCTTTGGATGGCACTTTGTGGCGCTGACAGTGGACCATGGTTTGCGACCCCGAGCAGCGAATGAAGCCATCCAGGTGGCTACTTGGTTGAAAGAGCGAGGCATTGTTCATCAAACCCTGAAGACGACAAGAGCAAAGCCCAAGGCAAATATACAAGCCTGGGCCCGCAGTGCGCGTTACGATTTGATGGATGAGTGGTGTGCTGAAAAAGGCGTCGCAATGCTGCTATTAGCGCACCACCTTGAAGACCAGGCAGAAACCTTTCTATTGCGACTGGCGCGAGGCAGCGGGGTAGATGGTCTTGCGGCGATGGCGCCAGCCGGTTCCCCACGATTCGATGGGGCTCCTTGGCGGGTTCGGCCTGTGTTGGACATCGCCAAGGCGCGTTTGGTGGCGACGTTAGAAACGACGCAGCAAGCTTGGATAGATGATCCGACAAATCAAGATCAGAAATATGCCCGAAACCGTTTGCGGGCAAACGCGCCGAACCTTGCCGCGATGGGTTTGACTCCGGCTCGGCTTGCGACAACCGCCAAAGCGATGCGCAGGGCGAAGAAAGCTTTGGATGCCGATGTGATGCAGACGTTGGAACAGGCAGTGACAGCACATTCCCTAGGGTATGGTGAAATTGATATTGCCGCATTTTCACAAGCAACCGAAGAAGTGCAGCTTCGCACCTTGGCACGACTATTGTCTGCTTTTAGTGGGCAGGCTTACGGCCCGCCATTGTCCAAGTTGGAGCCGCTATTGTCAGCGCTACTGGCCGGCGACCTGGCAGGTGGGCGCACGCTTTCAGGCTGCCGCATTGTGCCAGTGGAAAGTCAGGTTGGGGTCGTGCTCATTTGTAGGGAATCGAGGTCAGTCGCTGGGGCGCATGCCCTGGGCCCTGGCCAGCCAGTGATGTGGGATGGCCGGTTTCGACTGAAGACTAGAGGCATTGCAGGTGATGACCCCGTGACTGTGGGCCGCTTGGGAGCAGATGGTTGGTCAGCGATTCGCAAAACAAGCGACAAATCCTTGCTAGAAAGGGTCCCTAGAATTGTGGGTCTTAATTTGCCGGCCGTATGGCGGGAGGGTGTGCTTTTGAGCGTTCCGCTGCTCGGATATCCCTCCGAAGCCACGGAGCTAGTTGTGGATATTGAATTTTTTGCATCACGACAGTTGTTTCCGGAGCCTGTAGAGGGATTCTAGGAATCGTATTAATCCTTGTTTGGCAGTGCAAAAACCCTATGTTTCAAGGTGTGTCGAGCCCCGCACGCCACCCGATGCGCTTTTTCGCGTTTGAGGTTACTTTCTATTGTGCGATGGAGCTTCGCTAATTTGGACTTTGATGCCGACTGACGGCCAGACAGGAAAAGAGACCAGTGAACCAAAATATGGGTCGAAATATTCTCGTATATACCGTGATTGCCCTTGTGCTGATTGCCTTGTTCAATCAGTTCCAAAGCGCGGGCTCTGGCTCGAACGTCGAGACGCTGAAATATTCTGCGTTTAAAGAGGAAGTCAAAAAAGGCAACGTCAAGAACGCTTCTGTGCGCGCGAACTCTATTGTTGGCGAGTTCCGTAATTCTGATAGTCGATATACTGTTCACAAAGGACATGAATTAGAGCCAGAACTCGCAGCCATGATGGATGCGCAGGGCGTTGAGTATGAGTTCGACCCCGAAGAAGCGAGTGCTATGTGGAGCATGGTGCTTAGCTGGTTGTTGCCTATGGTGCTGTTGATTGGTGTGTGGCTATTCATTATGCGCCAGATGCAGTCTGGCACAGGCAAGGCCATGGGCTTTGGTAAATCCAAGGCGCGGATGCTGTCGGAAACATCCAAGCGCGTGACCTTTGATGATGTTGCCGGGGTGGAAGAAGCCAAGGAAGAAGTTGAGGAAATCGTCGAGTTCCTGAAGGACCCTGGCAAGTTCCAGCGCTTGGGCGGCAAGATTCCCCGTGGTGCGTTGCTCGTTGGCCCCCCGGGTACAGGGAAAACCCTGCTGGCGCGTGCCATTGCAGGTGAAGCCAATGTACCGTTCTTTACGATTTCAGGTTCTGACTTTGTGGAAATGTTTGTTGGCGTTGGTGCCAGCCGTGTCCGCGATATGTTCGAACAAGCCAAGAAAAACGCACCCTGTATTGTCTTTATCGATGAAATTGATGCTGTTGGTCGCCACCGTGGCGCCGGTGTTGGCGGCGGTAACGATGAACGCGAGCAAACACTGAACCAGTTGTTGGTTGAAATGGACGGCTTTGAGGAAAATGAAGGCGTTATTATTATCTCGGCAACCAACCGTCCCGATGTATTGGATCCGGCGCTGTTGCGTCCCGGTCGGTTTGACCGCCAAATTGTTGTGCCGAACCCCGATGTAATGGGCCGTGAGAAAATTCTGAAAATCCACATGCGCAACGTACCCTTGGCCCCCGATGTGAAAGCCATGGTGATCGCGCGTGGCACACCTGGCTTCTCCGGTGCTGATCTGGCGAACCTTGTGAATGAGGCAGCCTTGCTGGCCGCGCGTCGCGGCAAAAAAGTTGTCGCCATGCTGGAATTTGAAGATGCCAAAGACAAGGTGATGATGGGCCCCGAGCGCCGGTCTATGGTGATGTCGGAAAAAGAAAAAGAGCTGACCGCCTATCATGAGGCCGGCCATGCCCTGATGACCTTTAATGTGGCAGATACAGACCCCATTCATAAGGCTACAATTATTCCGCGTGGCCGCGCCCTGGGCATGGTAATGCAGCTGCCAGAGGCCGATAAATTGTCTCAGAGCCGGGAACAGATGCACTCTATTCTGGCCGTGATGATGGGCGGCCGTGTGGCTGAAGAACAAGTCTTTGGCTATGACAAGGTTACGTCGGGCGCGTCTTCAGACATTGCGCAGGCTACCAAACTGGCCCGTGCCATGGTGACGCAATATGGCATGAGCGACATATTGGGCCCACTTGCTTATAGCGATAACGAGCAAGAGGTATTTTTGGGGCATTCTGTGACCCAAACCCAGACTGTTTCTGGCAGTACAGCTAAGCTGATCGACGAGGAAATTCGGCGCATTGTCGATGAAGCCTACGAATACACCAAGAAGGTCTTGATCGAAAAAGAAGCTGACTTGATGCGTATCGGCAAGGCGTTGATTGAGTATGAAACGCTGACGGGTGATGAATTGAGAGCGTTGCTCGACGGTTTGGATATCCGCCCCGATGATGGTGTAGACGACGAACCGACGACACCATCCAAGCCCCAAACGGTACCAAGTGCGGGTAAGGCCAAGCCTCACCCACGTCCCGGTAGCAATCCTGAGCCCCAGGGAACTTAATTTCCCTAGGGCGGGTATCAAGATGCAAGAGACACCTGCAGATATCGGCCCTTTGTCGTTTGATCGCCCGCTGATTATGGGGGTCGTGAATGTTACCCCTGACAGCTTTTCTGACGGGGGCGACTTTCTAAACTCCGACGCAGCAATTCGTCATGGCTTGTCCCTGGTTGATGACGGGGCAGACATTCTTGATGTTGGCGGTGAATCTACGCGCCCTGGGGCGCAGCCCGTTTCTGCCAAGCAGGAAATTGCGCGTGTTGTTCCCGTTATCATGGGGTTGGCTGAAGCAGGCGTGCCAATTTCCATTGATAGCCGCAATGCTTTGGTTTTGCAGGCGGCGCTACATGCCGGGGCTGCAATCATCAACGATGTTTCTGCTCTGTCACACGACCCTGCAAGTATGGATGTTGCTGCAGCGGGCGAGGGGCCTATTATTTTGATGCATGCTTCTGGCACCCCCCAAACCATGCAAGACGCCCCTCATTATGACGACGTTGTTGCCGACGTGCTGGCCTATCTGGCCAGCCGCATCGAGGCGTGTGTTGCCGCAGGCATTGCGAAATCCCGCCTGATTGTTGACCCCGGTATCGGTTTTGGCAAAACGTTAGCGCATAATCTGTCTCTATTGGCGCATCTGGATGCATTGCACGCATTAGGTTGTCCCATATTGCTGGGCGCTTCGCGGAAACGGTTCATTGGGGACGTCTCTGGTGCGCAGGCACCCAAGGATAGAATGCCGGGCTCCATCGCCGCAGCCCTTGCAGGGATCGATCAAGGCGTTCATATTTTGCGGGTGCATGATGTGGCGCAAACAAAACAAGCCATCGACGTGTGGCAAGCTATTGTTAGAACCTGACGTGAGGCAAGTGGGAAACCGATGACGACACGGCAATATTTCGGCACAGATGGTATTCGCGGGCGGGCTAATGTCGCGCCCATGACGGCTGATGTCGCCCTTAAAATTGGTATGGCCGCTGGCCAGCACTTCCTGAACGGCGACCATCGCCATCAGGTGATCATTGGCAAAGATACGCGCCTGTCAGGCTATATGTTAGAGGCAGCGCTCACATCGGGCTTCGCCTCAGTGGGCATGGACGTCATTTTGGTTGGGCCTATGCCGACGCCTGCTGTGGCGATGTTGACCCGGTCATTGCGGGCAGATTTGGGCGTGATGATTTCTGCCTCGCATAACCCTTATTACGATAATGGCATTAAGCTGTTTGGACCTGATGGGTACAAGTTATCGGATACCATCGAACTGGCGATTGAAGACTCTTTACAAGGCAACCTGTCGGGTTCTCTGGCGACTTCTGCTGATATTGGCCGGGTGCGGCGCCTTGATGATGAACATGGACGATATGTGGAATATGCCAAGGCGACATTCCCTGCGGGCAAGCGGCTAGATGGCCTCAAAATCGTCCTCGATTGCGCCCATGGCGCGGCCTACAAAGTTGCGCCGGCGGTCTTGTGGGAGCTGGGCGCTGAAATCATTCCCATTGGCGTAGAGCCCAACGGCTTCAATATCAATGATGGTTGTGGGTCAACCGATACGGCCCTGATGCAACAACGGGTGATTGAAGAAGGCGCAGACCTGGGCATTGCGCTCGATGGTGATGCCGACCGTGTGTTGATGGCCGATGAAAAAGGCCAGCTGATTGATGGCGACCAGCTTATGGGCCTCATGGCGGCTGAATGGCAACGGCGTGGCCAGCTTAAGGGCGGTGGTCTTGTAACAACGGTGATGTCTAATTTGGGCTTGGAACGCCATATCAAGGCGCAGGGGCTTAATTTCATTCGCACCCAGGTTGGTGACCGCTATGTGGTTGAGCATATGCGCGACCACGGCTTCAATGTCGGTGGTGAACAATCTGGCCACATTGTGCTTACGGACCATGGCCCCACAGGTGATGGTCTGGTTTCAGCGCTGCAGGTTTTGAATGCCATTGTTAATTCGGACGCCCCGGCCAGCGAGGTATGCCAGATATTCGAACCTACCCCGCAAATATTGGAAAACGTTTCATTCAAGGGGGGCACTCCCCTTGAAGACAAGCAGGTTAAGGCTGCCATCGCTGAAGGTGAACAGCGCGTGCTTGGCACCGGCCGCTTGTTGATCCGCCCGTCCGGCACCGAACCCCTGATTCGGGTGATGGGGGAATGTGACGATGCCAGCCTGTTGCGCGAGGTCATCGACCAAATTGTTACTGCAGTGAAGGCGGCTGGCGACTGATGCGCGGGCGGGTACTCATTGTTGCGGGGTCCGATTCGGGTGGCGGGGCTGGTATCCAGGCGGATATTAAGACCGTCACGGCCCTTGGCGGGTTTGCGGCAACGGCCGTCACGGCGCTCACCGCCCAAAACACATTGGGCGTTCATCACATTCAGCCTGTGGCTCCCGCCTTTGTAGAGCAGCAAATGGTCGCTGTGCTGGACGACATTGGGGCCGATATTATCAAGATTGGTATGTTGCTGGACGCGGCCATGACACAACACGTTGCCGATGTGATCGGTG
>Ga0055584_100006408_pt1 | contig 11538 bp, 8 predicted proteins | sample OSDHelmetaG_FD_58716 | JGI IMG/M metagenome (GOLD analysis project Ga0055584, IMG submission 58716) | Pelagic marine sediment microbial communities from the LTER site Helgoland, North Sea, for post-phytoplankton bloom and carbon turnover... | ecosystem: Environmental > Aquatic > Marine >...
TCCATCCCATCAGTCCCAAGGCGTCAAACATCTTCATCGGATCCATCGCCATGGCGAACGGATTGCCACCCTTCTCATCGGGCTGCTTGGAGTTCTCCCGGGCCAGCTTCATCAGTTCTTCCACATTGGCCCAGAGATAACCTTTGGCATTGCGAAAGAAACGGGCGTGGTCGGCACGAAAGGTCGGATTATCCGCGAGGCTGTTCTGCAAATCACCGTTCTTGCGACGAATCAGATCGGCTACCTTTTCCTTCTCGAAGGCGATTGCCAGCATGGAACCCGAGATTCCGACGAACATGTCGCCGGGCGTGGCCTTCTTCTTCCCCTTCGAGATCATCGTAAATATTTCGCCACCGGCGACCCGATCCCGAAGCACCTGCATTTCGTCTTCATCCTTGATCGAACGGTCCATGAAGTCGGCCAACTCCCGGGTCTTGCCCTTCACATCGAAGATCATCGAAACCGGCGGAAATTCCGGATTCTTGGCAATATCTGAAAGGTCATCCAACACGACCGTGATCTGTCCGTCCAACAGTCCCACAAACTCGTCGAAATACTTCTGATCCTTCTCGGTCATCTCGTCGCTGATCGATTCCTTGAAGTCCGCAACGATCTTGTCGATCAACGGTTTCATGGCCGGATCGTCGAATAGTTTACCGGAGGAAGTGGCTTTGAAAGCCGACACCGCTGCAGACCAATCCGGCACGGTGAAAATTACGGTGGTGTCCCGCCCGACCAGGCGTTCGGGTGACGGGAGTTCAGCGCGGGCGACACTGGCGGACAGCACAAGCGCTGTGAAGATGAGGAAAAACAATCGGATCTTTTTCATGGTATGCTTGGTTGTTTCTTATGACCCGCCGGAGCGGTCTGAGTTTCGTAAAATCAATCTGCCTGCTGCGTTTTCTTTTTGCGTTTCACGTTCAGCTTGATCGTTCGGGTCGATGAATCGCCGCCAGATACACGCGCAGGAGGCGGCAGGTAGATGTAGCCGTTGCTCGGGTTGTCGTTGTCGTAGGCGAAGGCTTCACGGCGATCGACAAAGTATCTTACCTGCTCTACAGGAATCGCAAATCCGAGTCCTTCTCCAAAGACAATCTTCATGTTCGTGACCCCGATCACCTCACCATGCAGGTTGAACAACGGTCCACCGCTGTTGCCCGGATTGATCTGGGCGGTCGTCTGAAGATAGAGCAGACCTTGCATCTGCCGCGTCTTGGTGCTGACGATGCCTTCGGTCACGGTTCGTTCCAGCCCCAGCGGACTGCCAATTGCAAAAACCTTGTCTCCAACGTTCAAGTTTTCAGCATCGCCCAGTGGGACCGGTTTGAATTTGGGCGCACCCTTGTCTTCGATCTTGAGCAGGGCAAGGTCGGCATATTTGTTCAAAGCCATGATCCGCACGTCTTTGTAACTCTTGCGATCAAGCTGCCCGTCGTCCTGATGGTAAACTTCGATTGTGATGCGAGACTCCCCTTCGATCACGTGGAAATTCGTGATCAGATATCCTTCCTCGTTGAGAAAGTATCCGGATCCCAAGCCTGAGGGGGTCTTGACCTGCACGACTGATTCGCCCAGCAGTTTCACCAGGTCTCGAACCGTCCCTGCAGCCGGCCGTCGCGTGAGGGTTTTGTACAATCCCCGGTTTTTCGTCTTCGGTTTCGCAATCATCGGCTTCTTCACCCCTTTGCCGGCCGTTTTGCTGATTTCGAGGATCTGATCGCGTGGGATCTCCACCACCGTGTAGCCGATATCCACGAATATCCGGTCGGTTTTCTCCGCGAGAATCTTCCCGGTAACACGACCGTTCTGTTTCAGTTTCACCTCGTCGGCGCTCAGAACATGAGCATCAATCAGTGCCAAACCGAGAAGCGAAAGGATCAATCCCTTGAACATACGCGCGCAAAGTAACGGCAGGGAAAGGGCGTGACAAGGAGTTCCCCCGGGGTCAGGCGTTTCGTGGAGCCCCCGTCGAACCCTTTCAAATTGCAATTCAATCATACCTACACCACCTTGGGGCCGACGCACCCTCCCGCATGTCTGAGCCCTCAAAAATCACGCCCAAGGTCTATCCGACCATCAACGCGGATCTCACGATCACCCGTAAGATTGGCGCGGGTGGTATGGGCACGGTTTACGAAGGCCAGCAAGTAAAGCTGGATCGCAAGGTGGCGGTGAAGATTCTCGCTGATCGACTTTCCAGCGATCCGGAATTTCTCGAGCGGTTTGAACGTGAAGCCCGCGCAGCTGCGGTGATCAACCACCCGAATCTGGTTCAGGTCTTCGATTTCGGAGTATCGGATGGCCTACATTATTCCGTGATGGAATACGTCGAGGGGGAGAATCTGGTTGAGCGGCTCAAGCGAACCGGAAAGCTGTCGGTCTCCGAGGCCCTGGAAATCATCGCGGCAGTGGGCGAAGCCCTGAAATCGGCCTGGAGCAAGCAGATCATCCATCGGGACATCAAGCCGGAGAACATCCTCATCACCCACGAGGGTCGGGTGAAGCTGGCTGATCTCGGGCTGGCTAAAATTTTGTCCGAGGAAAGCAGCATGACCATGACCGGCATGGGGCTGGGTTCACCGCACTACATGGCACCGGAACAAGCCGAGGACGCGAAGTACGTCGACAACCGGACCGATATTTATTCCTTGGGCATCACACTCTTGACCCTGATGACGGGCAAGAAACCATACAAGGGCAACTCACCCTACGCACTAATCAAGGCCCATGCGGAACAACCTGTCCCCTCAGGAGCCGAGCTGGGCACGGAGTTGCCGGAAGGAGTCGACCAGATGATCTCCCGTATGTCTGCCAAGCGCATCGAAGATCGATACCAGGATTACGACGAACTTCTGGAAGACATCACTTCGCTGCGGACGGAATCGAATGCGACGATCGTCATCCCGCCCGGGGCCAGAACGCGCATGATGGGCACTGGCCCATCGACGGCCCGCACCTCACTCTCGGATCCCTCCTTCGGAACCAATGCTTCGTTTCACGCCGATCCCACCGTCCCGAGCGGATCCGGTTTTGAACCTGCCCCCAGCGAGGTTGCCCGATCTCGCAATCTGACACTCTTCGGAATTATCGGAGTCACGGTCGCTGCCGTTATTTATCTGGTCATCGATTTCACCCGTCACAATTCGAACACGACCACCGGGAACCCCGATCTGATGTCCAACGTAGTCCCCGGTTCCGTGTCGGGCTCCGGCAATGCGTTGGAACCCGGGAGCCTGATTTTCGGAGCCCCCAAGGCTCCGGCACCCGAGGCGGACGTGGACGTGGACGGTTTTCTGTTCGGCGACGGTGGCCCACCCACGCCATCTCCACAACTGCCCTCAAGCCCATTGACCAGAGCGTTCACCCCGCCCCGCGCTCCTCCCAACTTCATGATGGGTATCATCCGCCCAATGCCCGGCCAGTTGCGGTTCCCCATCTACATGCCGATGCTTCCGCCCCCTGCCGACACCCCATTGCCGGACACTGACTATCCCCAGATGAGTAGGGCCGCCGAAACTTACGCCACGGCAAATCCGACCCAGTTGCGAAGCATCCTGAATATGTACGAACAGGTCTGGTACAAGGCCCCGTTATCCGTGCAACCGGCAGTTCAACGGACCATCGTTACCTATCTCGAACAGATGGACAGCGCGGCATCCAATGCCATCGGCCAATATCAACGGCGAATGAAAGAGGCAATCGACGCCAACGACATCACCCGGGCAAAATCCGTCTGGTGGGATTTTCCGACCAATCTACGATCATTCCGACACGAGGCCATGATTTGGCGCGCGTATACGAACACTCTGCCCGCGGCGGAACTGGAGAAACATCTCGCCCAATATCCCGTCCGGGAAATGGGACCTCCGGGTCAACAGCCAGGAAATTAGTCATTGGAATTTCGCGCCGCGACTGCCAATCCTTGCGGATGAGCGAAGTCGCTATCATTTCAACCGACCACGGCGATCTGGTCATCGAATTCTGGAACGATGTCGCCCCCAAGACCGTGGAAAACTTTACCAAACTGGCCAAGGAAGGCTTCTACGACGGCACTGCGTTTCATCGCGTCGTCAAAGGCTTCATGATCCAGGGCGGCGATCCCCTCACCAAGGATCCCAATGAAGCTCATCGTTGGGGCACGGGAGATCCGGGCTACAAAATCGCGGCCGAGTTCAACGACAACCCGCACGTTCGTGGTGTGATTTCAATGGCCCGCTCGCAAAATCCGGACAGTGCCGGTTGCCAGTTCTTCGTCTGCCTCGATACCGCAGCTTTTCTCGATCGCCAATACACCTGCTTCGGCACACTCGTTGGCGGCGATGACGTTCTCGGGGCCATCGGTGAAGTGGAAACCGAACGCGCCGGCGGTGGTGAAAAAAGCCGTCCAGTCGAACGCTGCGGAGTCACCTCCATCAAGATCGTCTCCCGCGAAGAAGCCGGAGTCTGATCCATCAGACAATCACAATTGAAAAGGGGCAGGCGCCAACGTTCACTTCTTCTTTTTCTTCCCCTTCGATCTGCCGTTTTTGCCGGTCTTTCCTTTCCTCTTCCGGCCCTGATGCTCGCGGGCTTCGATCTCGGTCTTCTGCCCCTCGTCGCCTTGCTGTTTCATCCAATCATCAAGGTGCCCGCGTAGCTCTGATTTCATCGCCGCATACTTCGGATCGGCGGCCAGATTCTTCCACTCCAAGGGATCCGTGGTCACATCATAGAGTTCCTCACCTGCACGATGTTGGTATCGCCTCACCTTTTCGGCGGCATCTGAATCACCCGCTTCAGCCTTCGCCATCCAAGATTGAAACTCTTTGGATTTGACGCAGGCATTGCGGAACGGGATCTCCGGGGTGAAATTCCAGATGTATTTGAATCGTTCATTCCGCACGGACCTGATGCCAAACGTATCGGAGCCGTTGATGATTCCACGGGTGGTCATGATCCCATACACGAGCTCTTTGTGAGCATCGGCTTTGCCCCGCAGCACCGGCAGGAAGCTGCGTCCGTCCAACGCCTTGACCCGCTTACCACCCGCCGTCTGTATGAAGGTCGGCAGCACATCCACGTATTCCACCATGGCATCCGTGACCGCACCGGCCTTCACCTTGCCGGGCCAGCGAACGACCATCGCGCTCTGCAACCCGGTATCGTAGCAGGTCCATTTGCCGAACGGCAGACTCGCCCCCTGCTCGCTCACCACCATCACCAACGTATTGTCGGCAACCTTGTGTTTCTCCAACAAGTTCAAGAGTTCTCCCACCTGCCAATCGTAATAGGTGACTTCCGCGAGGTAACGCGACATGGCATCACGGGTCTCCGGAGTGTCCACGAAGTAAGGCGGCAGTTTGACCTCGTCGACCGGATACCGTGATCGATCGCCTTTGTTCCATGGCGAATGCGGCTCGTTGGAACAGGCGAACAGGCAAAATGGTGACCCTGAAGCGACGCTTTCTCCGACCAACTTGTCGATCGCCTCGAAGTCGGGATTTTTCTGCCCCGAGTATTCAAAGGGGAAAACTTCTTTCGGCGATATATGGGTCTTGCCGCTGAGCGCCACCCGATAGCCCAAGCCCTTGAGATAATGCACGACACTCTTGGTCCCACCCTTGGCAAAAGTATGATTCGGATACGCGCCACTCTTTACAGGATACAAACCCGTGTAAATGTTGTGCCTGGTCGGCGAGCACATGGGAGCGGCCTGAAAGCAGCGGGTAAATCTCATGCCCTCGGTCGCCAATCGATCGATGTTGGGCGTATGCGCCTGGCCACCGTAACAACCGATATCGCGATGCGTCATGTCATCGGCAATCACGAACAGCAGATTGGGCCGCTTGGAATCTGCCGCGGAGAGGCTCCCAGCAAGCAGCGAAACCGAAAGCATCAGTATTGCGCGATTGAACATGAGATCAGAATTGCCAGCACGGTTTCGCGTGTCGACTGAAAAGCTGATCCCGGTTAATCATCCTGAAATGTCCAAGGCGAAGATCGACAAATACGTCAACTCCAAGCCGGACTGGGCGCAGGCCTTGCTGACTCAGATCCGGAGCGCCATCCTCAAGGGCAACCCGCACATCGTGGAAGATTGGAAATGGGGCGGCCCTGCTTTCACCCAAAACGGAATCGTCTGCATGCTATGGGGATTCAAGGCTCACGTATCGATCACTTTCTATCACGGCGCCTTGTTGACCGCGACAACGGACAAGTTCGATCCTTGCGATGACGAGAATCAATACAATCGCGCAATTCGCTTCGCGCAGGGCGACAAGGTTCCGGCCAGAGAGATTGCCAAGCTCGTCAAACTCGCGAGCGAGAACAACGATGATGGCATCGCTCCAAAAAAGAAGGCCGCCAAGAAAAAGGTGGCAGCACTGTCCTCTGACTTCGCCAAAGAATTGAAGAAGAACCGGAAAGCCGCGACTTTCTTTACCGGGCTCGCCCCCAGTTACAAAACGCTCTATACCGACTGGATCAGCAGCGCGAAACGAGAAGCAACGAAGAAGAACCGGATCGAACGGGCGCTGGCCCGACTCAAGGATGGACACAATCAACCCTATTGCTGAACTGGCTCGCCGAACATGAATTGGCGTATCGGATATTTCGGATTCGTTATCTTGATAACGCTCGTTCTGGCCTCAGCCAAGTTCGGCATGCGGGCCCTCTGGCCAAGCGTTGTCGCCATCGCGACGGTGCTCGTTCTTCGAAGCGCGTTGGCAGGCCTGCTCATTGGTGCCGCGGCTGGAGCGCTGTTGATCGCCGGCGGCAAGATCCATCATGCCTTTCCAGCATTTTTCTCGGACCACCTGATTCCGGCCCTGCAAAGCAAATGGAATCTCAGCGTCCTGATTTTCACCCTGTTGCTGGGCGGATTTGCGGCGTTGCTGGAAAAAGGCCGAGGCCTCGAAGCCATCTTCGCGGGATGGCTCGCAAAAGCGAAAAACTCGAAACTGCACGCAGAATTGGCTGCTTATGGACTCGGACTGACCTGCTTCTTCGACGGACTCGCCAGCAGCCTTTTGACCGGCAAGACGATCCGTCCCCTGAGCGACCGGGTGGGAGTATCCCGCGCGAAGCTTTCCTATATTGTGGATTCCACCAGCTCTGCGGTGGCCTGCGTGGCGATCATGTCCACTTGGATCGCGTACCAGTTGTCCATGATCAGGGAGGGCTATAAGAATGCAGGGAATGAAGAGATCAACTCTTTCCAGGTATTCCTGCATTCGATTCCGTTCAATTTCTATTGCTGGTTCACGCTCTGCCTGCTGCTGGTCGCCATCCTCCGCGCGTGGCATCCCAGACCAATGCTGGCGGCCGAAGCGAGGAGCAACGAAAATCCTGAATCAGACCATTCGTCCACGTCCGAATCACTGCCGTCTGGACTGGCATGGAACGCCATCGTTCCACTCGCGACATTGATTGCAGGTCTGATGGTCGGCCTCTACCTCGCCGGAGTGGAGGAAACCATACTACCCATCACGTTCGACAAATTGATGCATGCCTTCGGATCTGCTCCCGCGGACGAGGTATTGCTCCGCGTCAGTGTCATCGCCTGCCTGGTGGCCTGGTTCATGAACCGAGGGACCATCCAGAAGGAACAACAGGTAGGCTCGGTCTTCATGGATGGCATCCAAAGAATGTTCGCTCCTTGCCTGATTCTCATCGCAGCCTGGTGCCTGAGCAGTACGTTGAAGAAACTGGACGCGGCCCCCGTGTTGGCACAGATGCTTCACGGAAATCTGCCGCCCGCGCTGTTCCCGGCCGCGGTCTTTGTCGTCGGAATCCTCACCTCGTTCACCACCGGAACCTCGTGGGGTACCATGGGCGTGTTGATGCCCCTGGTGCTGCCGGTCGCCATCTCTATGGAAGCCGACCTGGCGACAGCGACAACGGTACCCGCCACGGTCGCGGCAGTGTTCAGCGGTGCGGTATTTGGTGATCATTGCTCACCACTCAGCGACACCACCATCGTATCTTCCGTCGCCTGCGACATTGAACCGGTGGAGCATGTCCGGACTCAGATGCCCTACGCGCTCACGGCGGCGGGCTTCGCCATCTTACTCGGTTTCATTCCCGCCGGTATCGGCGCACCGCCCCTGCTCTGCTTACTGCTTGGTTTTGTGGGGCTCGCCTTGATTCCAAATCTCCTGCCCAACAGATCCAACAGCAATGGCTGACATTTCTGCTTCGTCGAAATCGGAGTTGGCCGAACGCAACACCAACCTGTTCATCGCGTTCAGGGTCTGTTTCAACGCACGGTTTTACTATCCTGTCTTCGCCGTTATCTACTTGGATTTCGGAATGACCTTGGAGCAGTTCGCCATCCTGAATTCCATCTGGGCGGCGACCATCATTCTCGCAGAAGTACCTTCCGGTGCAATTTCGGACCTGATCGGCCGGAAGAAACTTCTGGTACTCGCGGGCGTATTGATGGTCATCGAGTTGGTGGTCTGGGCCTTCGCGCCGACGGGGAACCCGAATCTCCTTTTCACAATCCTCGCTATCAACCGCATCCTCAGCGGTCTGGCCGAAGCCGCAGCCAGCGGAGCTGATGAAGCATTGGCCTACGATTCACTTGATCAGGCGGGACGCAAAGACGAATGGCCCAAAGTTCTGCAGAGTGTCACTCGTTGGCAATCGATGGCCTTCGTATTTGCGCTGGTCGTAGGCGGCATTGTCTATGACCCCAGAGTGATGCAGGGATGTGCCGATCTGATCGGGCTTTCAGTAGCCTTGACGCAGGAAACTACCATGAGGTTCCCGCTTTACCTCAACATACTCACGGCATTGATCACGCTCATTGTGACCTGCCGGATGATCGAACCACCGAATGCCCACCATTCGGAACAGCGAATGAGTATCGGCGCAGCGTTCGCCCAAACTTGGAAAGTCGGCAAATGGATCCTGAGTACCCCATTTGCGCTCATGCTGATCTGTGCCGGAGCTTTTCTGGACAGCAGCATCCGTATTTTTATTACGCTGAACAGCGAATACTACCGCCTCATCGAGTACCCGGCCGTATTGTTCGGCGTGATCGGTGCCGGCACCGCCATAATCAATTTCTTTGTCGCCGGCTGGTCCCGGCGCATGGCGGAAACCAAGACCCCCAACCAAGGATTTCTGATCATCAGCGCCGTGGTCATGACCGCCTATCTCGGAATCTCACAATTCATTCCCTACGCCGGAGTGCTCTTTTCCTGGATGCTGTTTGCCGGTATTTCGATGACCGGTTTCTCAATCTCATTCCACCTGAATCGCGTAGCCGACAAATCCATCCGGGCAACCGCTCTGAGTTTCAAAGGATTGGCCCTCAATCTTGGCTACGGCTTGCTGGGTATCGGCTACGCCCTCCTCGTAGCGAGGTTGCGACATTCACCGGAACTGGCCGAGGAACCCGACGCACTGTTTCGAGCAGCCGCGCAATGGTTCCCTGTGTGGTTCATCTGCGGAGCAACCCTGGTGGGTTTGATGCAATGGCAGCTGAAAAGCAAACCGCCAGAAATCGAAGAAAAACCTGCTCAGTGACGGTCGGCTTCGACCCAACTTACGGCGTGCTTGATCAGACTGATCGAGTCACCAATTCCGAGCTTGTGTTTGATGTTCTCACGATGGGCATCCACCGTCTTTGAACTGACACCCAACTCGGAGGCAATCTGCTTGTTGTTCTTGCCTTCACCCAACAAGCGAAAGATCTGTAGCTCCCTCGTGGAAAGACTGTCGAGACCGCCTTTCCTGCCCTCGGCCTGATTCTCCATCATCCGCCGGGCGACGCGGTCAGCCAGAATCGGACCGACGTATTTGCGATCTTCCAAAATGGTCTTGATGGAAGTGATAAAGATTTCCGGTGGTTCTTCTTTGGAAATGAAACCCTTGGCACCCGCATGAAGCGAACGTTCCGCCAGCAACGGATCGGTGTGACGCGAGCATATCAGAATACGGACTCCGTCGATCTGCTTCTTCAAGGTGTCCAGCACCTTGAAACCGTCGCCATCCCCCAACCCCAGATCCAAAACGACGAGATCAGGGAGCAGTTCCTTGACCATTTCAATACCGGAATCCGCTCCATCAGCCTGCCCACAGCAGGTAAGGTTCGGCTCCTTGTCGATCAATTGCGTGAAGGCAAATCGAATCAGCGGATGGTCATCGATGACTACGATGCGTTTGTTGGCTCCAGCTTCCACTATAAATTGGTCGGTTCGGGTTGATCAGGAATTTACCTATTGTCCAGACCGACAAGCGCTATTGAAAGCAAAAAAGCCCGGTAACAACCGGGCTCTTGAAAGATGATCCAGTGAAGTTGCGTCTATTTCTTGGCCGGTTCTTCCTTCGCGGGAGCCGGTTTCTTCGGCGCTGATTTGGGTGCCGCCTTCTTCGCAGGCACCGGCTTGGCAACAGTCGCAGCCTTCGGAGCTTCAGCTTTTGCCGGCTCCGTTATCGGGGTCGCCGGTTTCTTTTCCACCGGTTTTTTCGCGCTAGGAATCTGCTTGATCTCCACTGGTTTGGGTGCCTCCGGCACCTTGAGCAAAGATTCGATATTCTTGGGCAAACCGGGCACAGATCCCACGCTCGGAGGATTCAACAACGGCGTCGGAACCGATGGCACACCCGTCGTGTTTTGCTCTTCCGCCTCCTCTGCCTTGATGAACTCGCTCCGCTTCTTGAAGAAGGCATCCACCGTCCACTTGGAGACCATATAGGTCCACTTGGTATAGCCGGTTTCCGTTTCCAACTTCTCCTTCAGTTTCTGCTGTTTCTCCGCGAATTCCTTCTCCAGCTTCTCTTTGTCTTCATCCTTTTCATCTGCACCCGGCGTCCGCTTGTCGGCAAGCGCCGCGCTCACGGTCACTTTGATTGGGTAATCGTTGTCCTCAGTGGGGTTGCCGATCTGCAAGTCGTACTTGAAGCCGTCAAACGTGGTCATCGCCACCTTCACCGCCTTGTCCAAGCCCAACTCGTCATCTTTTTTGTCGGTCACAACATCCTGAAATGAGGGCGAATTCAGCGGATTGCCAATCGAGGACATCTTCGCCGAATCTGCTTCCTCATCCTTCTTCAATCCCGCCAGTTTCCAGTCCCCATCGAATTTTTCGCGATTCACCGTCCACGTGTTGTCGTTGGTCGACGAAGTCACGGCAATGGACTTCAGGTTCTCGACCGCGAAGAAATCCTTGTCGAGCCAGTCACCGGCATCGGTATCGGCATCACTGAAAGTCTCCGAGATGGTCAGGATGTTTTCTTTGTCCGCCGGATTCAGCACCCAGCGACCCACAGCGTGATCGCCGCCGCCAAAGGGCGAATTGCTTTCAGCCTTCTTCATCACCTGCTTCCCAAGGATGAGTGATTTCAGCGCCTTGCCGTCCTTGTCCTTCAACTCGACAAGCGTGCCTGCACCCTCATCCGAATCGGGTTCATTGACCTCCATTCGGGCGAACGCGGAAGCGCCGATCGGCTGTTTCTGAATCACTTTCAGCTCACCGAACTTGCGCACGAAATCGACGATGGTCGTAAACTTGGCAGCATAGCCGCCCCGCTCCTTCACAACCCAAGCAT
>Ga0055584_100006409_pt1 | contig 11537 bp, 11 predicted proteins | sample OSDHelmetaG_FD_58716 | JGI IMG/M metagenome (GOLD analysis project Ga0055584, IMG submission 58716) | Pelagic marine sediment microbial communities from the LTER site Helgoland, North Sea, for post-phytoplankton bloom and carbon turnover... | ecosystem: Environmental > Aquatic > Marine >...
GCTCCGTCACTTCCACGGCGGTACGCTCCAAGGCGAATCAATTCTGCCATATCTTCATAAATTGCCATATATTTCCTAGCCTTATTAACAACCTCATTTTCTTCAGGGGTATTGCAATCAGGCATGGTTCTAGAGACACTTCTCAGGATGTTTATTGCTGGATAGCGTCCGCGTTCTGCAATCGCCCTGTCCAAAACAATGTGACCGTCAAGAATTCCTCTGACAGCGTCAGCAACTGGTTCATTATGGTCATCACCTTCCACAAGAACAGTAAACAGTCCAGTAATACTGCCTTGACCAGCTGTACCCGGACCAGCGCGTTCTAGCAGCCGGGGCAATTCTGCAAAGACCGAGGGCGTATACCCCTTAGAAGCGGGTGGCTCACCCGCAGACAAGCTAATTTCACGCTGTGCCATGGCAAAACGTGTAACACTATCCATAAGGCATAAGACGTCCTTGCTCTGGTCTCGAAAAAATTCCGAGATAGCCATTTGTACATAGGCCGCCTGTCGACGTACCAGAGGCGGTTCATCAGAAGTAGCAACTATAACAACACTACGTGCCATACCAGCTTCGCCCAGATCATCCTCTATAAACTCTCTTGCTTCACGGCCACGCTCACCAATCAACCCAATGACACTGATTTCAGCATCCGTGTGACGGGCCATCATGGACATAACTGTCGACTTACCAACACCAGAGCCAGAGAAAACACCCATTCGCTGACCACGACAACAGGTTAAGAAAGTATTTAAAGCTCTAATTCCAAGGTCAATCTTGCCACCAACACGCTGACGTTCATGTGCGTGTGGCGGCTTTGAGTGTACGCGATATGCCTGTGGACCCTTAACCAATGGCCCTTCTCCGTCAACTGGCTCACCAAAGGCGTTAACAACTCGACCCACCCAGCTTAGATCAGGATAAATCAAAGGATCGCTAACACTGACCTCCGCTCGTGACCCAAGACCAATGCCATCAAGTGTGCCAAAGGGCATCAAAAGCGCTCTTTCATTTTTAAAGCCAACAACCTCACACATCACACAGCGATCACTCCGCCCAATAAGGTTACAACGCTCGCCAATGGACAACTCCCCCACAACGCCCTCAACCTCTACCATCAGGCCAACAATACCCGTTACTCGCCCGTACACAGATTTTTCGGGCAAACGGTCTATTTCATTAAGAATGTTTTCGGTAGGGAGTTTCAATCCAACCCCTCAATAAAGTTAATTATTTGGCATTCAGACTTCATTTTCATTTCCAATTTTAAACAAAGTTAATTATTCAATTAAGACTTTAACAATTAGTATAATATTTTTAATTATGCAGTCGATGTAAATAAAGCTTAACAAAAGATTAAGATTTAAGGCTAATATAGAGAATCTGAATTTAATTGGGAGATTACTTTGATGCGGGTACTTCTTGTTGAAGATGATCCAGCGACCGCGCAGAGCCTAAAAATGATGCTCGAGTCTGAAAAAATGGTTGTTGATGCCACAGACCTTGGCGAAGACGGGCTAGAAATTGGGAAACTATATGATTACGATATTATCATTTTAGATTTGATGCTGCCTGATATTGACGGAATTGAGGTCTTGCGACGTCTTCGTGATGCCCGTGTAGAAACCCCTGTACTTATTCTGTCTGGATTGACCGATGCCAATGATAAAGTAAAAGGTTTAGGAACGGGTGCAGATGACTATCTAACTAAACCTTTCAACAAAGCCGAATTAATGGCCCGAATCCAAGCTATTGTTAGGCGTTCAAAAGGGCATGCTCAATCCATTATCCGTACTGGAAAATTAGCGGTTAATCTTGATTCTCACACAGTTGAAGTTGACGGTCGCCATGTCCATTTAACTGGCAAGGAATACGGCATTCTGGAGTTACTGTCACTCCGTAAGGGCACAACGCTGACTAAGGAAATGTTTCTGAACCATTTATATGGTGGAATGGATGAGCCAGAGTTGAAGATAATTGATGTATTTATCTGCAAACTACGCAAGAAGTTGGGTAACGCAACTGGTGGTGAAAATTACATCGAAACCATTTGGGGGCAGGGTTATGTTTTACGAGGTCCAGAAGCAAAAGAAATAGACACCTAAGCTTTATCTCAAAAGAAACATGGCGTTACTAAAAAAAAAAGATGAGCGGGTATTCCAAATTTCACGGAATTAAATTCATCTTTTCTTTGATCATATACTGCCAGTTTGGTGACTGCTTCATCACTTGCACTAAGCTAGTGTAAAATTTACGAAATCACTGAAAAATCATCATCCACTTTGATGTGGCACAAGAACTGTAAGTTCCACTTCATCCTGAGTTGAGGAAAACTCAATTTTTGATAATTGTTTTTCTGCCAGTCGCTGGCAGAAAAACCCATGCACATTATGAGCACTCAATCCTCTCTCAACCTGACCCAGACGCTCAGAGGAAAGTGCTTCTTGTAGATCTTCATTAAGAAAAGCACCATCACCAGATGCCTTGACTGCCATACCAATTGCAAGTTCTTCCTGAGAATTATCTACACTCATCAATGACACTGTTAAAACTCCGCCCCGTGGAAGTCCGTCAATAGCAACTAAGATCATATTAAGGAGAAGTTTGATGACAGGACATGTGATGGCCTTCCTTGTTTTCGCACCAATTTCTGGTGGCCAATCTAGAGAGATGCGACCTCCTACAAGGAAGGTTTGAGCCAAATCCCGAGCCTCATCAATAGCAGGTTTGGTGCCGCTTAGCCCTCCTTGTCCAAAACACAGACGAAAAAAAGCAAGCCGCGCCAATAGTTGCTCGCCACTGGAGACAACGATCTTAAGGGCAGCCTCACCCTCGTCGGAACCCATTTGTTCAAACAATTCAATACCATTTTGTACCGCTCCGGCAGGTCCAACTAGGTCATGGCACAACCGTGATGACAGAAGCTGAACAACTTTTAAATCTACCTGCATAGCAGTTTTAACCCTATTTCCATATTTCACCCATTTAAAAGAATTATTAAAAAAAGTGCTAACTTAACCACAATACTTACTTATTGCTCTGCCGTGCTTAAAACTGTAAATGTGAAAAGTTAGTGTTACTTTCTCAGCAAATAGTACTATCTAAATAATGATTGCCACGTTTATTTTATAAAGCTCGCATTCATATCCCAACGCCACACCTATAAACTCTCTTGCTTAAGCTCCAGCAGCTTTTATCAACAATATATGAGATTTTTTTTATTTTTATGTGTTTATGTGTTTCTTTATTTTTATAATATCACATGAATGTTTTTTTCGATGCCATTTCCCTGTTGATCTCAGCGGATAATGACTTGCTCATGATTGTTGGACTTTCTCTATGGGTTAGCCTCGTAGCTGTCCTTGTTGCAACTCTGATCGGCATGCCTCTGGGTGCAGCGACAGCTTTGTACAAGTTTCCTGGACGAAAAATACTTGTAGTCATATTAAATGCTTTGATGGGATTGCCACCAGTTGTTGTCGGACTGCTCGTCTACATGTTGTTATCCAGATCAGGACCATTTGGGGTTTTAGGACTTTTGTTCAGTCCTACTGCCATGATTATTGCTCAAACCATTTTGGTCATCCCAATCATCGCAGCGTTGAGCCGCCAGATCATTGATGATTTATGGGTCGAGTATGCAGAGCAACTTATTTCGCTTGGAGCGTCACCAACACGCCGCATGATGACCCTACTGTGGGATGGACGTTTCTCTTTGTTGACGGCAGTGCTGGCTGGGTTCGGCAGGGCCACTGCAGAAGTTGGCGCGGTGATGATTGTTGGGGGCAACATCGACCACGCAACAAGAGTGATGACAACATCAATTACGCTCGAGGTTTCAAGAGGCAATCTAGCCCTTGCGCTTGGTCTAGGCATAGTACTAATTACCTTATCCCTATCCATCAATGCCGCTGCCTTTTTAGTCAAGGAAGCTGCTGAGAACAGGCAAGTATGATAGCGCAACCAATTCTACTCCTAAGTCTAAATAGCATTTGCTTCAAAGCAAGTGGCAAACAATTAATAAAAGAATTATCATACCAATTTAAAGTAGGACCACGAAGTATTATCATTGGTCCAAACGGTGCTGGGAAAAGCCTACTGCTAAAATTATGCCACCGCCTTCTCGAGCCGAGCCAAGGGCACATCCAATGGCACGTTGAGGCTGAGAATAAAAGCAATACGGCTTTCCATCAGGCTATGGTTTTCCAGCGCCCAGTAATGCTGCGCCGGACGGTTTCGGCCAATGTTGAGTATGCACTTTCTTTACGTGGCATCAACAAAGCGCAACGGCGAGCACGAACTGAAGAGGTTTTGGGGTTAACGGGACTTAGCCACTTGGCCCGTTTTTCAGCCCGGGTTTTGTCGTTTGGTGAACAACAAAAATTAGCCCTTGCGCGAGCTTGGGCTCTAAGACCGAGGGTGCTATTTCTTGATGAGCCAACGGCCAGCCTTGACCCGACGGCAACCTATGAAATTGAGAAAGTTATCAATGCCATTCATGATAGTGGCACCCAAATCATCATGACTACCCATGACTTGCCACAAGCCCAAAGGCTGGCCGACGAAGTGCTCTTTATTCACCGGGGACGCTTACTCGAAAGTGGCCCTGCGACGACCTTCTTTGCAGGCCCAACAAATCAATTCGCTCAGGCTTTTCTTAAAGGTGATTTATTAATGTGGGATCGGCCAGAAACCAAAATGCTAGGGGACTAATTTGACACAATCACTGAAATTTATAGTTTTTTTTCTCACTCCTTTAATTGCTACTCTCACAACCCCTAGCCAAGCTACAAGTGCTGAATACATTACTTTGGCATCAACCACTTCTACAAGAGATACTGGGCTATTAAGCTCGATCCTGCCTATCTTCACCAAAGGCAGCGGCATTAGGGTTCGGGTAGTTGCAGTAGGTACCGGACAGGCAATTAAAATAGCAAAAAATGGGGACGCTGATGTCTTGTTAGTACATGATAAAAAATCAGAACACTCCTTTGTAGCAGATGGCTACGGCGTCAAACGCTATGACGTCATGCATAATGATTTCGTCGTCGTTGGCCCAGTAAAAGATCCTGCTGCCATAGCAGGAATGAAGGACGTGGTGAAAGCCTTCGGCAAAATTGCTCATAATAAATCAATATTCCTCTCGCGCGGTGATGACAGTGGCACCAATAAAAAAGAATATAGCCTATGGCATGCAGGCGGCATTGACACCACTAAGGCGTCAGGGGACTGGTACAGGGAAACCGGGTCAGGAATGGGTGCGACCTTAAACATGGCCTCCGCCATGAATGGTTATTCACTAGCCGATAGAGGAACATGGCTAGCCTTTAAAAATAGGAAAAAATTGAAAATTCTTTTAGAAGGTGACACTCGTCTACTCAATCCTTATGGAGTTATACTTGTAAATCCAAAACGCCATCCCCACGTCAAAGCGGCCGCTGGAAAAAAACTGATCGACTGGCTGATTTCGAAAGAGGGACAAAGTGCTATCTCAGCTTTCAAAATCAGTGGTGAACAATTGTTCAAAGGCAGTTTGAAGCAGAAACTAACGCTTACAAGATGATCCAGTGAACTGCTTGAATAATCCGCCAGAAGTTTTTTCCAACAGGTTCATCCACAGAACCTGATTCGCGCTAATGATAGTCCATACTTCCGCATTTTTTGGAGGGCAGGCCATACGCACGATGTAAGCCTGTTCAATGCGGGGTCGCGATTTAATCAAATCTACTTGGCCTTCATCAGGCACCAGCACATCCACAACCAACTGTCCATTGCCATCTATTGTGATATTGATCGAAACCCATTCTAAATTTGGTGGGTAAGTTTTATAATATGATGTCAACCATTTGGTGGCATCAACTGCTCGGCTATCCTCATTCATGCAGGCCACTATTAGAAAACTCAAAATCAGGGAAAGAAGGGCAGGAATAATCATCCATAATCTGTAGCTTCGCCATGCATCCATTTACTTGACCTAACATCTAAGCAAATAACTAAAGCATCAAAGTAAGTCTTAATGGTTTCCAGACGTTTAATAAGTTCATCTTTATTTATTAAAATTGATATTTCTATCGTTGAATAATATGATTGTTGAATAGTCAGCGACTAGAAGTAGATTCTCTTTTTTTAAATTTACAACTACGGGTTATTTTTTGATTAAACCTACTAGAGATAGGCTCTGCTCGCATCCAACCTTTTCCTTACACACTGATAATCAGACAGATCATTCTTAGCGGGACAAAACCCGCAATAAAAGATTAGGGGTGCTTTTTATAAGGCCAATAACTAAAATAAAAATATGTATTACATTAACTTCCAATAAACCCTCAGGAACTTCAATTTGATGATCGATCCAAATGGCCGTAACATTACGTATTTAAGAGTATCGGTTACAGACCGCTGCGATTTTCGTTGCGTTTACTGTATGGCCGAAGACATGACTTTTCTTCCTAAATCCGAGGTTCTTAGTCTGGAAGAGTTAGACCGTCTGTGCAGTGCGTTTGTTGCAAAGGGTGTCAAAAAAATACGTCTGACTGGCGGTGAGCCACTAGTTAGACGTGGCATTATGGGGCTGTTTGAATCCTTGGGCCGACACTTGAAAAATGGGGTCCTTGAAGAACTGACGTTGACGACCAATGGCAGTCAACTTGAAAAATATGCAAGTGAGTTGGCTAGCCACGGTATCAAACGAATAAACGTTTCCATTGACACACTGGACTCAGAGAAATTTTCTCAGATCACCCGTGGTGGAAGATTAGATCAGGTTAAACGTGGATTGATTGCTGCAACTGATGCTGGTCTTCACATCAAAATCAATACCGTCGCTCTTAAGGACTTTAATGAGAACCAGTTTAGCGGCTTGGTTGGGTGGTGTGGCAAGCGCGGATATGACATTACCTTTATTGAAACTATGCCCCTTGGGGAGATAGATAGCGATAGAATAACTCAGTATTTGCCCGTTTCAAAAGTCCGTAAAATCCTTGAAAAAGACTGGACCCTGAAAGACAATAATTATAATTCTGGAGGACCATCGCGTTATACCAGTGTTGCAGAGACAGGACAGTATGTCGGCTTCATTTCACCCCTTAGTCATAACTTTTGCGCTACCTGTAATCGAATTCGTGTCACCTGCACGGGCAAACTATATATGTGTCTGGGGCAAGATGATAACGCGGACTTACGTGCTCCTTTGAGGGCTAGTGAAGGGAACGAACTTCTAGATAATGTCATTGACGAGGCCATCGGGCGCAAACCAAAAAGCCATGAATTTGTTATCGAACCCGGGAATGCAGGTCCTGCACTTACTCGCCATATGAGTGTCACTGGGGGTTAATTTTTTCTGTATTTCTCTTTATGGTCCCCGGGCAAGCCTTGGATATAATAAAAATTATGACTAAAAAAATTGCTTTCACAGCCGCACGTCAGCCGCAGGCACAAGAAGCCTTAAAACGGCTGAAGGAAAAGTACGCTCATGTTCCAGCCAGTAAAGCAGATGTTATAGTCACTCTTGGGGGAGATGGCTTCATGCTGAGAACGCTGCATCTTTTCACCAATAGCGGTAAGGCAATCTACGGCATGAATAGGGGTTCAGTTGGTTTTTTGCTTAACAGTTATTCTGAAAAATCTCTGAAGGCCCGGATCAACAAGGCAGTCTCCATTAATGTCAATCCACTAATCATGAAAGCAGTAGATACAAAAGGAAAGAACCATACTGCGCATGCCATCAACGAAGTTTCTCTACTGCGCGAAACACGTCTTGCAGCAAAAATTAGCATCCATATTGACGGCATTGAGCGGATGCAGGAGATGATTTGTGATGGAGTTCTCATTGCCACGCCCGCAGGAAGTACTGGTTACAATTTATCTGCCCACGGCCCTATTATCCCCCTTGGATCTGGTGTTCTGGCCTTGACGCCAATTAGTCCATTCAGGCCTCGCCAGTGGCGTGGCGCCTTACTTCCCCATGATGCCATAGTCAGTTTTGAAGTCCTAAGTCCAAAAGGACGAAGAGTGAGCGCTGTCGCAGATAACACAGAAATCAGGGGGGTTTCTAAGGTCACTGTCCAGGAAGACCTAACGCGAAGCGTCACCATGTTGCATGATCAGGAACATAATTTTGAGGAACGTATTTTGAAAGAACAGTTTCTTACCTGAAGGGCTTTTAAACAGTAGACTGATGACGGTATAAAAAACTCCTAAAACGATTCCAAGAAAAATAACTTCACTATCATTGTGTTGTAAGCCGTATTAGTTCTTGCAACATTCCCTGGCTTTTTAAAATGGCTATTTCAAAGTGAAGACTAGGGACTTTAAAGCTTTACTTCCTATGAATGGTCAGAGCCGATGGCCTCAGAAATAGAGGAAAAGCCATCTGCCGCAAGAAGTGTAGCGAGATCACGCTTAATCATCTGGACTCGTCCCGGACCATAAAAGACCATTGCCGAATAAAATTGCACCAAAGTCGCACCAGCCTTTATTTTAGCGTAGGCATCAGCACCACTGGCCACCCCACCGACACCAATGAGCGGTATTCTTCCAGCTGTAAGTTTATACATTTCAGAAAGTACGCGGGTTGATGGCTCGAGCAAAGGCTGCCCACTAAGGCCACCACTTTCACGGGCATTTTTATCAATTAAACTTTTTGGTCTTTCTATAGTCGTGTTGGTGGCGATCAGGCCATCTATACCTGTCTTGAGAGAAACCTGTGCAATATCTGACTTGTCTTCCTCACCCAGGTCCGGAGCTATCTTTAAAAGCAAAGGTGGCGGGTTTTTGGGAGCGACTTGCCAGCGCGCCTGCAAGACAGATTCAAGTAAAGTTTGTAAAGGCTCTCGTCTTTGCAAACTGCGCAGTCCCGGAGTATTTGGTGATGAAACATTTATAACTATATAATCAGCTAAGGGCGCCAGCCTAAGCATACCTTCCCGGTAGTCACTGATGGCGTCTTTAGTTTCTTTGTTTTTACCCAGATTAACACCGACAATTCCTTTACGTGCACGAGCCTCTAGGCGACTAGCGACTTTATCTATCCCATCATTATTAAAGCCTAAGCGGTTGATAACTGCATTATCACTAGGCAGGCGAAATAAACGTGGGCGGGCGTTGCCAGCTTGTGCTTGTGGTGTGACTGAGCCAACTTCGACAAAACCAAAACCCTGTGCCAGCATAGGATCTACTGCTTGAGCATTTTTATCAAATCCAGCGGCAAGACCAATCGGATTTGAAAAGGGACGTCCCCAGACACTTTGCTTGAGAAGAGAGCTTTCAAATGATTTAGGGCTTGGCACTAGTCCTGCACGCAGGGCACCAATTACGAGGTCATGCGCCGTTTCTGGATTAAGGAATCTGATAAATGGACCAGCGATACAATAAGGATCAATCATTGCTCCCCTCACTTTCCACTGATCGCCAAGGCACTATCTCATTGGGAAATTGATGGAAACCATCCTCGGCCAAGGGCAAATCACAAACACTAATGACTTTGGCCACCACTAGTGAGCCATAAAGATGAGGAAATAACTGGTCTGACCGTGATAGCTCCCACTTCAGAGATGGCCCAAGGTCATTAGCGTCAACAGTAATTAGTAACAGGTCTTTGACATTTGCTCGATGCCGGGCCGCACTTTCGGCAACTTGTTGAGCAGTAGAAAAATGCAAGAAGCCATCAACTCGGTCACCAACGCTACCTTGATAGTAACCGGACTCCTCAGCATTCTGCCAGTCGTTGCGCTTGCACATATGATAAATCAGCAGTTTAGACATAGATACTACAGTACCAACTTCATTAAGACCTTCATAGAAAAAGGCTATGCCTGCTAGATTTGCTTTTACTTGCGCTAGAGCGCTGCAAACTGCAGTTCACTTTGTTCTATCCCACTTTCATCAAGGCGTAAGTAAACAAGGTCATTGGCGTTTTCCAAAGTTCCAAAAATAGTCAAGTTCAGAGCCGGGCTATGGTTTCACTTAATCAAAATGGTCACTTCTTTATGCGCAGATAACTCTAGCATGATGGGCTATATGATCTGACATAAAGGTACTGATGAAATAGTAACTGTGATCATAACCCTTGTGATAGCGTAAATTTAAGGGAAAACCAACATCCTTGCAAACTTGTTCAAATTGCTCAGGCTTGAGTTGTTCCTTAAGAAATTCATCATCTAAACCTTGATCGATCAAGATTGTTCTATGTTGGGACTTATCTAGACCACGGACCAGTTCGACAGCATCATGGTGCTTCCATGCCTCTGTATCCGTACCCAGATAGCCCAAGAAAGCCTTTTTTCCCCACGGGCAGTCTGTTGGCGCGCAGATTGGTGAAAAAGCCGAAATGCTTTTATAAACTTCAGGATATTTTAAGCCGAGCGTTAATGCACCATGGCCACCCATTGAATGACCAAAGATACCCTGTCTCGCCATGTCTACATTTAGGCTTTTCTCCATAATACCCTGAAGTTCGCCAGTGACATAGCCTTCCATACGGTAATTTTTAGCCCAGTCTTTCTGGCTTGCATCTATATAAAATCCGGCACCGGTTCCAAAGTCCCAGGAATCGTCTTCACCAACGACACCTGCACCACGGGGACTTGTATCAGGCGCAATTAGGATGATGCCATGCTCGGCAGCGAATTGCTGGGCTCCACCTTTCATCATGAAAGTTTCTTGGGTACATGTTAAGCCGGCAAGGTAAGTCAACGCGGGCAAACGCACATCATCGTTCATCTGTGGTGGATAAAAAACAGCAAACGCCATTTCCCCATTCACTGACTGAGAAGTATGGCTGTAATAAGTCATGGCTCCACCATGACAATAGTGTTCTTTAAGAATTTTCAAGTTCATTTTAATACTCAACAACGGCACGGATTGATTCACCCGCATGCATAAGGTCAAATCCCTTGTTGATGTTTTCAAGGGATAGTTTGTGGGTTATCAGGCTATCAATATCAATCTTACCATCCATATACCAGTCGACAATTTTTGGCACATCTGTGCGGCCCCTGGCACCACCGAAAGCTGAACCTTTCCATACCCTTCCAGTGACTAGTTGGAAAGGTCGGGTAGAAATCTCCTGACCGGCACCTGCAACCCCAATAATAACACTTTCACCCCAGCCTTTGTGACAGCACTCCAATGATTGGCGCATAGTGTGGGTATTACCTATACATTCGAAACTGTAATCAACGCCACCATCTGTAATGTCCGCAATTGCGGAAACCACATTATCGACTTCCTTAGGGTTTACAAAATGAGTCATCCCAAACTTGGTCGCAAGTTCTACCTTGCTAGGGTTTATATCGACACCAATAATGGTATCAGCCCCAACCATGCGTGCACCCTGAATGACGTTTAGGCCTATGCCGCCAAGGCCAAATACGGCAACCGCAGACCCCGGTGTCACTTTAGCAGTATTAATAACAGCACCAACACCCGTAGTCACACCGCAACCTATGTAACAAACCTTGTCGAATGGGGCATCTTTACGAATTTTTGCAATAGAAATTTCTGGCATGACTGAAAAATTAGAAAAGGTTGAAGTGCCC
>Ga0055584_100006410_pt1 | contig 11537 bp, 10 predicted proteins | sample OSDHelmetaG_FD_58716 | JGI IMG/M metagenome (GOLD analysis project Ga0055584, IMG submission 58716) | Pelagic marine sediment microbial communities from the LTER site Helgoland, North Sea, for post-phytoplankton bloom and carbon turnover... | ecosystem: Environmental > Aquatic > Marine >...
AAAAACCAGCATTTAAGCTGTTTCGACACCATCACAAGTGCGTTGATCGTTTGACCCTGGACGCATCGCTAATATATAAAATCTGGAGTAAAGTTCATAAATGTTCGCGTGTTGCGAGCAGCCTGGGGACCGTATTTTGACCACTAATAAATACAAACTACTCGCGGTGGCTGCCGTATCCATGTGCTCCGTGGAGCAGAGCCTCGCCGCTCCCCTTCAAGATGAACTAGCTGATCTCGTTCGTAGTCACCCCTTGATCCAATCAAACAGATTTCAGGTCCAATCTGCCGAACAAGATGTTCGTGCTGCGCTGGCTCCCTATCTACCCACCGTCGACCTAACGGCTGACACAGGCCAAGAACGCATCAGTACGGCAGCCTTTCGATCGACACCAAATGGACCAGTGGAAAACGGGACAGAAACATGGGGACTATCGTTAACTCAGAATGTTTATGATGGCGGACTTAAATCGTCCGGCCGTCGCTCGTCTAAGCTCCAACGTGACGTCGCCGACATCACGCTCACAAGTGTGCGTCAAAGCGTCATGTTTGAAGGCATAACGTCTTACCTCGATGTCTTACGTCAATCTCAATTGCTCGATCTCTCTGGTCAGAACGAAGACAACATTCGCAGACAACTCAATCTAGAAGATGAACGTGTCCGCCGTGGCTCAGGCATTGCAGTCGATGTGCTTCAAGCAAAGTCGCGTCTGCAGATTGCGCTGGAACGAAAAGTCTTCGTACAAGGTGCCCAAATTGATGCTCGCAGTCGTTACCTGCAAGTCTTTGATCGCGCACCAGACGCAGCAACGATGCTGATGCCTGCTCCGCCAAATCAATTGCTTCCGAAGAACCTCGACGACGCTATTGGTGTTGCTTTAGCTGAAAATCCAGCCATCAAATCTGGACAACGGCAGATAGAAATTGCTGATCAAAATCGTGAAGGTGTGGTCTCAGAATATTACCCAACCATTGATGTGGTTGCTGAGGGGAATTACGAAGACGACTTTAACGGCGTGCCGGGTATTCGTCGGGACTATTCCGTAAAAGTCAGAGCAAACTGGAATATCTTTAATGGCTTGAGCACCAAGTCCAGAACAAAGGGTGCTGCATACACCTACCAGGCACGGCAAAGCGACTACGTTCAAACACGCCGTAAAATCGAAGAACAAACCCGCCTCGCATGGCAATCACTCATGACTGCACGCGAACGTGTTGAACTTCTCGACAACGCCGTGAACATTGCGGCCGAAGTTTTTGAATCACGGGAACGTCTTCGGGAATCAGGCAAGGAAACAGCATTGAACGTTCTGGATGCTGAAAATGAAGTCTTCAGTGCCCGTATCAATTATACGAACGCGCTATTTGACTCCCGGGTCGCGTCCTATCAGCTACTTCTTGCGATGGGTCGGTTAGATCAGGTCTCTGGTAGACGCTAAGACTTCAGCCAGTCTGTAGAATAAATTCTTACTTGCTCGTAGCGACGAACACGCCGTCCCAGTCTGAAGGCTCTGGATTTTCGCGATACTCAACAATACGCTCTTCAAGAAGTTCGTAAAATCCAGGAACTTCTGAAACAAGGCCTTTACCTGCCATCGCCGCAATCTTTGTCCGTGCCTCATCTAGTGATGCAGCAACCGTGCCCCAGTCCTGTTGGCGATATTCCATCAGCATTCTGTCGTGAGTTGCCTTGAGCGATACAAAGTCTGGATCGAGCGCAAGTTTATCGTCCCCAACGAGACCATGAATTCGAACGGCCTCTGTCTTACCCTTCACCTTAATAAGGTCGAGTTCTAGTGAAGCATAATCGGGTGCCAGCGCCATCGTATTGTCACCAATAACAATGGTGACACGATAGGTTTTAGATTGCCCTTCTAGACGAGATGCCAGGTTCACATTGTCGCCAAGAACAGAGTAGTCGAACCTTTGCTCAGACCCCATGTTTCCAACGCAAGCCTCCCCGGAATTTAGTCCAATGCCAATCTTAATGGGGCGGTGCTCACGCTCTTGTTCAATGGCTTCTCTCTCGAGTTCATCATTAAGAAGCTTTAGATCATCGACCATAAGCAATGCCGACTGACAGGCGTCCCGGGCGTGATCTTCATCGAGAAGCGGCGCATTCCAGAACGCCATGATGCAATCCCCCATGTACTTATCGATCGTACCGCTGTTGGCCAAAATCAAATTTGTCATGGGCGTTAAAAACCGATTGATCAAACGCGTAAGGCCCTGAGCATCGAACAGCTCAGAGATAGACGTGAACCCACGCACGTCACAAAACATGAAGGTCATCTCGCGCATCTCGCCACCAAGCGAGAGTTGATCCGGGTCATCCGCCAATTTTTTGACCAAGTCTGGAGACAAATACTGGCCAAAAGCGGAGCGCACTTGCTTTCGTTGCGCCTCTTCACGAATAAATGCCGCGTAGGTTAAGAAGCCATAGAACAGGATCGCAACGATAATCGGGAAGCCCGGGTCCCAAAGCTCTAACCGTGTTGAATAGGCATTCCACGAGAACCAAATGACGAAAGCCGTACCACCCATAAAAAACCACATGGATATTCTGGCGCCAAGCAGCGGTGTCACAACAATCATTAGGATACCGATAAGGATTGCCGCCAGCACTTCGTAACCATCGGCTATCGGCAACCGCGTAAGCTGGGTGCCGTTTAAAACGTTCTCAATAATGTTGGCGTGCACCTCCACCCCGGGAAGCACCGGGTCTAGCGGTGTGGACCGAACATCAAATAGGCCTTGAGATGAAGTCCCGATCAGCGCGATTTTACCCTCTATTCGGCTTCTGTCGACGCGATCACCAAGCACGCCAGCAGCGGGAACATAATTCGCTTTGTATTGGCTGTGTGGGGTGTAATAGACCCAAACACGAGCATTCCGATCAACATCGATTTCAATATTTTCTCTGACCGGACGGAGCTTTTGCAGAATAATCCGCTGCAACCCATCGTTTTCATCTGTCTCAACAATCACATTTCTCGCACCCAAGTGTACGCGAATGCTTTCAAGAGAAAGAGAAGGGAAAATTCCGTTGGGACTGGCAACAGCCATCGACACTCGACGAACGATCCCATCCAAACGATCTTCTGCAACACTAAAGACCCCTCGCCCTGTCGCAGCGCGATCAAGAACTTCAAGATTGCGCAATATGAATGGATGGTCTTCAAGCCACGGCCTGGGGTTAGCTCCTAGTTCTCCCCGAATGGATGACTTCGTATAGCCAGGGTCAGACCGCGCTACTGAAAGTGGTGTGTGCCCTGTCACAACGATCTTGCTTTTCTTGATCGCTGCCGCGAACACATCATCGTTCGTCGGCATGGCCTTCAACGTATTACGCGTCTCGTCCGTAATACCTTCAATATTATCAGCCAAATTAGCAATCGAGGTTGTGTCGCTTTCTGGAAAAACAATATCGAACGCGACAGCAGTCGCCCCCAGAGCCGTAAGTTTTTCGACGAGTTCGGCCCAACGATCTCTCGGCCAGGGCCATTGCCCAAATTCATCCAGACTGCCTTCGTCCAAATCGACAATAACGACTTGTCCAGAGTCTCCCATGAACGGTCGCGGCTTGATGTTCTGATAGGTGTCAAACGTCTTGGCACGGATTAGACGGAGCAGCTCCGGGTCTTCGTTGCGAATCCACACAAGCCCAATCAGCGCGAGTAATGTGGTTAAGCGTCCTGTTTGAATGAGAGAGCGGTTAAACCAGCGCCACCACCACCGGATTGAAATAAACCGACCGAGGTCCATCCATGTGAGAGCAGCACGAACACGCCCGCCTGAGTGCGGTGAACCGCCTCCGTCAGCCAAATCGTCGCCGGATTTCGTCAGTGTATCGTCTCTCACTGCGCCTCCCTGGCGCTCAGCCTCTGATCAGACCTCACCCTAACTGGTCCGAGCACAACGGAACAGGAGATTCCCGTCTTGATAATCCGTCTGCCCCTGTTAGCGATCTATCAATTAGGCTTAAAAAAGGCTAATTATCAGCCATGTCCGAGACAAATGGCCCAGTTCCCAATTTTCTAGGCACGCCCGAGCGCGTGTGGCTCAAAGACTTTCTTGAGCCGCTTCGTCCTATGTTTAAAGAAGTCCTGGTCGTTTCCCTCTTCGTCAATCTGCTTGCGGTCGCAGTGCCGGTTTTCGTTCTTCAGGTTTATGACCGGGTGGTCTTCCACCAGGGCATGACCACATTGCAAGGACTAGTCATTGGGATGGCACTCGTCATTGCATTTGATTTCGTCCTGCGGCAGACAAGAACAAAAGTCATGCAAAGCGTGGCCCTGCGCATTGATGTCGCAGTCGGGCGCAAGTTATTTGAAAAAATCATGGCGTTGCCCCTACGAAGCCTTGAAAGTCGCCCGGCATCCTATTGGCAGTTATTGTTTCGTGACGTCGAAGCCGTGCGAAACACATTGTCAGGTGCGTCGGCGATCTTGTGTGCTGATCTGCCGTTCGCAATCCTGTTCCTCACCGTTGTCTTTCTTATCGCCTGGCCGGTCGCGTGGGTGTTGGTCATTGCCTTTGCCATTTTCCTCGCCTTAGCCTGGCGCTCGGGGAAAACCGTCGCAGCCGCCGCTGCAGAAGAGAAAACGAAAGTGATCAGCCGAGACGGGTTAATCGCTGAAATGATTATGGGCCGGAGTACGATGAAGGCCCTCGCGATGGCCGATCATATTCGCCCATTATGGGAAGACCGCCAGGCCGAAGCAATTGAGCAATCCCTGATCCGGGGAACAAAGACCGACACGTTCGTAAACGCGGGGCATGGCCTGACCATGTTCACCACCGTTGCCATGACAACGGTGGGCGCCGTCGCAATTATGAACCAAGAACTCACAATTGGCGGTCTAATTGCTGCAAACATGCTAAGTGGACGCTTACTCGGTCCGCTCAATCAGTTGGTCGGAGCATGGAGAAACTTCGTCTCATTCGGCCAATCTGTTGACCGGCTAGGTGCAACTTTTGCAGAGCAAGAAGACAAATCAGAGAGCAGCATTTCTCTTGCACGCCCCAAGGGACGCCTGACCTTTGAAGATGTATCGTTTAGGTATTCAGAAAAATCCCCCGCTGTAGTCGATGCAGTTAAGCTCGATATCGCCGCTGGTGGGGTTACCGCGATCATGGGCAGCAACGGCAGCGGCAAAACAACACTGCTAAAATTGCTATTGGGCCTATACGAACCAGTCAACGGGCGTGTTCTTCTAGATGGCGCCGACATTAAACAATTTTCACGGAAAGATCTTGCTGGCTGGATCGGATATGCACCGCAGGAATGTGTTCTGTTTAATGGCACTGTCAGAGACAATATAGCTCAGACTTCACCTCAAGCATCCGACAACGAAATAATTCAAGCGGCCAAGTTAGCCCAGGCGCATAGCATGGTCGTCGACCTGCCAGATGGCTATGACACGGCTGTCGGTGAAGGTGGCGCGCTGTTGTCTGGCGGTATGCGCCAGCGCATTGCCATCGCACGGGCAGTCGTTGGTAACCCGCCAGTGATTGTCATGGACGAACCATCGGGAAGTCTCGACAAAGACGCTGAGGCAGCCTTACAGCTAACACTTGTCGAGCTTGGCAAAACTCACACCGTTATACTCGTAACGCATAGCCCTGTTCTTTTGCAGGCATGCAATAACGTCGTCATCATGGACCACGGTCGCATTCGCGCCGCAGGTCCAACACAAAAAGTCATGGCGGCTATGTCAAAGACCCAAGCAAACGCACAAGACCCCGCAAAAGGGATTCCCGTCAACGTCAAACGCACCGAACCCACGGCGCAGGCGCGGCTGACGCGCTCGGCTGAATAACCAAAGAAGTTCTGGAAAAACCATGAGCCAACTCGACGACCTCATAGAGCACAATACAGCGCCAAGCTGGCGGCTTGTTGCCTATGTCATCATGGGGCTCCTTGGCTTGTTTCTTTTGTGGTCCGCATTTGCGAGCCTAGACGAAGTTGCCGTCGCGCCTGGCGAGGTTGTTCCTCAAGGACGTGTAAAAACCATTCAGCATTTGGAAGGTGGCATCATTGACGAACTCTTTGTTCGGGACGGTGACACCGTGCGCGCCAACACGCCTTTAGTCCAATTGGATCTTGCAGGAACCGTGACCAACCTCGAAGAATTACAGGTTCGGCGCGACGGATACTTAATTAGAAAGGCCCGGTTACTCGCAGAGGCAAATGGCACTGCCCTCACCCTACCCACAGACCTGGTGCCTGGTATGGACAACATCATTGACGCTGAGCGAGAGGCCTATGATGCACGCTCGCGCGAACTAAACAGCACCCGCGCCGTCCTGGAAGGCCAAGCCCTGCAACGGCAACAAGACGTTCGCGAAGTCGAGGCCCGACTAAAAGGCATTCGAACCAACGTTGGACTTGCACGTCAACGGCTAGACATGTCTGCCGACCTTCTTAAAGACAAGTTGCAGTCGCCAATGGAGCATCTGCAAATCGAGAGTGAAGTTGAAAGCTTCGAAGGTGAAATTGCCGCCCTTACCGAGGCCCTTCCCCGCGCGCAAGCAGCAATGGACGAAGCCTTGGAGCGCATCCAAGAACTTGATCTCCGGTTCGCGCGCGAAGCCCGAGAACAAATGGGCGAGAACGAAATGGCAATCGCTCGGACACGAGAATTGTTAGCAACAGCCGATGATCAACAAACTCGGACCACGATCCGAAGCCCAATCGTCGGCGTCGTAAAGAACATGCGTTACACGACCATTGGTGGGGTTGTACGTCCAGGTGAACCCATCCTAGATATTGTGCCTTCTGAAGATACACTCATCGTTGAAGCTCGCCTTAATCCCATGGACCGTGGTTTCGTCCAAGAAGGGCAAAGCGCGATCATAAAAATCGACACATATGATTTTGTTCGTTACGGCGGAATCGACGGTGAAGTCGTTTCCGTCGCCCCAGACTCAACCGTGCCCGATAACGCGCCACCCTATTTCAAAGTTGTGATTAAAACAGCCCAACCATGGCTGGGCGACGAAGCTGATGGCTTTTTGATTTCCCCTGGAATGGGTGCAACCGTAGACATTCACACCGGCACAAAGTCCGTCATGGACTATCTCATCAAGCCAGTCTTGAAGTTAAAGCACGAAGCATTCCGAGAGCGTTAAATTGGCCGTTATAGGCCAGGCGTTAGAATCATATGTTCGCGAGCAACGAGCGCTCCGTCCCACATCTCTCTCGCCTTCTGTTCAATATCCCGCATGAAATCATCGTTGTGATCTGGGTCATGATGGAAGATGGCCATTTGTTTCACGCCAGCAAGTTTGCAAAGGCGTATGCCTTCTTCCCACGTCGAGTGACCCCAGCCGATTTTTTCCGGGAACTCTTCATCCGTGTACGTAGAATCATAAATGACGAGATCTGCGCCCTCAATGAGAGACAGCACCATCTGATCCGGCTTCCCGATGACGTGCTCTGTATCTGTCACGTAGCAAATCGATTTACCATCGTGCTCAATTCGATATCCGGTCGCACCGTTAGGATGATTCAGCGGCTTAGTAATCAGATTGACGCCAGGATAAAGCTCCCAGTTTTCGCCCGCATGGAAGTCAACAAAATCCAGTTCAGCCTGCAGCGCCTCTAGTGGCACTGGGAATGTGGGGTTCGACATCTGATTTGCGAGCACATTCTCAATGCCGCCATGGTCAGACAAGTGGCCTGCGTGAATTGAGAAATGGCTGTTGGCCATAAAGGTCGGGCCAAAGAAGGGAAAGCCGTTAATGTGATCCCAGTGCGTGTGAGTCAAAAGGATGACCCCATCTTTTACACCGTCTCGGATAAACTCGAATCCCAGCTGACGAATACCAGTTCCAGCATCAAGAATAATACGCTTGTCGCCAGCGAACACCTCGAGACAGCTCGTATTGCCGCCATACACCACATGCTGCGGCGAAGGGCACGCGATGCTCCCTCGAACCCCCCAAAACTTAACTGCCAGCGTCATGCGTTCTAGATCCGTTTGCGAAAGTGATCGGCTACGATCTCTAATCGACTATGCCCGAAATGCCCCTCTGGCAATAACGAGAATTTGTAACATGTTGTATTCTATGACCGTACTACTAATCCGTAAAAGGTTTCGACCTATGACAACTATTAAATCATTACGAGAAATATTCAACCTAGGGGACCAAATAGTACAAATCACCCACCTGACCAAATAAGCCGGTTATTCATAGTATCCAAGTCCTGTGGCCTAAACGTGATTTTAAGTCCGAGCGACGTGGCACCCGCCGCAAATCTACCCACCAACACCGCAGGTTTTTGGATTATGCAGCGCTTTCGCCACGGTTCTTGTTCGAACCAACATAAGCCGCTGCACAATGTTCTGCGCAATAGGGCTTAGTCTGGAAAATTGGCTTTCCACAGAAATGGAAGTTTTCTTCTTTTGGATCTCCGATCGGCCAACGACAGGTCATCGTCGTCAAATTGGCAAGGGTGTAAACCTTGGCCTCTTCCTTCTTCGGCTCAGCTTTCTTGCCAGCCCTACGAATAGGCGACGGGCGGCTTTTCAAGCCAAGACGATGCGCCTTTCCGACAACGGCGTTCTTTGATACCCCAAGACGCTTACCGATCTCACCGGTCGTTAAACCCTCTGACCAAAGCTTTTTTAGCTTGGAAATACGATCATCTGTCCATACATCAGGCATGAGTTACCTCGGAATTGGGCTAAAAAAGTAGTGCTATAAGGCGGAAAGGCTGGGGAACATACCGACACCGTGTTCAGGTGTCCAGAATAGGAACGTCGACGATTGCTTAACCGTTCAAACAATCTGAACTTTTCGTGGCTCCCCAGAGCGGTGGCGATCGCCAGCTTGGCCCTTTTAACGAGCGTATTTGCGCATCAAGAATGTGCACAAGCCATTGATCATAAAAGTATAATTGTACTTTCTGCTGCCAGCGCAGCCCCAGCAGTTCAAGACTTGGCCACTCAATTCTCAGATCGAACGGGGCTTGATATTCGTGTTTCAGTGGCAAGTTCAGGGACCCTTGCTCGCCAAATTCGCCAAGGAGCACCCGCTGATCTCTACATTTCAGCATCGACAACGTGGATTGAGCAGCTTTTGACAGACGGGTTTCTGGACAAAGGCCAAACGCTGCAGGTAGCACGCAATAGGTTGGTTTTTGTCAGCCCGTCTGATTCCATGGACACATCTCTCATCAACCTCGCGAAATCTGTCGACCTCGCTAGTCGGCTAAACGGAGGCAGACTTGCCATCGGCGACCCTGCCCACGTGCCGGCTGGGACATATGCCAAGGAAGCGCTTCAAACCCTAGGTTTGTGGCCAGCGGTTCGAGATCGACTTGCCCGCCAGGCGAATGTCCGCGCGGTTCTGGCTATGGTCGAACGTGGCGAGACACAACTTGGCATCATTTATGCGACTGACGCTGCGCTGAGTGATGGAGTTCGATTGGCGGCGATTGTCCCTGCAAGCGCACACGCGCCAATCGTATACTCCGCCGCGGTGTTATCTGGCTCAGCGAACCCAAACGCGACAATGTTCTATCGCGAATTGACGAGTTCAGACGGGTTAGACGTTTTCGAACGCTATGGGTTTGGTGTGACACGGCCCGAGCCAAACACTCAGCCGTCAGAAACCCTGCCACCAAGGCCATAGCTAGCCTTCGGATCATCCACTTCAACGACCCATATGTCCGCGTCATATTGTCTTTGGCGGGCTATGTAGGCATCAGCGTCAGGCTCAGGGATCTCTGTTTCGCCCGTACCGCAGAGCCAGACCAATAGGCCTTTATCGTCACGGACCTGCGAATAGACCAAGCAACCAGCCGAGAACCGGTTTACTTTGATCAAAATGGCTCCAGCATCCTCGTCCCCGCGATTTGGAATGGTTGCCATGTACCCTTCCGTCTCTAACCGACGAAGGAACGCCTGCACCCATATCCGTGTTTTTAACCTCGGTTCCAAGCCATCACCCTTGCCATGCTACCCGTTTTGACCATTGATAAGCCATTGAACTGGTATAGGTAAACTCGGGTCTTAGCCGCCTCAACGCTACGACCAGGGCCATGATTAAACTAGGGAAGCGACAACGCCAATGCGTGGAATACTCGGAATAGTATTTGTTTTGGTGTGCATTTTTGGCGCGTATACCGCTTCTGGCGGTAAATTCGGGGTTATTCTTCACGCCCTTCCCTTTGAAATGACGATGATTATGGGGGGGTGCTATAGGCGCCCTTATCATTGGAAACCCTGGCCACATCATCAAAGCCTCATTTGGCGGCATAAAAAAGTCCTTTGGTAGTGCCAAATGGAACCAACAGGATTTCATGGATATCCTGTGCCTCCTGTTCACGATCACGAAGATGATTAAGTCTAAAGGGATTTTGGTGATCGAGGCCCACATCGAAAACCCTGCAGAAAGCGATATCTTCCAACAGTATCCGCGCATTCTCAAAGATCACTTCGCTACCGATTTCATTTGCGACACACTTCGAATGCTATCGATGAATCTGGACGATCCGCATCAAGTTTATGATGCGATGGAAGCACAACTCGATAAGCATCATCACGAAGCCATGAAGCCCCATGAGTCACTTCAGACAATGGCAGACGGCCTTCCCGCTATCGGCATTGTTGCTGCCGTCCTTGGCGTTATCAAAACTATGGCGTCTGTGACTGAGCCACCTGAAGTTCTTGGAACGCTCATTGGTGGCGCGCTCACGGGTACATTCTTAGGGGTTTTTCTCGCATACCTTCTCGTTGGCCCATTCGCCAACCGGCTGAAGCAAATTCTGGACGAAGAACACCAGTTCTACCTCATTATTCGGGATGTGATGGTTGCCCACCTCAATGGTAACGCACCTCAAGTTTCCGTGGAAATTGGCCGTGGAAGCGTCCCAACACGCGTGCAGCCAAGCTTTTTTGAACTCGAAGAAGCCCTCAATGCTGAGCCCGCTGCCGCCTAAGACGCTGCCCTGCGCAACGTCTCACTCCAGGAAATCGTTACGTTATGTGTTTCAGCTAGCGCTTCGGTATGAGCCATAATAGTATGGACGCGAACAGAATTTGGCTAATGAATTGATTTTTCTCAACAATACATTCTACCCTTAATTGATAATCACTAGCTTTACGCGCAAAATGACTAACCCTATTGCTGATGCGGATATGGACTCATTGTTCGTTTTGCCGCTCCATATTTTGCCTTTCAAGACGGAAGCGCTTCAGCGTGCCCGCTTGATCAAGAACCATCGGCTTGAGGGCGTTATCGAACTTTTTGCTGAGCGTGAAACAGGAAGCGGACAAATCAACGTTGATGATTTAGCGGATCATTTTCAATGGAAAGAAGGGTTGGCCCACCCTGACCTTCAGATTTTGAGCCAGTTGGCCCCACTCCCAAGTTTTGACGTTTACAGCTTACGACGCTCAATGCGTGACATCGGAATCTCAATCGCTGAAGGGTCAGAGCTTCAACTCAGCGAAGAAAAGAATAAAGAACTGACGACTTACATGTCGTCATTCACGTTGCCACTGATCAAACAAATCTATGGGGGGG
>Ga0055584_100006411_pt1 | contig 11537 bp, 8 predicted proteins | sample OSDHelmetaG_FD_58716 | JGI IMG/M metagenome (GOLD analysis project Ga0055584, IMG submission 58716) | Pelagic marine sediment microbial communities from the LTER site Helgoland, North Sea, for post-phytoplankton bloom and carbon turnover... | ecosystem: Environmental > Aquatic > Marine >...
TGACGAATCATTGGTCATGAATGAATCCTTAGACATAATTAAAAAGCTGGATGCTAATAATAAGTTAGACAACGAGCAATCAGTAGATCAAGCTCTTGATGAACAACTGAATCGTCTTGGTTCTCATATCCATTCTCTTTGTATGCCTTACTGGATTTACACGCCTGAGTTTAACGAATCATCGAGAAATTATTTCCAGAAAAAGAAAGAAATTAAAAGAGGGCCTTTTTACAAATTAGCGCAAAATAAAAAGGCCTTCATTGAAAAATTACAAGAGGAGCTTAAAGAAGTTGAACAAAAACTAACTCCCTACTATGAGAGTGAGAAGTTTACTATCAAAGATATAATGTTGGCCTCTCATCTTTGGGGAATGTATATATTTCCTGAATTTCAATTCTCAGAAAAAATACATCAATACCTTCAAGATATTAAAAAAATGTGTAACTTTGATTACCATGAAGACTTTTGGAGAACTGAAGTTCCTCTTAGTTCACAATAATCTTAACTGATTATAAATATGACTTCCTGGATTCGTTTTTCTAATGGGAAATTCCCTACCGTGGCTAAACTCAACTCCTTTAGAAGATATCATTTGATAATTAAAATCACGATAATCTAACGCTAGATCTTCTAAAATTTTAGAGTGGTTTATTAAATTCTCACTAAAGACACTTATATAATACTGAGGATTGTAACCATAATCTAATATTGAACTCTCTATAAAAGACCGAAATAGTATTTTTAATTCAGATAGATTTTCAACATACTCAAAACGTATACGAGATATAACTTTTTTAGGTAAATGCTTACGTCTAAAACAAAAACTCAGCCATTTAAAAAGGTGCGTTTTGGATATTTCTTTTCGAGTCCAAATGAGAATAGGGCCCTGATTTGAAATAGATTGATAAAAGTGATTCCAAAACCTCGCCTTCCAAGTGTGTTCCTCGTGCTCTGATCTTAATAATAGGTTAAGGCATTCATGTCCATCCTCATGGTCATATAAATTAACTATCCCCTCTTCAAGTTGAAAAATAGCTAAGCCTTTAGAGCAAAAGTTGATATCCATTGAGAGTTGTGAAAAATCCATATTTTTATTTAAACGTTTTACGTTTAAAAAAACAATTATTAGTCACTTAATCAACTAACCAGATCAACTACTTAAAACACTCTAATCTTTAAACTCACAACAGAAAGCAAACTGCATGGGTATTAAAAACTAATATAACAAATGCTTTTGAACGAATAGGCAAAATATTCACCATGGAGGCATAATGAAACAAACTATTTTACTCGGCTTACTTATTTTTAGTTTTGTCAGCTGTAATCCAATTAATACATTTTTTAAAGAAATTACATCCTATGGCTATATTCCATACCCAAGCCCTATGGAAACAGCAGGGCCTGGAACAATTATTGGTGGTTCTCCAAAAAGCATGTCATGGATTGCGGCGCCAGATAGTTGTTTCCCTGACCAAATTAATGGTGTGCCTACAAATATAAGAAGAATAGATAAAACATCTATTCCATCAAAAGAAAGAAAAGTTACTACTAATGGAAAGTTCAATGTTGAAATGATTAAAGCACTTAATACAGGGATGCCAACTTTCAAAATCGGCGCCAAGTTTTCTACAGTTGAAACAATGGCCCTAACATTTAAAGGTGTTCACATAGAATACCTAGACACTGTTTATCTTCTTAAATTTTATAATGAAAAGCTTAGTGAAACATGCAAAGACCTCCTTAATCATTTTGCTTTTATTATTCAAGCACTCAAAGTGGATGAAATGGAGTTTAAATTTTATGACAGAAAAGGAGCTGATATTCAGCTCTCTGTGAATAATATTAAACAATTCTTAGATATTAATGCAGGGGTAGACTTTATTGTTGAAAATAAAGTTTCACTAATAATCAAAACACCTAAGTATATTGGGTATCAACTAGGAAGATGGCTTAAAGATGAAGATAAACCTCTTTACCGTGCCTCAAAAATCAGTCTTAATAAATGGGTTTTTAAAAATATAGCTGTATTCAACAAAGACAGAAATTCTTTTTCAATGTTTCGTAACTCAGAACAAATGCCTGAAGAGTCCAAGTTACAGAAATTTCTAAGCGATGATTACGATATAGACGATTTCTCAAACTTTATTAACTAAAAAAAAGAGGTAAATATGAATTTACAAAATTACACTAGAGTCACCTTAATCACTTTAATGCTTTTATTCACTTCGTGTGGTAAGGAAGGACAACAACAAGATATTGTCAAAGATGTTAATGTCGTTACTTCTTTAGAAGATGGCGATGTTTATTTAAGCTTAGGTATTATGGTTAAAATTGGTACGACAAACCTTTCGGCCATCACATTACCTATTTATAATTATACAGATCCACTAAGTCCTAAATATGGTGAGATCAGTTTTCGACCAACTTTAGAGCCTGGAATAAATGAGGTTAGAATTAAAGCGAATCTCAGTGCCTCAGCAAAAGTCTCTGGAGGATGGGCAAAGCTTCCTAATGGTGCAGATCTTCCCATCGCCGGTATCAACGAGTCAGATGTTGTTCAACTTCAAATTGATCAAATTCACTCCAGGATTTATCTTGCTTTTCAAGAGAAAAGGTCTTTATTTGGTTTTGCCGTCGCCATTAAAGAGTTTGATAAGCTAAATGGTAAAATCCCAGGAGCGAATATTTTTCTAGGCTTTGATATAAAAGGTGTTCTAGGTTCAGTAGGTATATTTACGGGTGATGCTTCTTATGAATCAGGCCTGGCCTTTTTCCTTGATATCTCTAAGTACTTTAATGGTGATATGATTGATGACCTTTTAAATGGAAGAGAAATCAGCGAAGAATCTCTTATGGCATCACAATCTTTTACAACACAATCGGTACGTGAAGACGTAAGAGAGGCCTTTAGTAATCAAAATATTACTACTAAGGGACTTGTTAATTTACATCGTTTCCTAAAGAAGATGGAAGGTAAAACACTTCACTACGTAGACAAGTAAAACTCATGGCCCTCCTTTTCAGGGGGGCCTTTTTAAAATAAGGCCAGTTGATCCCCTATCACTATATCATCAAAACTTTTATCAAAAAGATTTAGTACATTATCAGCAAGAGGCTTAATTTGCCTTTCTATATAGTGCTCATAATCCAATTTATCGTAGGACAACTCTGTCGGCCAAGGCCCTTGGTTAGTCATAACATAAGTAATGCTTTTCCCAGGGTTTTTATTGGCCTCTTTGAGTTTCTTAGCCGCCTTAACATGGGGAGGTACATTTTTTGTATATTCGTGAACGGCCTTAGTTAACCTCTTTTTATATATTAGCTTTCTATCATGCAGACCTTCTTTAACTTCTTTCACATAAGCTTTTATCCAGTCTTCATAGGATTGATCGGAAAACAATTTATTAAACAACTCATACTGAAACTCTTTTGCCATTTGAGTCCAGTCATTCCTAACATATTCCATTCCGACAAAGTCTAACTTCTCTTTACCTTCTTTAACGACAAGACCAACATATCTTTTTTTCGCCGCTCCTTCACCAGACCTTGATCGAGGGAAAAATATTTTTCTATACATTTTCTCAAATTCAAATTCAAAACAAGACTCTGCACCAAACTCTTTTTTGATGAGGTTGGACAGATAATTATTTACTTCCTTACTCAGTCTCTTTCCAATTTCATTTGCTCGGGCCTTATCTGAAGGATCAATTTTAACGAAAACAGAGTCAGTATCTCCATAAATAACATTATATTCTTTATTACTTAGATATTTTATTGTTGTCTTAAGTAACCACTGCCCAGTTTCAGTAATGGCACGAGGTAAATCAACATGGTAAAACCGGCATGAAGGTGAGCCCATAACACCATAGAAGCTATTCATAAGTATTTTAATGGCCATCGAAAGTTGTTCTTCACCATTTTCTTTGGCCTCGGTCCTTTTAGACATCATATTTTCAACATATTTTGGCAATATATTTTCAGTCGCCGAAAAAGCTACACCCGCTGGGTTTGAGACAGGGTCCTTACTCGCCATAACCCTTGAGTATGGATCTATTTTAAATGTCCGAATGATACTTGGATAAAGTGATTTAAAATCAAGCACCAATACCAATTCATGTAATCCAGCCTCAGGTTCTAGGACATATCCACCCGATGCTCCCCCTTCCCTTTGAACATCAATAATATTAGGGCCAACAAATCCCTTTCTATGAATATGAGGTAACATGATGTGATCAAAAGCGGCCGTCGATATCCCAATTTTATCTATCAATAAACCTGATATTTGAGACCTCTTTTTTACTAACTCAATAAGGTCTACTTTTTTGTAAATATCTAAGACCAAAGTACAATCAAGAATATTATAATGGGCCAGTGATTTTTTATCTTCTCTAAATCTTCTTTCAATTTCTGCCACTTTGTTTTCAGAGTTATCACTATCGATATCTTTTCCAACTCCAAGTAGCTCTCTTGCTACAGTTTCTAATTTAAAGTTACTAAAACTAAAAAAAGCATTTCTCAATGTTGGCGGGCCATCAATAACAACTCTACCGTCAATTTGAGCAAAATGACCTATGCCTTTTTTCTCTTGAATTATGACTTTTGAATCACTTCTACCAAGTTTAAAATCTATTCCGTATTCATCAAACTTTCTTTCTAAAAAGATAAGGTCAAATCCAATAACATGCCACCCCGCTATTACGTCAGGGTCACACTTTTTCATTTCTTCAATAAGCTCTAGTAAGACTTCTTGCTCACTAGGAAAATAAACAAGTTCTTTATCTATTTCTTCATAATGATCAGCGACCATAAGAACTTTTTTATACTCTCCCTTAGGACCTCTTTGATGAAGTCCAATAGAATAGAGATCATTCCCCATACTTGTTTCAATATCTAAAGATAAAATATTAAACTCGGGGTTATAGGAGCTTCTTTTAATTTTTGGATCCCTATAAACTAGGACGCCATTTTTTTCTTCAAAGTCACCAAAAAACTCGATCGAACCATATATAAACCTCTCCATGAGAAATCTCTCAGGAGTTCTAACGTCTGACTCAAAAGTTCGAAGACCATTTTGTTTAAATAAATCTCTACCCTCTTGAAGGTCTTTATGCGTATTAAAATACAAGGCATCTACTGGTTTAGACTGAAAGGATTTGAGTGCAACATTCTTTCTCTGACAAGGAGGCATATTGCCAGGTAGACTTGCTTCTTTTTCGATAAAAAATAGTGGCCTGGAGGTTGAAATAATTATTTCAAAAGGGCCATGAGCAGAAATACCATAAAAGAAGATATAGTGCTTTGAGTTAATATCTTCTGCTCTGGCCGTTAAAATAAAGCCTTTATTTAGCCTCATGGGCCTCCTTTTTTAGAGAATTTTATATACCATCTGCTCACTATATTCACATGACACGGAAAATTAATATGAATACAAACGACCTTTACCCAGAGATTGAGCCTTATAACAAAGGGCATTTAAAAGTAAGTGAACTGCATCAGGTATATTATGAAGAATCGGGAAACCCTGATGGTGTTCCAGTTATTTTCATTCATGGTGGCCCTGGTGGTGGTTCATCACCTGGGTATCGACGTTTTTTCGATCCCAAAAAATGGCGGGTTATTCTTTTTTGCCAAAGAGGTTGTGGAAATAGCAAACCATTTTCTGAGCTAAGAGAAAACACAACGTGGGACCTTGTTTCAGATATGGAAAAGATCAGAGAAACTTTAAATATTGAGAAATGGGCCTTATTTGGTGGTAGCTGGGGATCTACCTTATCTCTTGCTTACGCTCAGACTCATCCAGAAAGAGTAAACGCACTTTTTCTTAGAGGTATTTTTCTACTGCGGCATAAGGAGTTACAGTGGTTTTACCAAGAGGGAGCATCCAGAATATATCCTGACGTTTGGGAGAAGTACGTTGCGGCCATACCTGAAAGTGAGCGCAATGACTTTATATCCGCCTATCATAAACGATTAACAAGTGATGATGCTCAGATAAGGCAAAAGGCAGCTATTGCTTGGACAACATGGGAAGCTTCTACTAGCTTTCTTCTTCAAAGACCTGATCATATACAAAGTTGTTCTGATGATCAGTTCGCTGATGCATTTGCACGAATAGAATGTCATTACTTTATTAATAAAGGGTTCTTTAAAAGTGATGGTCAGTTACTTGAAAATATAGATAAAATCTCACACATTCCATGCGTTATTGTGCAAGGACGCTATGATGTTGTCTGCCCTACTGAATCTGCCTGGGAACTTCATAAAAGTTATCCCGGCAGTATTCTAGAAATTATTGAAGATGCTGGTCACTCCGTTAAAGAAGTAGGCATCACTTCCAAGCTTATTGAGTATACTGACTCTTGGGTTGATAAGCTCACAAAGTAAATGTGAAATTATTTACTAAAATGCCAGGAACACATGCTCCTCCAACGGATCTTTGCCCGTAGGTAGAAATATTAGGGAACGTTTCAGTTTCCTCTGTGAGATCTACGAGTTGGTCGCCAAAGAAATTATAAAAGGACTCATCAAAACGAAGGTCTTTGATTGGCCCTACTATTTCTCCATTTTCAACCCAGAAACAAGCATAGCGAGTCATCCCTGTTAGCCGACCCGATAGAACATCACTCCAATTCAGGTAATGAATATTGGATATGTAAAGGCCAGTTCCGATCTCTTTAAGAATATCTTCTTCTTTTAGTTTACCTGCTGCTACATAGGGGCTACGTGGTGATTCATGGGTATCAGCACCATTTGTTTTTTCTCCAAACTCTTTACTGGAGCGTGAACTAACAAGAACATTTTCTAGTTTACCGTCTTTAATGAGTTCTATTTTTTCATCAGAGACTTCGCCTCTAGAGTTAAATTGAGGCCCTAATCCAAGAGCAAAATTTTCTGAAAAATTAAACTTAGGAGAAAGCTGTCTTTCGTTATTATAAATTTTACAAAAAGCCGATCTATTATGTTTGATGGCCTTTAGACTAATTCCATGCCACCCAAACATTGAAACAAAGTCATTTACAGCTGCCGGAGCAAAGTAAGCACGATACTTCCCTCTTGGAACATCCTTTTTCTCCATGCTCATTTTGGCCAGAAATTCTTTACATCGATTGACTTCCTCTAGGTACTTTGTTTGATTCCATTCATTGCCACCATAAAATCCTTTAACAGCATTCTGTTTGGAATCAAAAAGACTAAAATCAACAAAAAAGTTTTCACCGTAATAGAAATGATTCTGTCCCTCTGAGTTTATTGAGGCCCTATAAATAGGTCCATTTGAAACATAACCAGCTACATCAAGCTCGCCCAGTGGTTTTAAAACTAAGTCCATTAATTCATCAACATTCTTTAATTGACCCTGATTCACATTTTCACTAACACTGGAGTTTTCAAAAAGAACTTGATGTGGATCTTCTGGTAATAATTTTGTTTCTTTTTTTAATGAAGAAATAGCACTCTGAATTTTTGCTCGATCACTGACTTCATCGAAAGTAATACTCAGGTTGTAGTGGGATGTTCTTCCTCCTTGTAGAAAAGTAATAGACAAATGGCATTGTTCCACATGAGTCACTTGTCTTACTTTAGATCTATTGAAACGGATAAAAGAAGAAGACTCCCCTTTAAACTCAAGCCCCATTTGCTCTTCAGGGCCGCATCTTTCAATCGCAAATTGACCTATGTTTTGTATATAACTTTTTATGTTCTCTACGTATTGTTTCATTAGGCTCCCCCGAATACTTCAATATTTTTAAACAAACAAGCAGGTACTGCATGACCTACTTGAATTACTTGATTAGGCTCTCCTTTGCCGCAATAAAAGGAACCATTAATTTCCATTGTGTTACGATCGCCAACCATTTTGAGATTATTCCAAAAAGGTATGGTGATACCTCTATAGCTTGGATTTTTAACAACTTTTGTAAGTTTTCCATTCTCAATAAGCTGGGCGTACTCACAACCAAATTGGAATTTGTTTCTATAATCATCAATGGACCAAGATTTATTAGTATGCATAAACACACCTTTTTCAACAGATGAAATCATATCTTCAACGCTTGAAACACCTGGTTCTACGTTGATATTTGCCATTCGATCTATAGGGGCCCTATTCCAAGAGCAACTCCTAAAGTTAGAAACACCAGGTAAGGATATCCTTTCCTGACTCTCTAATCCTCCCAATCCTCTCTGAAGAATTCCTGACTTGATAAGATATTCTTTAGTTGCCAAACTTCCTCCATCATCAATTTTATAAGAAGCAAGCTCTGAAGGAACTGTAGGGTCAAAAGTAACATTTAAAATATCTGGCCCATATCTAAGTTTTCCAAAGTCTTCGGGTTTAATGAAACTCCAACCAGCATAGTTTCTCTCATCCCCCAGGATACGGTCATACTCAAGAGGGTGACCTATAGATTCATGTACTTGAAGTACCATTTGGTCAGGGTCTACGATAAGGTCCATTGTCTGCTCAGGGCAATTTGGTGCCTTAAGTAGCTCCAAGGCCTGTTCAGAGATTTGATTTGCCTTTCGCTCAAAAAGATCTCGATCCATGAACTCTAGGCCCATTTGACCGTTACCTGACCATGTACGACTTTGGGAGCTACCATTTTCAGCGGCCGTTGCGCTCATTTGATAAGATATTTGGTTTATTTGTGTCTGAAATAAGGATCCATTTGTACTCACAAACTCTATTGAGTTATCAACAAGCATAATGTTGGCCATAGAATTATCTATACCGTTGTGTTTATTAATTTTATCACTTGTAAGGCATAAAAAGTCAGTAATATCGGCATCACTAAATGAATCAAAAGCTTGCTTTACAGGAGTGGCGTATTCTCCTACAACCTTTGGTCTATGTTTTAGACTAAAAGGAAAAAGGCGATACTCTGAAGCCTTTCGTGCCAAATCAACTGCCTTTTCGGTTGCTAAGCGTACTCCCTCTAATCCGATATCCGCAGTGGCACAATATCCGAATTGTCCCTGATAAAGGACTTCAACCATCACGCCTTGGTCATATAGAGTCCCACAATACTCCGGATAACCGTTTCTAACAGTGAAGGTTTTCTTTTTAGACGTAACTTTTCTTAATCCAACCCAATCGGCTTTTTGGTTAAGAGATTTTAAAACTTTAGATAGGTCTTGTGTCATTTCTACTCCAAGAGTTAATTAAATTGAATATAGAACCTGCTACTTTTATTAGCAAGTTAGACCTTGTGTGCCTTGCGTCAATAACCAGTTTTAATGGCCTCGATCTGGCGTACATGCTATTAACCTGCCAACTCAAACATTTATTACCTCGATATGAAGGAAGACTATGAAACTTATTGTCCTATTAGTGTGTTGTTTACCAATAATGACTTATGCTGCCTCAAACTGGGATAACTCAAATAACCCCGGACTCTTTTATGAAAAGTTAGAACGGGCCTATGATCGTCTTCCTAAAAAGGGAAAACTCTCAACAACACCTTGGAGTGGTGACTATTGGCCAACATATAAAGGTGGCCTCACATACCGTTGGTCATACCCAACAAGAGACAATACTCAAAAGTATGGATATGAATTAGTAAAAAACTATACTGAACTTACTCAAAAACAACTCTCTTATCTTTCTCCAGCAGAAAAATATGACCTCTATATTGGCCGTACTGATTTTCCAGTGACCAACTATGAAAGAAATAGAACACAAATATTAAAAACTGTTCCTAGCTCATCTGTTTATAATAGCGAATATAAGATTCCTACTTGGGAAGGGCTTTGTCACTCTTGGGCACCGGCCACTTATCAATATATTGAGCCAGAACCAGTATATATGACTAATGAAGATGGTGTTAAAATTCCTTTTTATACATCAGATATAAAAGCGTTACTGACTCTTAAAGGTCATGTCTTACCTGCAACAAACCAAAGGTTTCTAGGCTCACGTTGCTACTTAGATTTCAAGGAGCTTGAAAAAAAGCTTAATAACGGTGAAATTACACGTGAAGAATTTATGGCCCAAATAAATTCAAAAAGCTGTGAAGATGTTAACGCTGGGGCCTTCCACCTTATTCTAACCAACAGAATAGGTATGAAGGACAAATCTTTTATTATCGATATAACTAGAGATGCAGAGGTATGGAACCAACCTATCGAAGCATATGCTGTTAAAGAATTATCAAGAAGATCAGGAGCAAGCTCTGATGCCGCTCCTGGAACAGTATCTGAAGTTACAGTTCAAGTATGGGTACGCTATGTGGCTGAAGTAGGTCAACATTACAGAAGAACAGTTTCAACAAAAGAGTCACTAAAAGTTGCTGTTTATAAATATACCCTTGAATTAAATAGAGATAATGAAATTATCGGTGGTAATTGGCTCAGCTTCGAGCGACCTGATTTCATATGGGATGAAGATGTACCTCAATTCAGAGGCTTTTTTGCCCCACTTTCTAAGATATATGAAAAATCGACGGCCTACGCTAGACCTTCTAGTTGGAATGATAAGAAGGAAAGAATCCTTAAACTTGGACGCAAAAACCTATTAGCAAAAAAGTTTATTACTTCGGCCAAAAACGAAGTAACTAAATCTAAAATGCTGAGTGCAGCTAAAAAGGAAATCATTAAAAGAAAGTTTGTGATTGAAGCTGCAAAAATGGCCCTTGAAACAAAAATTAGAAAGGCCAAAAGAATGAAGTTCCTTAAAAGAAAAGTACGTCATAATGTTATGGCGGATGTTTGGGCCAAAATATTTTTAAAAGAAGTCAAAAAGGATGCTCATAGTACTAAAGTAAAAAAGAAATGGCATAAACTAGGAAGAAAAGCATCAGTACTCTCAACAAGTGCAAGAGTGATTGAACGTCTTCCGCAAGAAAACAGAAAGCTCACAGAACTTTATGTTGAATCGGCCAAAAGATCTGAGCTTGAGGTGATGAGAGGACTTGTTGAAGAAGGCGCCGATCCAACTGGTAAAAAGATTGGACTTACACCTGATAAAATACTTTCAATGGTATTCTCTAACCTTAAAGGTGAAATTATCAAAGAATTTCTTGAATTAGGTGCAAACCCAACTCCATATCTTCATGAAGCGGCCAAAGCAGGAAACCTTAACGTCTTTAAAATTCTAATGAGTTACTCTCCAGAGCTTAATGTTACAAATGCTAACGCTGAAACCGTTCTCATTTACCTGGCCAAAATGGGGAAAATTAAACTCTTAAAAGAAGTAATTTCTTCAAAGCAGTTTTCGACCGAAGACTTGAATGCTATTGACTCTAAGGGTAGAAACGCGCTTATTTTTGCCATTATTGGGGACAACAAAAGGCCAAGTGATATAAGGGTGGATATTGTAAAACTGCTTATTGATAAAGGAATAAATTACAACCAAAGGGACCACTACGGTGAAACAGCAAGGTCCTATGTCTCTTTTGGAAAAAAATATTCTCATTACAAAATTAGACAAATTCTTAAAAAAGTAGGGGCCAAAAAATAGTGAACTCATCGAATCTCTTTAGCACAGGTACTAAAAATTTTAAGCGCCCATTGGTTATCGCTGGGCCTTGCTCTGCTGAAAG
>Ga0055584_100006413_pt1 | contig 11535 bp, 17 predicted proteins | sample OSDHelmetaG_FD_58716 | JGI IMG/M metagenome (GOLD analysis project Ga0055584, IMG submission 58716) | Pelagic marine sediment microbial communities from the LTER site Helgoland, North Sea, for post-phytoplankton bloom and carbon turnover... | ecosystem: Environmental > Aquatic > Marine >...
GGATCGTTATTAATATAATATTCTGTAATATTTAAAAACTCTTCTGCTGATAAAATCTTATCATCTGTAGATTGCACAATAAGAATACCTTCAGGATCTAGACCTTTGATTCCATCAAAGTTTTGCTTAGATAGTCTACCTTCTGTGTTGAGATAAATAACCCTCTTACCTTGAGCTTGGCACTTAGCGGCGAAATGTAAAGCAGTTGTTGTTTTACCAGACTTAGGATCACCCGTCATTACAACTACAGAACCTTCTCTTAAACCACCACCCAGAGCAATGTCTAACGCTGGAGACACACCAATTACTTCTAGCTGATTAATGTTTTCTAAAACTTCAGTGCCAGTGCTAACAACATCGCCGTACTTACTAACAACGGAGTTGCTCACAACGTCTGTGTCAAACTTGTTAGATACTTTTCTTTTCTTAACTTTGCTCATAGATCCCTCAATTTGTTTATAGAAGTTTTCTTATTTGAATATTGTTTCGTTCTAGCCTTCAATTGTTTTTGCTCAACTTGCTCAACTGGTGCTTCTTGTTGCTCTACTGCTGCCTCTGCTAATTTCATGATTTGTTTCAACTCTTTATCATACCTCTTTATCGCTTCAATTGCAAGCGGATTATATTTCCAACCTCTAGGCCCATAACATTTGAGACCTATGTGATATATATTCTTGAAGTGTTTTGATTTGACTGCTGAATATATAATACTACATTCATACTTCTTTCTCAATGACTTAATCGCCCGCATATTCCTATTGTACATCTCTTGGTACTTACCGGGAATTTTCCAAAATTCATTTGGAGGTTTATCCATCTTGAACTCATCAGTCCAACGTATAATTAGAAATTCTGCAAGATGGTCTTCAAATGGACAAAATCCTTCAACAGTTATTCTTGGATAATTACTTTTCTCTGTTCTTCTCTTGGTCATAAATTAGCAACGCTTCCTGTATCACTTCTTCAATTTTATCTTCCAACTGTAGGTCTGGAGTCAAATCTGGAGTTGTATATAAAGTTCTATATACCATACCATCTTTTGCGTAACCTAGACTAAAACAATGTATCGTAATTCCAGATGTGGAACCTTTAGCTGTTTGCGCAATGTACACTCCATCTGATTTATCAACGTCAAATTCAGCGGTATGCGACCTGTACTGTAAGCCAATTTTCTTTAGTCTAATATTTTTCTTCTTAAGATCAACAAGTACATCAGGCCAATCTTTAAAATTTTGCACATACATCGTAGATCCAGACTCTGGAAATAATAAAATCCAAGTCTGTCTTCGTTCTGGTTCTGACAGGCTCCTGTACTTAGCCTGCCAAGCTTCTTTTCCTACTAAAGCTTTCATTTGATTTTTGTTACGCAATCTGTTTTTAGTGGAGATCCAATCTTTCTGGTTTCGTCAGCTATTGACGAAGCGTTTTCAGTTGACACCGTTGTTCCTTTGTGGTGTGCAAAGTGATCTCCAGCAGAAGTTCCTTTTGTTGTTGTCTGCTTGGCATTTGTTTTCTTAATATAATTTTCTACAGATGTAATTGTTCTATTAAGATCTGATGCAATGTCAACAGCAGTCATGTGTTTATAATTATTGTCAATGTAAAAAGTTTCTGCTTTTCCTAGTGGTCCTTTTTTTAACTTAGCCATTGTTCAAAAAACTCCTTAGTGTCCTAGTGTAATGTAACGTGTTCCTTGTATTTAGATATTTAGTATATGCACTAAAAGCAACTTCATTGGTTGGTTTTAATTTTAAATTTAAATTCTTTTCCCTATTGCTATCTGGACCCTGCGGGTCATAAGGATAATTATTACAAGTTAAAATATAGTAATTGCTACCTTTCTCTAGACCAGTAATCTCTTTTGCAAATGCCGATGTTTCATCAACAGTTTGGATACCTTTTCTATCATACAATGTAATATTCATTTTTTTCCTGTCATTATGTAATTAGTTCGTTGTTCCGAGGTCATATTATTAAGTTGCTTTCTCAAATTCTTTTTATCATTAGCTGCAACTTTATCTTGGTTCTTAGATTCAATTTCTGATTTTTGATAGCTTCCCATCTTGGACCAGTTATTATCAGCCTGACCACCAATCGTATTAGAGTCTTTCATGAAAGAACCCAGCCCACCATATATTACCCTCTCAAGAGAGTTTTTGCCACAACTTGGACATTTTTTTAGAGGTTCGTCATGAATAGACTGTTTTACGTCCTTCAGAGTTTCTCCACATTCCGTACAACCATAATCGTATAACATATTTTTTCCTTCCTTTGTATTAGGGGTTTTGAAGCTCCACTGACTTTGCGTAAGAACCCCGTAACTTAGCTTTTATTAGTCAGAGTTAGTACCACTTCCTATGTAATATCAATAGTATACGTCATGATTCCAGCGCATAAAGCACTGCTCCGATAATTCCGTTCCTTTGTATATCATGATACTCTAATTTCGAGATTCCGACACCCTCTACATTAGATAATCTCTCAATACAGAAATCTAATCCACTATCTCTATATATATCTGTCTGTTTATTATCTCCATTTATAAGTGCTTTAGAATGCTTACCCATACGTGTAACAAACATTTTAATTTGTTCTAGTGTACAGTTCTGAGCTTCGTCAAGTATCATATAGGAGTCATGAAATGTAGACCCACGCATAGTTTCCAGTGGTTCAAATCTAATTCTACGTTGGTTAAAATACATTCCAAACTTATCACGACCAAGAAAATAACGCAAGTTTTCTTCCATAGGTTGTAGATAAGGTTTTATTTTGTCGTTTAGTTCTCCCGGCAAAGATCCAAGATCTCGACCCGTACAAACTAAAGGTCTGGTAACAATGATAGTATCTATTTCATCTTTAAGTAATTTGTGTGCTGCTATTCCAGCTGCTATGAAAGATTTACCACTGCCAGATGGACCTGTGCAAAAAACAACATCGTTTTCTACAATAGATCTAATATAATTTTTTTGGTTCTCAGTCTTGGCCTCCAGTACGTTGGGTTTACATGCTTTTTGTTCTTTACGCTTTTTTCTATTACTATGTGCCTGTGCTGCCAAAGCCATCACTCCCTCGTTGTGAGGAACCTAATGAGTCACTTACTGTAATGCCCACTTCGGGAACCTCTTGGAATATAATCTGCGCGATTCTATCCCCATGAGTTATTTGAACAACCTCGTCAGAGGTATTGTACAAACAAACCATGATCTCTCCACGATAGCCAGAGTCTACTACTCCAGCTAGTACGTCGATACCTTTCTTCACAGAAAGCCCAGATCTAGGCCAGATCAATCCGGCAAAGTGTGAGGGCATTTCTAGAGCGATATCAGTTTTTATAGTTTGTCGTTGTTTCGGTCCAATGGATACTGGCTCTGATGCATACAAATCCCAGCCTGCATCTTGCGTATGTGCTTTGGTTGGTCCTCTAGCATGACTACTCAGTAAAGTTACTTTTACAGTATAAATCATAATTCAAAGCCTCCAAAGTCAGTATCTTCTAAATCATTTGTACTTGCACCAATTTTATAAGAAGTAATTTCATGTTCTTGAGGAGCTACTTGAACTGACTCACTATTCATCCAAGGATCAGTCCAACCAGCTATTGGGTTTTTATAATTTTCATACGGTAGGCCAATGGCTTTTCTGCGACTCATACATAGCCAATCTACATATTGAGACATTACAGTTTCGTTTAAACCTATGATTGAACCATCTTTAAACAAGTATGAAGCCCATGCTTTTTCTTCTCTTGCCGCTGATTCAAACATTGCTATAGCCTCTTCTTCACACTCTTCTGCGATCTTAGAAAATCCTTCATCTGGATTAGATCTAAGAATTTTGATTATCTCTTGAGTATTAGCTAAGTGTAGCGCCTCATCTCTTTTAATTAATTTTATAATGTCAGCATTGCCAATCATTTTTTTATTTTCAGCAAAGGCAAACGAACAAATAAATGAAACATAAAACCTTACTGCCTCTAATATATTTACACTAATTAGGGTAAGATATATCTGTTTTTTTAGGTCTCTTTTCTTACCCGATGCTCCAATGTCTCTTAAAGTATTGTACTCTTTGATTGCTACATTTGCTCTTTTTAGTATCTCTTTATCTGTCAAGCAGCTATCTAGGATCTCTGTAGGATTGCTGTAGACGTTTTTAATAATATAAGTATAGCTGTAGCTATGTATTTGTTCAAAGAACTGCCAAACATTCATACAGGCTTCTAACTCTGGATTAGAAACATACTCTTGAAGCGTAGGGACTCCACGACAAATAACACTATCCATCATAGTCTGGTATTTGAGATTGGAAGTAAATATGAATTTCTCATTAGGGGTCATGATCTCGTCGTTTTTAAAATCATTTCTATCTTTTTTGAGTTCAATTTCTTCTGGTCTCCAAAAAAACTCTAGCTGCTTCTTAAACAAGTTAAAAAAAGCCTGATATTTGAATTGATCATATCTTTGCAGCGATAAATCTTCGCCTAGAAATAATGGTTGTTTTAGATAATCTACATTCTTTTTATTTAATATAGTTTGCATATTTGCCCCTTAAATTGCACATGAACCTGACTCGCACCCTGTTTCTTTTTCTGTGTCACCATCACCATCGGGTGTATTACAGTAATAAAAATTTTTGACACCATATTTGAAACCGTATAATTGGTCTTTAATTAACACACTTAATGGTATATTTCCATCTGGATAATGCTTATAATTATAATACAGGTTAACACTAATACTCATATCTACAAATTTCTGCAATACAGCGCATATATTCAGTATAGCTTGATTATCCTTCATGTCCCAAGCTTTAGTGTAGAAGTTTTTTCTAGAAGAGTAATGAGGCACTAGCTGTTTCAAATTTCCATTCTTAGCCTTCTTGTAAGATAAAAGGTTTCTTACTGGCTCTATACCATTTGTGCTGTTTTGAATCACGCTAGACGACTCACAGGGCATTATAGCAGTTACTGTAGAGTGACGCAAGCCATGTTTTTTAATTCTTTTACGCAAGCCTTCCCAATCCATAGAGTATTTAGGCTTGACTAGCTCATCAACAGTCTTCTTGTACCAATCAATTGGCAATAAACCTTTAGCGTATTTTGTTTCGTCGAACTTATTGCAAGATCCGTGTAGTTCCGCTAGTACACATGACTCATTTAAGAGATGCCATTGTATTTTTTCCATTATTGTATGTACAGTGCTTAAGGTTTCCTTGTCTTCATACTTTAATTTGTTCAGTGCCAAATAACCAGCTAGATTAGTTACGCCGATTCCCAAAGATCTTCTATTCTTGGTAAAGTTTTCTCCAGCTAGCACTGGATAGTCTTGATAATCAATAACAGATTCTAAAGTACGAACAGCAATCTTACATGCTTTTTGTATATCATTGTCATTATGCATTTCAATCAAGTTCAATGCAGACAAAATACATATACCTATTTCTCCATCTGGATCATCAATAGCTTTGATGGGATTGGTTGGGTGAATAATTTCTTGACAAAGATTAGACATGTGAACAGGAACGTCCCAAGAGCCATTTTCGTTGGCGTTATCCATGTTCATAATATATATACGTCCTGTCTCAAGTCTTTCTTTAGTAAACACTTCTGCTAGCTTGCGGGCAGGAATTTTTTTTCTAAACTTCAGGCTCCATGCCTTTTCGTATTTTTCATAAAGCTCGTTGAATACTTTATTATTGCCAAAGCTTTCATAAAGATCTGGAACTTCTGCTGGACTAAACAGTGTAATGTCTTCACCGTTGATTAACCTTTTGTAGAATAGTTCACAGAACTGCACAGAGTAATCTAGCTTTCTCACGCGATTATCATCTGTTCCAGCGTTATTTTTTAGCACAACAATGTCTTCAATCTCGTAATGCCAGAACGGAACATGAACGGTAGCTGATCCACCACGAATACCATTTTGACTAGTTGCCTTGACTGATGACTCAAAGATTTTAAGATATGGGATTAATCCTGTGTGTATTACTTCACCTCCACGTATGCTAGAATTAATTGGGCGTACACGACCAATGTTTAGTCCGATACCAGCACGACGAGCGGTGTATTTTCCAACAGCGTGTACGCTTGAGAATATAGAAGCCAAGTCGTCTTCTACATCAACAAGGACGCAGCTAGCAAATTGTTTGATCTTAGTTCTTACGCCAGCCATAATTGGTGTTGGTAGATTTATCTTATGAGTTGAAAAACATTCGTATGCTTCTTTGACTTCTTCCACTGTGTCAAAAAGAGCGAGACAAATACAGATATATGCAAATTGTGGAGTTTCATATATTTGACCACTAGCTCTATTTTTAACCAAATACTTATCAATTAATTGCTGTAGGCCCGCATAGGTGAATAAGTAATCTCTATCGTGATCAATAACAGACTCAATATCTTTTAACTCTTTGCTAGTCCACTTAATCCACATAGCTTCATCATAAACTTGTTCTTCTACGTTGTTTTGAATATGATAATATAGAGTTGGAGGTTTATCGTATTTATCCCACAAAGATTTTCTAAGAGACATATTCAAAAGTCTAGACGCAACATATTGATAATTAGGCGCTTTCTCAGAAACGAGATCATTCGCTGATTTAATGAGAATTTGATGTATGTCTTCAGTAGTAATCCCATCATGTAAAGATAGGTTAGCATTCATTTCTATATCAGATAAAGATACTCCATTTATACCCTCAATAGCCCATTCAACAACCTTGTGTATCTTCTCAACTGAATATTCTTCAACATCACCATTACGTTTTTTTACGTACATATATATTATCCCTATATTAAATCTATAAAAAGAAGTTTATTTACTAAAAAGTTCGTCTAGAACTCTGTGTACTACCCAAGAAATAATAGCTGGAAGTATTATGGTGAGTAGTATGAAAGTAAGAAATACAGATCCGTATTTCTCTTTGACATCTTCTTCAACATTATCTCTAACAAATCTGCAACAATCCCTTCTTAAGTCTTTTCTTTCACAACTGCTAGCATTGGCAAAATCAACATCAGCTTGCATAGATATTGTACTCCATTCTTGAGCATATTGCAAGCATTTTTTGGCTATTTCTCTTTTGTTTTCATCGCAGAATTTTTCTTCTATTTGATTGTCCATTGAGCCAAAATTATGGGGAATGTTTTTGCCCAAGAAGTCCAACAAAGAATTAGAATCATAGCCAAAATGAATGTCTGGAAAGTTTCTAAGCTTAATCGAACCGCCATCCTCTGAAAATGTAATTTCTTCAATGTACGCTTTGAGCGTTATAAGTCTAGTTATTTCTGCTCTAGGCAAGTTTTCGCTAAACTTAATTATAGTAGTATTGTTTTCGTGTGTTATATCAGTATTTACTGGACTATCTGCTTTGATTAAAAAACCTTTAGCTTCTAAACCATTACCATTAAATATATTTCTTAGTGCTATATTGATTTCTTTTGGTGACATACTACTAACCCTTCTGTATTAAAGACCAAGCTACTCCTAAAAAGTATTCGTGAGTTTTTACTTTCTCTTCTGCTGTAATAGAATGTTCTTCTTCGCCTACGCATTCAGATAGTAAAGAAACAATTTCAGCAGATAATCCATCATACTTATCTACTAAAGAACTTTGGAAAAAAGTCTTTCCAGCTAATGTATACACATCATTTAAGTTTTGAACTGTAGCTGAATAATCTAAAACTCTATTGGCAAATTCATAATTAAATATTGCTAACTTAGCTCTATCGGATGGATCAGTCACTAATTCGGAAAATATTGCAACTCTATCTTTAACTACTTGTGATGGCAAATCTATATTCAGAATTGCTACTGGTGGTGGAGTGGGACTTGGGAATTCAATATCTAAAAGATCCAGCCACCCCGTTCCAAAAGTTGCGTACACTAGTAAAACAATAGATAAAATTTTCTTATACATCAGGATTCCTCCGTATTGAGAAGAGGAAAAACTTCGTCTACCTTTTCTACAGCCTCCTTCAAGCCGTATTCTTCGCACTGACTTCTAAGAACGTGCCAAGATTCTACAATCGTTAAGAAAGAAACAGATTCTGAAATTTCTATTTCAACTTCTTTTTTAGGTTTTCTTGCGAAAAACTTCTTAATTTTTTCCCAAGCTCCTGAGTAGTTTACTGTTGACAACAACAAAGCTCCAGCAACAGCTACAGCTACAACTCTGAGTAATGTTTCTACTTCCATCATTTCTCCAATATAATTAGTGGTTTTACGATAACATCTTTATTCATATGTTTCATCATTTTACTTCCATGATAAGGACATGGTGTTTTATGACCATCGCCCTGCACAATAACGCCTGACCCTTTGCAAATACATTTATCAGGATCTGGATGCGGTCCTACCACATCTGGTTTAATATCATCTTTAAATACTTCTTTCTCAGCTGTATCAAAAGAAGATGCAATTTCCTTTTTCCAACTCTCAATATAATCTGCATACATATTAGTAATATCTTCTGTCTCGCACCCAAATCCCGTATCAAAGCCAGATTCTGGTTTTTCTACTTTAGGTTTGAGTGTCTCGACACAAGCAAGAGTTCCTAATGCAGTTACTAAAATTATAACGAAAGTTTGAAGATGCTTCCTCATGGACTGCCTCCATCGACCGCATTGTAATATGCAATGTCATCAAATCTATCTGTATATAAAGTTTGAAGTTCTGCATATGTTAAGCTAGTGTCGAAATTTACAAAGTTATTGTCTGTGTTTGTATCTACAGTAAATGACGTACCAGTTGGAAAACAGCTACATACTATGCTAGCATTTGTAATTGCTTCCACTGATGTGTTTGGATTAGTTACTACGTCTGTTGTTGAAACTACGCCCATTGTATTTCTCCTTTAAGGATGTTAAATTAGCCTGTTATATTATACACTTTTTAGCATTTTTAAGCAAATTATAAACCATCAACTGATAGTCCGGTCAATGTGTTAGAGGGTGATCCCACAGCTATATTAGAGCTATTTATTGGAGTAGCTTGCACTGACACGCTTGTTGCTCCATTGTATCCCGGCGACCAAAGCCTAAAGGAATTAGCAGATGCCATATACTGAGCCTGCCAAGCGCCAGTAGCATTACCTGTTAATGTTCCAACTGTGCTTGGGCTTCCTAAACTAGACACTGAATACATGCTTCCATCTGTTGGATTTTGTATGAACAACAAAGTGCCTGTAGATGTACCCGTACAAGTAGAACACACATTATTAGTTGCATCAATATCTAGTTTATATCCCACAGCTCCTGTAGGCAAACTACACATATTAATTTCTAGATAGTATCTTGCAGTGCCAGTGTTGCCAGTTCCTGAAGATGTATTATGAGATATGGCACAAGGCGCAATAGTTGTTGTTGTAGTTGTAGTTGGTACGCCAGAGACAGTAACATTAGCAGCAAAGAGCTTACTTAAAGGAGTGTTTCCTCTGTACGCAGATGCAATGCCCTCTTCGCCAAAGTATATGGGTGTCATATTTTTACCTTACACTGTATGAATGACAACCCAGCTCAGTGTATCTTCATCCCATCCATAAATTTCGTTTGATGATTGAGGTTGAGCTGTTGGTGGTTGCCACGAACAAGTGCTTTCATTTAAAGTCCAGCTATTGTATGGTTTTGGTGGTATGAAAGCATCTCTAGTGGAGTCATAAGTATATCCTATGCCAGCATAGTTTTTTCTATATGCGATTCCTCCATTTAGATGTTCGCCTTCCGATGTGTTATAAGAAGTTCTCTTGCAAGTTTTACCAGTTCTTCCAGTATAGTACGTCTCCCAATCAGTATCTTCACCCTCGTCATTTCCAACAATGACTTGAACCACTATATTATTTTCATCTAACAATGCGTAATGAGCCATGTTATTATCCTTATGAGAAACTTATTGTATCTGTACCAGCTGTAATTTGTGTGATTTTATAATCTCCAGATGTAGCAGTGGATGAAGTTAATCCACTTCCAACGGTAATTGTTTTTGTATTTGGGTATTTTATAACAACAAACCCAGAACCACCATTACCTCCAGCACCGGCTAAGTTACTGCCACTACTACTGTCTTTATAATAGGCTCCACCTCCACCGCCAGATCCTGTGTTTACTGTACCATCTGCACCAGCAGCTTGTGAGGTATTATTAGATTGGTTTCCACTTCCACCGTTACCACCTCCACCAGAGCCTCCAGAACCGGGAGTTGCAGTGTTGCCAAGTCCACCGTTTGTATCTCCACCGCCTCCACCCCCTGCTCTAGTTACACTAGACCCAGTAATCGAACTAGCGGTTCCATTACCTCCGTTTCCAGAAGAAGCAGCAGCGGCAGAGCCACCGCCTGCACCGGCGACAGATCCTAAGCCGGTTCCAGCACTTCCATTATTACCTTGGGAAGCACCATTGCATCTTGGGGATGTAGATGATCCACCAGCACCAGAAAAAATACCAACTCCTCCAGCACCTGAACCGCCATTACCTCCAGCTCCTGTAGAACCACCAGCGCCACCGCCGGTTCCTATTCTTTCTATTGAAGAGTCACTTCCGGCAGAATTAGCCGATCCACCAGCACCTATGGTCACAGTATAGTTTATTCCGGGGAAATATTTTTTAGTAAATGTTCTATAACCACCGGCTCCACCACCGCCTCCTCCGAGTGCAGTGCCACCGCCTCCACCTCCACCGATCATTAAAATCTCAATCAAAAATGGGTCTTCTTGATTGGAGGCAAACTCAGTGTCTTCGCAGTTATACATTCTGGAGACTGTACTTTCTCCACCGTACAACTTAGCCAACGGTGTGCCTTGTTTATAAATACCAGATCCATAAGCCATAATTTATTATCCTTAACTTATAAAATATAACGTGTTAGCATCATAACTTCCTAATGCGTCATAATTAGATTGACTAATTAATACTACATTATTTACTGCTACGGAATTAGCAATAGAAGAAGTGTCGCTAGCTAACTTAGTATCTGCGTATGCTTTTACAGCAGCAGAGGTAGGTATAGTAGTATCGTTATCATTAGATGCAATACTATCTGACTCAGCTATGAGGTTACTTGAATTGAAATTAGTAGTGTCTATATTACTTACAGCAGTTAAGTAAGTATTAGTATCAACACTGCCATCTGCTTTTAAGAATTCTGTAGAAGCACCACCCGTTTTAGCCACAGTCGTTGCTGTCATAGTTCCATTTACGTGGAGCGTACTGCTTGGGCTAGACGTTCCAACGCCAACTCTATCAGCACTTGCGTCAACAAACAATAGATTAACATCTGTATCGCCTTCTACCCTAAAGTCTACGGAAGCACCAGCCTCGTTCAGAACGGTTTCAGAAGCTAATATTTTAAGTCTGTCATCTGCGATTGAAGCGGTTGCGCCAGTGGTTGTTATAGTACCACTGATATTAATAGACCCAGTGCCTGTAACGTTGTTACCATTAGTATCTAAATCTCCACCCAACTGAGGTGAAGTATCTTCAACAACATTACTGATTGAAGATGTGACATATGTATTTGAATCAACGCTACCGTCAGCTTTAAG
>Ga0055584_100006414_pt1 | contig 11535 bp, 8 predicted proteins | sample OSDHelmetaG_FD_58716 | JGI IMG/M metagenome (GOLD analysis project Ga0055584, IMG submission 58716) | Pelagic marine sediment microbial communities from the LTER site Helgoland, North Sea, for post-phytoplankton bloom and carbon turnover... | ecosystem: Environmental > Aquatic > Marine >...
AAAAAGGAGAATATCGGCATGTCTTTTAAAGATTTTTCGAAGTCTCAAGCTGAGCCCAAAGTGCCGTTGGTCGATCCAAAATCGGCCGCAGCAGAACCATCGGCACCGCAGCCAGCGGACCCAAAAGCGGCACCGAAGCCGACAGGGTCATAAGGCCTTAGAGGGGCGTAGCGCCCCGAACCCACCCTTATTGAAATTCTGCTGGGGCATTTGCCCTGGCCTATGATTGGAGACGAACGCATGCCACTTCCCGTATGGACGAAGCCCGCTCTTGTTGGTGCCGGCGTCGGTGCAATCGCACTGGCGATTATTGGCTTTAATTTCGGCGGCTGGCTTACTGGTGCTACGGCCCAGAAAATGGCATCTGCGCAAGCTAATGCCAAAGTGGTCTCGGCCCAGGTTCCTTATTGCGTAGCACTATCCAACGCCGATGCGGCGATGGCAGGGGTCGTCGTGAAGCTGAAGGAGACCACTAGCAGCTACAAACGTGCTGATTTGGTGATGGATGCCGGCTGGGCCACAATTCCGGGGCAGACGCGCCCGGATCGCGAGATTGCCGGTGAATGCGCTGACATGCTGACTGCCGCTAAATAGGCAGAAGCCAGCGCGAACACGGCCTTAACTACCCAAACTTTCTACCCAGAGCCTTCGGTCATGCTGATCGAAGGCTCTGGCTTTGTCAGAGTATGCTATTTCCCGCCGGGTTTCCGCAGTAGGAACACCAGCGGCATCGGGATGATAACGATCACCACCAACAGAATGAAATCGTTGAGGAACGCGATCATCTGCGCCTGACCGATCACCAGGCCACGCAATGCCATGAGCCCGCTGGCGGTCTCCAAATTCCACGGCACGCTGCCCAGGCCCTGGAATGCCTCGCTAAAGGGGCTGATATGCGCCCGCAGCTCCGCATAATTGGTCTGTGAGGACCGGGTTAGCGTCGTCACAATCGCACTCGTCCCCATCGACGCGCCGATCGACCGCACCAGCGCGAAAAGGGATGCCGCCTCAACGCGCAGGCTGGAATCCAGAGTGGAGAAGGTCACGGTGGCCAGCGACACCCACATGATGCCCATGCCAAAGCCATTGAATACCGTCAGCCAGACGATCTCATCCATCGAGACGTCGGCGGTCCAGGTGGTCATCCATGCGTTGGAGACTGCGACGGATACCAGGCCGGTCAGGATCAGGTATTTGCCTTCAAACCGGTCGGCCAGAAAGCCGCCACTCAGCATCGCAATCATCGTGCCAAGGCCGCGCGCGGAGACCACCCAGCCAGCGGTCATCACCGGATAGCCCTGCACGTTCTGCATAAACAGCGGCAGGATGAATAGGCTGGCAAAGACGGCGACGCCAAATGCGAATATCAGCAGCAACCCGATGACAAAATTGCGATCCTTGAACATCGCCAAATTGATGTAAGGCTCCCGTGCGGTCAGGCAGTGCGCGACGAAAATATAGAGACAGAGTGCGGCAACCGACGCTTCGAACACAATCTCGCCCGAGGTAAACCACCCCAGCCGCTCACCGCGATCCAGCACCAATTGTAGACACGATACGCCGATGATCAACGTGATCACACCCAGCCAGTCCATCCGCTGGGTTCGGCTTTCCACCGATGGCAGCGTCGCCCATATACCGATAAATGCCAGCACGCCCATGGGCAGGTTCATATAAAACAGATAGCGCCAGCCGAACTCATCAGTCAGGAATGCCCCCAGCGTTGGCGCCACCACGGGCCCCAGGATCATTCCCATCGACCAGATCGACATGGCAAAGCCGTGCCGCTCGCGCGGGTAGGTGTCCAGCATGATTGATTGGGCGACCGGCAATAATGGCGCGGAGACAAAGCCTTGCATGGCCCGGTAGGCCACCAATTCCGTCAATCCGTCGGCAAACGCACACATTAACGATGTGATAGTGAAGCCGGCAATCGAGCCCAGAAATACAACCTTGCGGCCGAACCGCTGGCTGAACCAGCCGGTCAGGATGGTGCCAACTGCTGTGGCCAACACAAATGCGGTGATGACCCAGCCAATCTGATCTGGTGTCGCTGCCAGATTGCCTTGCATCTGCGGCAGCGCCACATACGCGCTCGACATGTTGATGGAGTGCAACAGCGATGCTGCCAGCACCGGCACGGTGATGATCAACCGCTCGGTCGAGGTGAATGGTCCGGTGGCGGGCTTGGTAATGAGTGGCATTCGGACTCTCAGGCGGCGCACGGCGGCGCACGGTGCGTACGGGCCGAACTATAGCAGGGTCTCATGCGAAATGGCGGCGACCAACGGCGTATGCCGCTCTGTGCCACACACAACATTTTGAACTACAGAGAAATCGCCGATAGTGGTCAATTTCCGGGTCCATCCGTCGGCTATCGCCGCAGCGTACTGGCAATTGGGTTATGCCAGGGCCATTTGGTTGGATGGTGGGCGCGCGTGGGATCGAACCACGGACCCCCACGGTGTGAACGTGGTGCTCTACCGCTGAGCTACGCGCCCGGAAACGAAGGGCGGTTGATACCGAAGCACACAAGCCGCGTCAAGCGGCGTGCAGCCGCAGAGTATGGAGAGAATTGTTTTGGCCCGTTTGATTTGGCTTTTGTGCGCTTGTGCGTGCGCCACAGCCGGTTCCGCAACCGCAGCAGACCCGGTTTCCGGTCGTACTCAGGATTACCTATTTGGCTTCGAAGCCTATTTTGGAGGGTTCAAGATCGGCGCGGGCGAGGGGCGCTTGCATTGGGATGACGCGCGGTATGCGATGGACTTTAAGGCCCGCAGCGCTGGGATGCTGGAATGGGTCATGAAAATCGACCAGTCGGCCGAATCCCGCGGCCACCGCGCCGGTGGTCCGGTTGCTGAACACCACCGCAATCACAACGCGGATGGCGACAAGAAAAGCTGGGTCGAGCTGGCATTCTCGCCCGATGGCGTGGAGATCGTTGATGCTAAGCCGCATCCCAAAACAGAGAAAACCCGCTCGCCCATCCCGCCGGAGCTGAACAAAGGCGCCGTCGACCCGCTAACCGCCATTCTCAGCCTCGGTCTGACGTCTGCCGCTGCGGATCGGTGCGTTGGCAATGTGCCGGTATTTGATGGTCGCCGGCGGTATGACACGGTCCTCACCGACGCCGGACGAGAGGCCTATAAAGGGCCAGCCGGTGTCCGTCAGGCGTTGATTTGTGAGTTCCGCTTTGTCCGCCGGGCTGGCTATAAGGCGAAAGCCAAACGCTGGAAGGGCATAACCGGCACAGTCTGGTTGCAAAACTTGGCCGACGGCCTGCCATTGCTGCCGGTGCGCGTGCAGGTCGAGACCAGCTATGGCACTGCCTTGGTTCACATGGTATCGGCTGGTCCAGCCTTTTAGCCGTTGCGACGGAGCCTACCATGGCCAGCATCAACCTCTACAGCGACACCCAAACCCGCCCAACACCTGCAATGCGACAGGCCATGGCGAATGCCGAAGTGGGCGACGAGCAGCGGGATCAGGACCCCTGCGTCACGACATTGTGTGAGCGGGTGGCCGCCATGCTGGGGCAGCCACGGGCAGTCTTTCTGCCATCCGGCACCATGGCGAACGAGATTTCCATGCTGGTGCACTGCCGGCCGGGCGACGAAATTCTGTGCGATAAGACCTCCCACATCCTGAATATTGAGGGCGGCGGACCCAGCGCGCTGGCCGGCGCCGTCATGACCGGTCTAGACGGCGACCGCGGTCGTTTTACAGCGGATCAGGTGCAGGCGGCCATTCGCCCGCTCTCCCGCTATTTGCCGCGTACCCGCGTTGTGTCGCTGGAGCAAACCGCCAATCTCGGCGGCGGCACCGTCTGGCTCCTGGCTCAAGCCAGCGCTGTCGCGGAGGCCGCGCGCGCTGCTGGCCTGACCGTCCACATGGATGGCGCCCGCCTGCTCAACGCCACCTGTGCCTTATCGGTGGAGCCGGCAGCGTTCGGCAAGCTCTGTGACTCCGTCTGGATTGACCTGTCAAAAGGCCTGGGTTGCCCGGTCGGCGCTGTGCTGGCTGGCAGCAGCGACTTTATCGATGAGGTCTGGCGGTGGAAACAGCGCATCGGTGGCGCCATGCGCCAGGCCGGCATTCTGGCCGCTGCTGGCCTCTATGCCCTGGATCATCACGTGGACCGACTGGCGGAAGATCAGGCCAATGCCCGCGCATTCGCGCTTGCTTTGGTTGATTGCCCAGGGGTAAGTATCGATCTGGACAGCGTGCAGACCAACATCGTGTATTTCGATACGCCCGGTCAGGATGCCAATGCTTTGGTCGCGCGCATCGCCGAGCGGGGAGTCGATATCGGCGCGATGGGGCCACAGACTTTGCGTGTCGTAACGCACCTGGACGTCAACGCTGCACAAGTGACAGAGGCTGCTGCTATCATCCGGCAAGTGTTGTCCGGCACATAAGGGATTGGGCTGGGGCTATGGCGTAATCCCGATTCACAGTGATTCGCGGCTGGTATTACCACCTCAGGCCAACGCAGCTAGCGCAGCCGGCAGAGCATCGAATTGATCGACGGTAGCATCCGCGGCGGCCAAAGCTGCCGGCGTGCCATAACCATATGTAACCAATACAACCTTTAGTCGATAAGCCTGACCTGCACGCAGATCATTGGCACTGTCGCCTATCATCACCGCGCGGGTCGGATGCCCCAGAGCTTCGCATACTACCCGCACATGGGCTGGGTCCGGTTTCGGTGTCGGAGCTTTGTCGTGGCCGACAATGCTGGAGAAAAAACCCGTCAGGCCGGCTTCATGCAATACCATCTCGGTCGCGATCTGCGCTTTGTTGGTGCAAACGCCCATCGGAATGCCCTGGTTCGCAAAGGCTTGTAGCGTTTCCATCACGCCCGGGTAGGTGTGGGCGAGATGTGGCCTGGATGGGGCGATATACAGTTCCAAGAACCTGCGGGTGATCACCTTATGATAATCTGGCGCGATGGCCTCACCCGTGGCGGCAAAGCCCCTTTGCACCAACATGCCAATGCCGTCGCCGATCATGGCGCGCACCTCTTCCAATGTCGCAGATCTGCGATGATTTTCTTGCAACACTAAGTTGAGTGTTTGCGCTAGATCGGCAGCGCTATCGATCAGCGTACCGTCGAGGTCGAACACAAGCGCGTCTGGTCGCATCAGCCTTGCAACTTTCCGAAACAAATATTGAATATCTTCAAGTTAGTGGAAATGGCAGAACCCGGCATCGGTCGTGATTGGCGCACCGTCTATCGTGTGATTGTGCAAATACTGCTGAGCAATATCTATCAGGTAGGTGATCGACGTCACCCGCTAACTGGCTTTGCCGGTGCGAAGAGGGTTTTGGTCCCTTGGATAAATTGAAGAAAAGTTTCCATATGGGTGGTCAAAATGTCTGAAACGCCGATCGGCGCCATCATTCTTGCGGCTGGCAAGGGCACGCGCATGAAGTCTGATCTGCCGAAGGTGTTGCACGGTCTTGGCGGCAAGCCGATGGTGCGGCATGTGACGGACTTGGTCGGATCGCTTTCACCCGAGCGCATTTGCGTCGTCATCGCTCCTGGTATGGAGGCCGTGGCCCAAGCCGTGGCTCCGTACCAGACCGCGATCCAGACCGACGCACTCGGCACGGGCCACGCAGCGCTTAGCGCTGCGCCGGTCATGCAGGACTTCTCCGGCGACGTCTTCATCCTGTTTGGCGATACACCACTGATCACCGCAGAAACCTTGCAGGCAATGCTAGCCGCCCGCCGCAGCGCCTTAGCCCCGGCGGTTGTCGTGCTGGGCATGCGCCCTGCCGGGCCGAACGCCTATGGCCGGCTGATCCAGGCCGCCGATGGCGGGCTCGAACGAATCGTTGAGTTCAAGGACGCCACGGACGAGGAGAAAGCCGCGCCGCTCTGCAATTCTGGCGTCATGCTGGTTGATGGCGCGCGCCTGTTCGGCTGGCTAGGGCAAATCCGCGACGACAACGCCAAGGCCGAGTATTACCTGACCGATATCGTTGGCCTCGCTCGCGCCGATGGCGCTGCATGCGCTGTCGTTGAGGGCAGTGAGGAAGAATTGCTCGGCATCAACTCCCGCGTGGAGCTGGCTGCAGGCGAAGCCATCCTGCAAAAGCGGCTGCGCGAGGCCGCAATGCTGGCCGGTGTGACCATGCCGATGCCGGAGACGGTCTACCTGAATTGTGACACAACCTTTGGCCGGGATGTCTTCGTCGGTCCGCACACGGTGTTTGGCCCCGGCGTCAGCATCGGCAATAATGTTGAGATCAAAGGCTTCTGCCATTTCGAGGGCGCTTCGGTCGCCGCTGGTGCTACCCTTGGCCCTTACGCTCGGTTGCGCCCGGGTGCTGACATCCGCGAAAACGCTCATCTCGGCAATTTTGTTGAGATTAAAAAGGCCGTGGTTGAGGCCGGCGCAAAGGTCAATCACCTCTCCTATATCGGCGATGCCCGCGTCGGCGCGGGCGCAAACGTTGGTGCCGGCACTATCACCTGCAATTATGACGGCTTTGACAAGCACTTCACCGACATCGGTGCCGGGGCGTTCATCGGCACAAACACCTCTCTGGTCGCGCCCGTGACCATCGGCGACGGTGCCATGACCGCAGCAGGCAGTACGATCTCCCGCGACGTGCCAGCCGACACGCTGTCGATTGAGCGCGCCAAGGAAGAACACAAGCCCGGCTGGGTGGCCCGTTTCCGCGAGCGCAAACTGCGCGCTAAGCAAGATCGCGCGGCCGACTAGCCCTTCCTATCTGATCATCCAGCGACCCGGAGCGTCCAGCGTATGTGCGGTATTATTGGAATCGTTGGTCAACGCCCGGTGGCAAGCCTGTTAGTGGACGCACTGAAGCGCCTAGAATACCGCGGTTATGACTCTGCCGGTATCGCCACCCTGGTCGAAGGCCGCATCGACCGCCGCCGGGCCGAAGGTAAACTGGTCAATCTCGAAAATCGCGTCACGGCGGAGCCCATTGGCGGCGTTGTTGGCATCGGCCACACCCGCTGGGCCACGCACGGCGCGCCGACCGAAGTTAATGCCCATCCGCACGCCACAGACCGTGTCGCCGTGGTTCACAACGGCATTATCGAGAATTTCCAGCAACTGCGCGGCGAACTGGAAGCCAAAGGCCACACTTTCGATACCGAGACTGACACCGAGGTCATCGCCCACCTGCTCACCCGCTCGCTCATAGACGGCGCGGAGCCAATTGAAGCCGTGCGCCAGATGCTGGCCCGGGTTGAAGGCGCTTTCGCGCTCGCCATTATCTTCACCGGCGAGCACGACCTGATGATCGGCGCGCGCCAGGGCAGCCCGCTGGCATTGGGCTATGGCGATGGCGAAATGTATTTGGGCTCCGACGCCCTAGCTCTGGCCCCGCTAACCCGCCGCCTGACCTATATGGATGAGGGCGATTGGGTCGTCATCCGCGGTGACAAAGCGCAAATTTACGACGTCCAAAACAATCCGGTCACCCGTGAGATCAAGGAAAGCGCGATCTCTGGCGCGATGATTGGCAAGGGCAATTACCGCCATTTCATGCTGAAAGAGATTTATGAGCAACCCAGCGTTGTAGGCGATACGCTTCGCTCCCTCTTCAATCCCTCAACCCGTTCGGTGCAGATGCCGGAGCTGCCCATCGACCTGGCCAAAGTCTCCCGTTTCACCATCAACGCCTGCGGCACGGCGTATTACGCCGCAATGGTCGGCAAATATTGGCTGGAGCAGATCGCGCGCGTGCCTTGTGACGTCGATATCGCCAGCGAATTCCGCTATCGTGAGGCACCGCTGCCGGAGAACGGCGTTGCTATGTGCATCAGCCAGTCGGGCGAGACCATCGATACGCTGGAATCCTTGCGCTACGCCAAAAGCCAGGGTCAAACCATCATCTCCATCGTCAACGTGCTGGAAAGCGCCATCGCGCGAGAGAGCCACGCCACGCTCTGCTCGTTGGCGGGGCCAGAGATTGGCGTCGCCTCAACCAAAGCCTTCACAACCCAGTTGACCGTGCTGGCGGCCCTCGCCATCGCGACAGGCGTTGCCCGGGGCGCCATCAGCAACGACCGCGCCGCCCAGCTCACCTCCGCCTTGCTGGAGGTGCCAGCTCGCATTGCAGAGGTGCTGAACCATGACGACCGCATCAAAGAAATCGCCCAATGGGTGTCGGAGGCGCGGGACGTGCTGTATCTGGGCCGTGGTTCCTCCTATCCCATCGCCATGGAAGGCGCGCTGAAACTCAAAGAAATCAGCTATATTCATGCGGAAGGCTATGCCGCCGGCGAGATGAAGCATGGCCCTATCGCACTGATCGATGATTCTGTGCCGGTGGTGTTCATTGCCCCCAGCGATGCTCTGTTTGACAAGACCGCTTCAAACCTGGAGCAGGTGGTGGCCCGCGGTGGCAAGCCGATTCTGTTTGCCGACAAAAAGGGCATTGCCCGTGTTGGCGCCCACGCCGTCCATGCCATTGAAATGCCAGAGATCGACCCGTTCGTAGCCCCGATTCTCTACGCCATCCCAGTGCAGTTGCTGTCCTACCATGCTGCCGTCGCCAAGGGCACGGATGTGGACCAGCCACGCAACTTGGCCAAGAGTGTTACGGTCGAGTAATCGGCCACCAACGCTGGGGTGAGTTTGAGTTAGTCGGGGCCCGCACTTCTGCGGCGCAATGACAGCATCAAAATTGCGCCGCTAAATCCTCTCGCCAGCCTGCCCAGGATCGCTTATATCAGCGGCCATGATAGACCTCGCCCGCATCCGCAATTTCTCCATCATCGCCCATATCGATCATGGCAAGTCGACGCTTGCCGATCGGTTGATCCAGCATTGCGGCGGCCTGACCGCTCGCGAGATGCACGCGCAAGTGCTCGATAGTATGGATATCGAGCGTGAACGGGGCATCACGATCAAGGCGCAGACCGTGCGTTTGGTCTACCCCGCCGCCGATGGAGAGACCTACTACCTCAACCTGATTGATACGCCCGGCCACGTTGATTTCTCCTACGAGGTCAGCCGGTCGCTGGCTGCGTGCGAAGGCTCTTTGCTGGTGGTGGATGCCACCCAGGGCGTTGAGGCGCAGACCCTGGCAAATGTCTATCAGGCCATCGAGAATGACCACGAAATCATCCCGGTCCTGAATAAGATCGACCTACCCGCTGCAGAACCGGAGCAAATTCAGGCGCAGATCGAAGATGTGATCGGTCTGGACGCCTCCGACGCCCTGATGATCTCTGCAAAAACGGGCCTTGGCATCCCCGAAGTGTTGGAAGCGCTGGTAACCCGCCTGCCGCCGCCGCGCAGCGGCGACGCGAATGCCCCGCTGCAAGCACTGCTGGTGGACAGCTGGTACGACCAGTATTTGGGCGTGATCGTGTTAATCCGGGTCATGAATGGCGTGCTGCGCAAAGGCATGCGGATGCGCATGATGCAGAACGGTGCTGCTTATGATGTGGAAGACGTTGGGGTCTTCTCACCAAAGCGCCTAGCGACAGGCGAGTTGGGCCCCGGTGAAATCGGCTGGGTCAGTGCCGCGGTGAAGTCAGTTGCCGATACCAATGTCGGCGACACCATCACTGACGATCGCAAACCAGCATCCGAAGCTTTGGCCGGCTTCAAGCCGAACCTTCCAGTCGTCTTCTGCGGCCTGTTCCCGGTGGACGCCGCTGATTTTGAGCACTTGCGCGACAGCCTCGCCAAGTTGCGTCTGAACGATGCCAGTTTTGAATTCGAGCCGGAAAGCTCGCCAGCGCTGGGGTATGGCTTCCGTTGCGGCTTCTTGGGTCTGCTGCATCTGGAGATCATCCAGGAGCGCCTCGACCGCGAGTTCGATATCGACCTGATCGCGACCGCGCCCAGCGTCGTCTATCGCATGTATATGACCGACGGCTCGAAGATGGAGATGCACAATCCGTCAGATATGCCGGATGTCTCGCGTATCCAAATGATCGAGGAACCCTGGATAGAAGCCACGATCATGCTGCCGGATGAGCATCTGGGTGGCGTGCTGAAATTGTGTGAGGAACGGCGCGGTATTCAGCAGGAACTGACCTACGCTGGCAATCGCGCGATGCTGATTTACAAGTTGCCCCTGAACGAGATCGTCTTTGATTTCTATGACCGCCTAAAATCAATCAGCCGGGGCTATGCCAGCTTTGATTACCACATTGTTGGGTACGAGGAAGGGCATCTGGTTAAGCTGTCTATCCTGGTGAATGCAGAGCCGGTGGATGCACTATCGATCATCGTCCACCGCAGCCAGGCAGAATACCGCGGGCGCATGCTTTGCTCGCGTCTGAAAGACCTGATCCCACGGCAATTGTTCAAGATCCCGATCCAGGCTGCCATCGGCGCCAAGGTCATTGCCCGCGAAACTATCAGCGCCATGCGCAAAGATGTGACCGCCAAATGCTACGGCGGCGACATCACCCGCAAGAAAAAGCTGTTGGAAAAGCAGAAGGCCGGCAAAAAGAAGATGCGCCAGTTCGGCAATGTCGAAATCCCCCAAAGCGCCTTCATCGCCGCCTTGAAAATGGGCGACGACTGACCCGCGTCAATCCCGCAGTCACTGCTTCGCTGTGCTAGCAATGACTGCGTGTGCTTGACAGCAACGGCAGCCTTAGGCGACCGCGTCCTGCTGATCCGGCTCGTCGTCAAAGATGTACGGTTCCATGGTCTCTTGTGCCGCCATCCGCCGTTCATGCCAGCGCTGGCCGCCGCCGTAATAGGCCAGGCTGCCGGGCTTCGCATTGCCATCGCCATTGTAATACGAGACGCAGTCGCGCAATGGGGCGGACAGGGTATCCATCGCTGCGCAATGCTCCACATACGCATCCTCAGCGTCGGCGCGCACATCGACGGAGCGAGCGCCGCGCTCGCGCATTTCCGACAGCATCCAGGCGATATAGCTGGCGTGCATCTCGCTAACGCGGGTGAAGTTGAACTGGCCGCCGCCGCCCTGCGGACCGTTCATGATGAACAGGTTCGGGAAGCCGGCGGAGTGCATGCCGAGGAAGGTCTTGGTTCCCTCGCGGCCCCACTTCTCGGATAGGGTTTCGCCATTGCGCCCACTGATCATGTTGAACGAGCCTGTGCCCATCCAGACAAAGCCAGTGGCGTAGATCAGCACATCCACCGGGTATTCCTTGCCATCGTGCACGATGCCGCGCTCGTTGATCTCAGCAACACCGGTTGGAGCCGTGTCGACCAGATGCACGTGCGGCAGGTTAAAGCTGGGCAGGAACTCGTCGTGAAAGGTTGGGCGCTTGCAGCCGTAGGGGTAGTAGGGCTTCAGCGCCGCCGCCGTTTCCGGGTCTTGAACGATGCTGTCCACGCGGGCGCGGATTTGCTCCATGATGCGGAAGTTGGTGTTGAGCTGGCGCTGGATCAGCTCCTCTGGCGAGATTTCGGTGTTGTGGCGGCGCGGCTTCTTGAGCTCTTCAACTTTGCCAGCAAGGAAGTCGTCATTGCCCTGCAACGCCGCACGGCCAGCGGAGATCAGCGCCAGCCGCTCGCGCCGTTTCACCGCCCAATTGTCTTCCTGTGGCCA
>Ga0055584_100006415_pt1 | contig 11533 bp, 11 predicted proteins | sample OSDHelmetaG_FD_58716 | JGI IMG/M metagenome (GOLD analysis project Ga0055584, IMG submission 58716) | Pelagic marine sediment microbial communities from the LTER site Helgoland, North Sea, for post-phytoplankton bloom and carbon turnover... | ecosystem: Environmental > Aquatic > Marine >...
GATTGGTACCAGATTGGTGGCGATGTCGGGCGGCTTAAGTGCATTTGGCCTGGGCGTCGTGTTATTGACTTACGCCATTGCAAATTTTGTGCCGGAACCGAGTTTTTCGATGGGCGATGCGCCTGGACCACAGGCATTCCCGCGTATCCTGGCATGGGGCTTCATCATCCCCGGAGGGCTGGACGCCATTGCTGTTTGGTTGTCCGGCGAAGTGCGGACTTGGCACAGGCCCGAGGCCATTGGTCGCCTAGCATTAGTTACGGCAATCTTAGTCGCATCGCTGCTGGCAATGCCGTATGTGGGAATGCTTCCGGTCGGTGTCGTTATGATGCTCGCAATCACGACTCTGGCGTCCGGACAAAAGCTGCTGACTAGCCTTGTGACAGCTGGGCTGTTTGCTGCGACTATCTATCTGATCTTCGTATTGGTGGCCGGAATAGCGCTACCAATGGGTGAACTTTGGGACTGAATCGATGGATCACTTCGCACTCGTCCTAGAGCACCTTAATAAAGTCGAGCTGCTCACGCTGCTGCCGCTTGCCGTGCTCGGCGGCATGATCATTGGCGCGATACCCGGCTTGACCTCCACCATGGCGGTGGGCGTGCTGTTGCCATTTACCCTATTTCTCGATCCGCTGATTGGCGTTTTGATTCTTGTCGGCATTGGCAAGGGATCGCTCTTCGGCGGCTCCATCTCTGCCATTTTGATGAACGTGCCCGGCACGCTAGCAGCGGCGTGTACGGTGATTGACGGTTATCCATTGGCACAAAAAGGCCAGGCCGGTCGCGCGATAGAGGCGGCTCTTTGGGTATCGTTTATCGGTGACCTAATGTCGGTCGTGGCGCTGGTGCTATTAGCCGGTTGGCTGGCGAGCTTCGGTCAGCAATTCGGACCGAAAGTGTTCTTCGCCCTCATTTTATTGTCGCTGACCGTGATCGCGGCGTTGTCTGAATCTGGCCTGCTGCGCGGAATCTGCGGCGGTATGCTCGGTCTGTTGCTGGGCACGGTTGGGCTTGATCTGGTGAACGCGACGCCAAGATTCGTGTTCGGGTCCGATAATCTGGCTGAAGGCATCCCGTTCCTGCCGCTGCTGATCGGCCTGTTCGCATTGCCGGACATCATCGAACACTATATGTCTAAGGCGCGCGAGCTTAAGGCCCAGGTGTTCGACCGAACTCGATATACCTGAGCAGATTTCCGCAAAACACTGCCGACCATCCTCAAAGGCTCAGCCATAGGTATCACTATGGGCGCCATTCCTGGGATTGGCGCCACAGCCTCCACCTTCGTGTCCTATGCGGAAGCGAAGCTCGCCGGACAGGGCAGAATTCGGAAAAGGCGCTCTATCTGGCGTCGCCGCCGCGGAAAGCGCTAATTCCGGCACCAAAGCGGCGACCTTGATCCCGTTGCTGGCTTTGGGGGTTCCCGGTGATGTAATAACCGCGATTTTGTTAGGCGCATTCTATTTCCATGGGCTGTCGCCTGGGCCTTTGCTGTTCCAGCAAAACCTGCCGTTTATTGATGCGCTCTATATCGCATTGTTCTTCTCCGGCTTTTGCATTCTGATTTTCGGCTACGCGCTAAAACGCTGGATGACATTGATCGCGTCGATCCCGCGGGATCTGCTATATCCGCCAATAGTCTTCTTGACGATTATTGGAGCCTACGCACTATCCAACACCATGTTTGCGGTCTATGCGATGTTCGCCTTCGGTATTTTGGGTGTCATTTTGCGCAGGCTTCGCATTCCGGCACCGACGGTATTAATCGGTTTCGTGCTGTCCGCGCTGTTGGAAGATAATCTGCGCCGAGCGTTGTTGATATCCAGAGGCGATGTGGCTGACTTGTTCCAGAGCCCGCTGGCGCTGGGTCTGCATACAGCTACTATTGTGGTGGTTTTGGCGGTTTCCTACCGTGCCTTTCGTCGTTCGCGCTTTGGGAAAGTCGTATCCGCTGAGGCGCAGGAGTAAGCCCTGTCTGGCGTGTGCGACTCCCGAGCTAAATACGCCTTGGCGACCATCGTTAGTTGCCGGCGAGCGGAAGCTGCGCTTGCCAGCCTAATCCCCATGGTTAGAGGCGGGTGCAGGAAACTCGGCACGCGGCGGCTTGTTTACAAGCCCATCAAGGCGATGATCTTGCGCGTCAGCGGGTCGGATGCTTTACCCAAGCGATCGGTGATGCTGAAGTGGTGATCGTCAGGCATCAGCAGGTACTCAGCCGGGATCCCTTGCGCGCGTAACTCGGCGGCATACTGCAATGACTGCCAGTGAAAGAGATCCGGCTCGGCGCCGCCAACTGCGGCGAGCACTGGGCCGCGTGCGATGGCAGGCAAATACATCGGACTAAGCCGCTTCGCTTCTCTGGCGCCTAAGCGGATATCAGTCTGCAGATCGGTATGTCGATGTGGCTGAATATCAAACAGCCCGCTCAGCGGCGCGCTGCCTTTTATCAATGTATTGGGCAGGCCAGCGCATTGCTGCCAATCAGTCGCGCTCATCATGCCGGTCAAGTGGCCGCCAGCTGAATGCCCGGACAGGTAAATCTTCGACGGCTTGCCGTTAAAGCGACCGATGCGTTTATACACCCACACCAAGGCCGCGCGCATTTGCGCCACGATATCGGTGATACTGACACTCGGGCAAAGATCGTATTCAGGCAATACTACGGTGGCGCCCGCTTTAACAAATGGCTTAGCTAAGTGGCTATAAGTGCGTCGGTCTATATCACGGGCGCGCCAATAACCGCCGTGAATGAACACTAGCACCGGCGATCCTGGGTTTGGACTCGGGAATATATCCAGTAGCTGCCGATCGGACGATCCGTAAGCGACGTCGAGCTGGCAATCTAAAAGCTTGCGCGCTTTTGCACTACGCTCATTCGAGCGTCGCACGTAGTCGTCCGCATCGTTGACCGTGTAACGCGGCAAGTACTGCCGATTAAGCTCGCGTATTTGTTCTGCGCTTGGCGCTGTTGGCATAGCTTTGTTCCTTAGACACGCAGTCGTTTGGGGGTGATAGGGTCTCTGGCAACAACCGCAAATACGTTCGGACTTCTCGCTCTGATGGGCAGCGTAGGCGACGACAGCATTCAACGAGAAGGCATCGCGGACCACCGTGCTTGCGCTGCGCAAGGCATGATCTTGTGCCCGACATACAGGCTCGCTCTCATGGATATCGTACCACCGTCGCCGTCATGCTCCGAGCGCCGCATGACGGGCACCAAGCTCGGCGTATTGATGGCAACGGTGTAGCGCTACTTTTTTTCAGCGAACCGCTAAGTCTGGATCACAGTTCGCTATACTTGGGCGCATGGATCAGCAAGATAAAACCGGCCCTGAGATCAGCTACCCAACGCGCTGGGACTACCGCATCGTTGGCATCAACGAGGATGACATTCGCGCTCATGTCCTCGAACTGCTCGGCGATGTTGAGTACGAGTTGGTGTTCGGTCGACGCAGCAGTGGCGGTCGCTATGTGAGCCTACATCTGCGCCTGGTGGTCCGCGACGAGGCACAGCGCTTGGCGATCTATGCGGACCTCGCGAAGCATGATGGAGTGCGCTTCGTCGTCTGACGCGACGGTGTGCCTTGACCTTGACTGAGGGACCGCAACACCGCACCCGGTCGGTGAATATCAGTGTTTGACCCAAACGCGGTGCTTGGGAACCTAGGCATCGCAGCCAGCTCCTCCGCTCGCGTCAGGCGGGGCGAAGCTATGTGGAATGGCGAGTATCGTTAAAGCTTTGCGAGAACCATCGCTTGGTTTGTGTCCACGCGGGCAAAAATCGCATCCGTATGCGATTGCTGTGATCAATGGCATCGTTTGGTACAACGAATCAGGCGTGCGTCCGGACGCGCTGGTGCGCTTTGACCCGGCCAGCGAGACCTTCCAAAGCTATGCGGCCCCGCGGGCTCAGTATACGCCGGTATCATTCGCCACAAGCGGGCCACGCGCGATAGCAACTTGTTGATCCACCAATCGAGCACCAACCGCATCATGCGGGTGCAAGTCGTGCAGTAAAAACCCGATCGTGGCCTCTTCGCATGTCTTGACCGGTGATTGGCAATACTTGCATCACTGCGAACCAAGCAGTCCGCAGCAGTGGCGCCGCAGGCGAAAGGCTCGGCGACCGCAGATCATGCTAATCGCCTTGGCATGCACGCTGAACGAAGCAATCACTCATCCATCACCCATTGCGCACCCGCCTCATGCGCGATCGCCTTGACCTGGGCCAGCAGGTTGGCGCCGATCGGAATGCCGTCGCGCATGCGTTGTTGCAGATTGCACCATTGTGGATCGCCGGCGACCATGACGGGCTGCGCCGGGTCCATTGCGCGCGTGTCGCGCAGCGCCCCGCAAAAGGCGCTCACATCTTGGCGAAACTCATCGCCATCGCGAAATAAATTCGGATCGATAGCCATGAAGAAATGGCCAATATCCATGGTGCCCGGGCGCTTGATGTGCATCGGATCGGTAATTAAGGTCGAGCCGGATAAGCACGCGGAAAGAATATTGACCATCGCAGCCAAGCCGTAGCCTTTATAACTGCTACCATCCAGTGTGCCGCCTAGCGGTGTCAATGAACCGCCCTGCTCACGCGCCTCTAAGGGGTCGGTGCTCGGCAGTCCATCTTTGGTCACCACCCAGCCTGGCGGGCATTGCAGCCCTTCGTTCGCCTTGTTGCGAATTTTGCCAGCGGCGACGGTGGTGGTCGCCATATCGAGCAGGAAAGGCTGTTCGGCATTCGTGCTTGGGGCCGCAAATGCAATCGGGTCGGTGCCGAGGCGCGCCTCGGCGCCTGCGGCCGGCGCCACCTGGATGCCGGAGGCGCTGGTCGTCACTAAGCCGATAAGCCCGACATCAGCAGCCATCTTTGCGTAAAAGCCACAGGCGCCGAAATGCGAGGAGTTATGCACCGCAGCAATACCGATGCCGGACCCGCGCGCTTTGTCGATGGCGAGCGACATCGCCAAGCGTGAAGTAACATGACCGAGGCCACCTTTGCCGTCCACCAGCGCCGAAACCGGTGTCTCGCGGGACACACTCGGCTCGGCCTGCATATCGATCTTGCCTTCGCGGCGACGTTGGTCGTACACAGGAACCATTGAGATCCCGTGGCTATCGATACCGTGGACATCCGCCCAAGCCATGATTTCGGCAGCGTTGTGCGCGTTGGTCGTGGACATGCCCCAGCTCGATAATATGCCTTCGAGCTGCTTGCGGTGAGACTGGTATGAGGTGGCCATGGAATTCTCCGTTTTCGGCGGTGCGTTGCGTTGTGCGCGAAACAGTTCCCGCACATTTTTCTATGCCGCAATATACTGCGCCCTAAGCCACGCTGTGCACGAATCTCGCTCAAGTGCTTCGAGCGCGACACCGATAACTTGGCACGTAAGCGAGGCCAAGCAGATCGGAAACTGATCGCAAGCGCTTGGTGCGTTGGGGTGTCGGTTGGCGAGCGCAAACCCGGGCAGTAGCGCTGCATCGGCGTTAAGGCGCGCAATGCCTGGCGTCGACTCGCGTTCAGTGTCGTTCTTTTCGCCGTTTGCGCTGGGGCGTGCCGGTGGTCCTTGTCGGCGAAGACTGCCGCGTTCGCCGACAATAGACACGAGTGCCTCTATTTCCGGCCCTGACGATCGCTAAGGTGTCAGGATGCGCAGCTCCGTACCTGCTGGCGTATCTGCGCCGTGTTACCGCCCACACTGACCGGCAACAGCGCACTGGTCCGATAATGTCTCTTGCACACCGGAGCATTTGCTCTATCCCGACTATCTACTTATTAGTTAGCCCCCTGTTTTACTAGTGAGAATGCCCTTGTAACGCGCGACGAGGCGGACTTTCGGAATTACCTTTTAATATAAATCAATCAGTTGGCATGGCCCGGCCCTGATGTGCCACTTGCCGTGAGTACCACTGAAGCCGAGCCGCCTGAGCATGATCAGGTAATGAAATTTGCGCGCGCCCCGGCGGCGCTGGGCACGCCAGACCTCAGTACAAGAGCAACAGCAATACGGCCAATGTACCGACAGTCCATATCAGCATTTGCGCAGTCAAAGAGCCGGCCATAGCACTGTTGGGGCCAAAGTGACGCACCGACACTCGCGCCAGTCCAGCCACGGCTCCGAGCGCGGTGTGAACCAAGCCTGCATGCACAGCCATAATGACCCGACCCGCACCGCGCGCTAACGCAGGCGCTAGGCGACGATAGAAATAGTCGGTATCAAGATTCACCGACGCCAACTCCGGCGGATAAATTCGGTGCCACATGAGCACCGAGAAGGCCAGCGCTGAGAATACCAGCAGCTGCAATTGGGTGAGCACGTGCGCGCCAGTATAGGGTTGATAGTCGATCGCGTACGGCAACAACGCGTACAACGCGCTTGGATAGACGCCGATACCGATACACAGGGTTGCGGCAATACCCATTGCAATTAACATGTTGCGCGGTGCCTCGGCGCAGCGAATGCCACTATCGTGGGCGAAGAATGCAAAATACGGGATCTTGATGCCTGAGTGGTGGAACACCCCAGCGGATGCAAATAGCAGTATCGCCCAAACCCAGAAATGCCCTTCCAACGCGACTGCGGTAATGATCAGCGACTTGCTGATAAAACCACTGAACAAGGGGAACGCGGAGATGGATGCGGCACCAACAATGCAAAATCCAGTGGTCCATGGCATCGATTTGTACAGCCCGCCAAGCGCGCTGCCGTTTACCGTACCAGTACGCAGCAACACAGCACCCATCGACATGAACAACAGTGCTTTGTAGATGATGTGGCAAAACGCGTGGGCCGCAGTGCCATTCAGAGCCAGCTCCGTACCTACACCAATGCCGACCACCATAAAGCCGAGTTGATTGTTAAGGCTGTACGTTAAGACGCGCCGCAGATCATTTTCGATCACGGCGTAAAAGATCGGGAAGGCCGTCATAGTGGCGCCGATCCAGATGAGTTCCGGTGTTCCAGCGAAGCCGCGCGCCAGTGCGTAGATCGCAAGCTTGGTGGTAAACGCGGACAAGAACACGGTGCCGGTCACGGTTGCCTGTGGGTAGGCATCCTCGAGCCAATTGTGTAACAACGGGAACGCACACTTGATGCCAAATGCCAAAAAGATGAGCCAGCCGCCTAAACCCTCGAGACCAACGAAATCAAAGCGAATCGACCCGGTCTGTGCATACAGTACCAAGCCACCCGTTAGCAGTAGCAAGCCGCTCAGTAGCTGCACGGCTAGGTAGCGCATTCCAGAACGGTACGACGCTTGGGTGCGACTTGCCCATACCAGGAATACCGACGAGATCGCGGTTGCTTCCCAATACATGAACAGCGTCACGAAGTCGCCAGCTAAGACTGCGCCAATAGCACCACCGGCATAGACCAATCCGGCGACTTGCTGCACCCAATCGTCGATGTGCCACGCGTAGATCACCGACATGGCCGTTGCGAGCAAGAAGATACAGCTGAAAATCAGGCTCCAGTCGTCGAGGCGGATGGTGACCAACTCGAGACCAAGATACTGCAAAGTGCCGTGATCGCCTGCTGGCGTCGACAACAATGCGGCGAAGCCGATGAACGGTAGCGCCAGCATGTAAATATTGCGCATTTGACCGCGCAACAGCGGCACGAACAGCGCGCCGATCATAATAATCAGGGCTGGAGAAACCCCTTCGAGGCTACTCATCGTAGTAGTTCTCCGGACGCATTAAGATCACGCGCAGCGCCTTAGCGCCGAGAACCAAGCCGACACAGCCGATAAAGCCGTAGAACCCATAAAAACCGAACCACTCCTCGACCGGGAAATGACCGTGCAGATGGACGAAGGGCTCGGCCACCAGCAGAAGTGCACAGGCCACCCAGACGCCGAGGTAGATCTTCTTTACGTTGTCTTTAGAATCGAGCCAGTACTGCTTCTCTTCCATCTTCGCTCCAAGCAAAATCACTCAGGCGTGATGAACACCCATAACCATTTACAGCTCTGCACCCGCTGAGCTGTAGCACGCTGGTTTAATCATCACGCACTTGTGCCCGTCCTGCGAGCACTCACAACCGAAAGTATAACCGCACAAATGGCCAATGCGTCGCGGCGCCGCTGCGTTTAACTTTCAGCTCCCGGTGTTCCCAATCATGTGTCGGCACGCTTGAAACACCCTGAGCTTGTGGTGCTTTGATGAAGCTCGCCGCCCAATTGTCGATGCCTGCTTCATCGCCAACACCGAGCGAGGTCGCACGGCGCATGGTCTGCGAGCCCACTCTACGTGTGCCAACATCAGCACAGCCGCCACTTTGTTAGGCATAAACCCTATGCCGATACCGGCGTTGGGATCAAGGCGAGATGTTCGCGACCGAATAGCCCAGCCTGCTCGAAGCCGATCGCGTTTGCGTCTTGCTTTCGCTCAAGCAGTTTGCGCACTGCGGATCGGTGTACGCCAACGAACTTCTCGAAGCCATCTAGGTGGGTAACAAGCCCTGCGAGAGGATTATGCAGTTGCCGGCGCGATTCGAGCTCATCGTCTCTCTACACGCTGCCCAACCACATATTGTTGGCAATTGTCACGACGACCAATAACATGCACGCCCCAGCAGGTAGATCGCAGATCAAGCGTGCTCTGCGGCCAACAATGCGCGCAGCAAACCTTCAAACAACGGGATCAATATGACAGACGTACTTGGCTATCGTCAGAAAATCGGTCTGCTTATACCGTCAACCAACTCCACGGTGCAGCCCGAAACTGACGCCATGCGACCGGCTGGCGTGACCAATCACATCAGCCGTATTGGCGTACCGAATCAGAGGTTTCAGTCCGACGCTGATGCTGAAGCTATTGTTAAGGCAACGTGGCCTGACCTGATGCCAGCGCTTGATCGGCTAATGGCCTGCAATCCAGACCGCGTCATCATGGGCATGGCGGTACCGTGTTTCTGGGGTGGTGTCAGCGCAACGCAGGACTTAAAGGCACGCATGGAGGCTCACGCCGGTGTGCCAGTCACCTTGCCACCGGACGCTTTGCACGAAGCGCTGCAGCGCTTGTCTACAAAATCCAAAATAGATCGACTCGGGATCATCTCGCCCTATTTTCCACTCGCAGATCAACATGTTGAGCACTGGTTTCTGGAAAAAGGCTACGCCAGTGTTGTTGTGCATGGGCTAAAGGCAGCGACCGAAGATACCGTCGTCGATGTCAGCGAGCAGGCTCAGCTCGAAGCCTTCCGTGCGTTGAATGACAGCGGCGTTGATGCCCTTGTGCAAGTCGGAACGAGTATGGCAACGGCGCGCCTTGCTGAAGGAGCCGAACGGTTTTTCGGTAAGCCGGTGTTAACCGTAAATACCGCGTGCTACTGGTCCGCGCTGCGCGCAAGCGGCATTTACGACATCATTGAAGGCATGGGTATGCTCACCCGGGAGTACTAGCACCGCCGAGTGATTCTGCGATACGCATGATCTAGCTGCATCGATGCGCTTCGCATCTCTCACCAACGGTTGCTTGCGATTGTGGCCCGCCCCGGGCCTGTTCGCGCGCAGCCAAGTCCAGCCCGCGCGCTTACAAGCCGACGAGTACCCCTGCCCACTGCTCTTGGGCCGCATGCGCGCGCCCGAATCAAGGGGCGATCAGAGGCGGCGATCAGGCGAAGCGGCGATTCGGGCGTTCAGGGGCGCACCAAGTTAACTCATTGATTTTTCTAAAGACACTGGCCAGACCTGCGCGACTATTCGCTTTTGAAGCTGTTTCGACCCCCAAATTGCGTTATTAAGCGAGCTAACTTCTCGCTAGAGCCCCGTTCCTCCCCCTAAAATTGGCTTTTAGGGGGAGGTAACGAGCACTTGGCTTGGTCCGCCCCTGATCGAGCGACTGACCGAGCCTTTAGCGAAGTATGCAGTTCAGTGATGGCGGTCAGCGCCCGCTTGTATCCCAGGCCGACTTGACGTGGAATGTGGGCTTTCTACCTCAGTTCACCCCGAGCTTCCTTCATCGCCGACGGATTACTCGTCGCCCGCGATCTTTGGGCAACCTTTAACCGGACCACAAAATGTCGAACGCAGCCGCCCCCGAAAGTGTTGAATCCTCTCTGGGGATCGAACCTACCCCCCAATGCGTCCACTTACGTCAAGCCCCAGTTCCGCGCGCGGGTAGTGTGTTCGAGCGGCAACTGAAGGACCTCAACGGCTTGGCAGGTCAGAGGCCCGGCTGGGGACCTGTTCATGACAGATACGCTAGACCTGACCGGCCTCGTCTGCTACCACACCGAAATACGTCCCTTTTACTCTGAGATTAGTATGCTTCTCGAGCGGAGTGGGACGTCAATTGGAAATTACGCGACCTATGGGTTGACCAACCACACGATGCCGGGGGGACTCGGGGTTTGGCGCAACTGCGTAACAAACAAGCTATTCCATCAGTAGCAAGGCCCTAGGCCTTGGCGTCCATCTCCGTCATCACTTTGGTGACGTTTGATTCGCTCGGCTCAAATGCTTCCGCATGTTCATCTGCGAAGGTGGGAGCAAGTTCGCTAGCGTGGTCGCCTGCGATTCGTGAACCACGTAAAACACGTGCTTGGCGGGTGTCATACGGACACGCGCGATGCATTACACAGCGATTATCCCAGACAACAACATCGCCCACCGCCCATTGATGCGTATAGGTACGCGGTGCTTGGCACGCGTGCGTTAAACTATCCTGTAGTAGCTGCTCTGAGGCTTCGGCGCTGAGTCCCGGAATGCCGTACGCGTGCCGGCCGGTGTACAACGATTTGCGGCCGGTCTCAGGATGCACTTTCACAATCGGGCGTAGCGGGGCACCTTTGTCATGTAAGCCATAAGCATTGTCGGTTTTCAATTTGAAGCCAGCTTGCGCTTGCGAGTAGTAGTACGAGTGATATGCCGACAGGCCTTCCAATTGCTGCCGGGTCGACTCATCTAACGCAGCCCAGCCTGCGCGCATATCTGCGAACGCGGTCTCGCCGCCCTCAGGCGGGACCACCAATGCGGCCAACATAGCGACTTTCGAGGCCAGCGGCATATAGGTGCTGTCCGTGTGCCAGCCTTCATTGCCGCGCAGCACCTTGTAACGAAATTCATCCTCTCCCAGCACCGTGCCATCCGGCTTCTGATTTGACACTTGCATGGTGGCGCCCTTTTGCTGCGGCGACACACGCTCAATCTCACCAAAGCGCAGCGCGAATTGTGCTTGCGCTTCGTCGCTGAGATTTTGGTCTGGAAAAATGAGTACACCGTACTCCAGAAACTCTTTGTAGATGGCCGCGAATGCAGCGTCATCCAAGTTTGCAAGATCAACGCCAGTAACGCGCGCACCTAAGGTGGCGTCAATCGGAGCAACGACTAGTGTGGAAATCGCCGGAGCCATAGTGAGGGCCTAATCAACGAGTGCTGATGTGCATTCTACGCCGCAAGACTCGTGCGGGGGAACAGTTACTGGGGCAAATGATGGCTGGCGGACTTGTCCTGTTCGAAACCCTTCGTCTGCTTTGATGTCACAGTGTGATATGGCTGTCCATACTCATCCTATCTCGCTGTGCGT
>Ga0055584_100006416_pt1 | contig 11532 bp, 9 predicted proteins | sample OSDHelmetaG_FD_58716 | JGI IMG/M metagenome (GOLD analysis project Ga0055584, IMG submission 58716) | Pelagic marine sediment microbial communities from the LTER site Helgoland, North Sea, for post-phytoplankton bloom and carbon turnover... | ecosystem: Environmental > Aquatic > Marine >...
GATGTTCAGCAGTTTACGCTTGCTTATTTCCAAGAAATCATTTTGCCTCGCGATGTTAAACTCGTTGTTGTGGGTAGAGACGCTAGGAAGTCAGGAAAAAAAATATCAGATATAGTTATAAAAATATTATCAGAAGAAGGTTGCGATGTAATAGATATAGGTATGGTAACTACACCCAGTCTTGGAATCTATACAAAAAAAATAAAAGCTTCTGGCGGTATAATGATTTCTGCTAGCCATAATGATGAGAAATGGAATGCCTTAAAGTTACTTAATCATAGAGGAGAGTTTCTGTCTCCAGAGAAGGTGTCGCTTGTGATAAGAGATGAGACCAGAAAAAAAACAGAAACACATGAAAAAGGAAAAATTACTAACTACTCAAATGCTCTTAGGGACCATATAGAATTAATTTTATCTCAGAGTATACTTCTCCCAGATAAAATCAAAGAAAGAAATTTTAAGGTTGTGGTAGACGGAATAAATTCTGTTGGCGGCGTTGCATTACCTGCTTTTTTAAGGTCACTTGGTATAGAGCAAATCCATGAAATTAATTGTGAGCCCAACGGAGTGTTTGCGCACAATCCTGAGCCTTTGCCTGAGAACATAACTGAGATTTGTGATGTAATAAAAAGGGGAGATTATGATTTAGGGTTAGTGGTAGATCCAGACGCAGATAGGTTATGTTTAGTTGATGAAAGAGGTATTCCTTTTGGAGAAGAGTATACATTAGTTGCTGCGGCAGAGTTTCTTATTTCAGAATTAAAAGTTCCAGTAACATGTTCAAATTTATCTTCTTCTTTAGCCTTAAAGAAAATCACAGAAAAAAGAGGGGGCTCTTATTATTCTTCTCCTGTTGGAGAAATAAATGTTGTTGAAAAAATGAAAAAATTTAATGCCGCCATTGGCGGAGAAGGGAACGGAGGGGTTATCTACCCAAAAACTCATTACGGTAGAGACTCTCTAATAGGTACAGGAATGATTCTATCAATTTTAGCTAAAAGAGAAGTGTCTTTATCTGAACTTAAAAGCTCACTGCCATCATTTTATATCACAAAAACTAAAACTAAATTTCAGGGAAGCCTGAACCAAGTTATTGACAACTTTAAAATAGAGTTTTCAAATGAAAAAATTGATCTTCAAGATGGAATTAGAATAGACTTTGATAACTCATGGGTTCATGTAAGAAAGTCAAATACTGAGCCAGTAATGAGAATTATTTCTGAGGCAGAAACGATTGAGAAGTCTGAGGAGTTATCTAATAAAATTATATCTAAATTACAGTTATTATGAATGTGTATTTTGATAATGCGGCAACAACTCCTATGGAGAAAAAGGTATTAGATAAGATGTTACCTTTTATGGAAGATGGTTTTGGAAACCCTTCTTCAATACATAAGAGAGGTAGAGAAATAAAATCTGCAATAGAAAAATCAAGGACAATGGTAGCTGAAATTTTATGCTGTGAGCCAGGAGAAATTTTTTTTACATCAGGGGGCACAGAAGCTGATAATATGTTTCTCATAAATACTGTGCTTGAGAAGAAAATAGACACGATAATTACATCTAAAATTGAGCACCATGCAGTTTTGCATTGTTGTGATTTTTTAAATAAATCTTATAATACTAATATAAAACATGTCAAAATAGATGAAAAAGGTAAGGTAGACCTTGAAGATCTTGATGCTCTATTAAAGAAAAACAAAAACTCTGTCGTGAGCCTAATGCATGGTAATAATGAAATTGGAAATATTAATGATTTAAAGTCAATATCAAAAGTTTGTGATCAACACAATATTGTCTTTCATTCTGACACAGTGCAGACCGTTGGACATTACCCAATAAATTTAAATGATATTAATATTCATGGAATTGTTGGTTCTGCACATAAGTTTCATGGCCCTAAAGGTATTGGTTTTTTATATCTCAATAATAAGCATAAAATATCTCCCTTTATTCATGGTGGGGCACAAGAAAGAAACATGAGGGGGGGCACAGAAAACGTATATGGTATCGTTGGTCTTTCAGAAGCCCTCTACTTAGCTTCAGATAACATGAAACCACACAGGGATAAAATTCTATCTATAAAAAAACACATGATAGACTCGCTAAAAAATAAAATAAAAGGAATTGAGTTTAACGGCTTATCTGAGAGTGCAGACGAAAGTCTATACACAGTTTTAAATGTAAGTATACCAGATATTCAAGACCAGCAAATGTTTCTTTTTAATTTAGATATTAATAATATAGCAGCATCAGCAGGAAGCGCATGTGCAAGTGGGTCTGATTCTGGCTCCCACGTTTTAAATGAAATATCAATTAAAAAAAACTACGTGAATGTTCGCTTTTCATTTAGTAAGTACAATACTATTGAAGAAGTAGACTATGTTGTGGATAAAATTTTAGAGATAAAAAATTTCTAGAATGGATGAGCTAACCAGATAAAAAAACCATAAATAGCATATCTTAAAAATCTTGCCAGAGAATAAAATAAATATCTATTTCTATTGAAACCAACAGCTCCTACAACAGCACAAGTAGCTGAGAAAGGTAATGGAGTTATGGCTGCCACTACAATTACAAGCCAACCGTATGCGTTAATTTTTCTTTCATATTTACCTATAATATTTTTTTTCATAAACTCATAAAGCCATGTATTATGAAGATATTTTCCAAACAAGAAAGCGCTAAAGCCAGCTGTATAAGAAAGCGCTGAGAAAACTACAACATATAGCAAATAAGAATCAATAGGCTTAGATGAAATTGCCCAAATCATAAATAATTCTGGAGGTATAATTCCTAAAATAACCTCAGATGTGAAAAATAAAATAAAGACAAAAGCAGAAGGTAAGTCAAAAGTGATTTGGTTTTTTAATGCAGAAAGGTCTAAATAACTAAATGTTATTTTATAGAACCCTAAAGCAAAAGCAAAAAAAGCAATACCTTTTAAAAAGTTTGAAAAGAAAAAAAACAACCTTACTTTATTCCTTCTTAGCATTATAACTTGGTTAGTATTAAAAGTTATAATATAAACTATTTATATATATTTTTGTTTCATGAATAAAAAAATGTCGTTATCTGCTGACTCTTTATCAAAGACCTACGGGACAAAAAAAGTAGTTGATGATGTGTCAATTAAGGTAGCTCAAAGTGAAATTGTAGGTTTGTTAGGGCCAAATGGAGCAGGAAAGACTACAACTTTTTATTCTATCGTTGGGTTAATCAAGCCTGACTCAGGAATAGTGCACATAGGATCAGAGAACATTACAAAGTTACCTATGTACAAAAGAGCAAGAAAAGGAATTGGTTATTTGGCTCAGGAGGCATCGGTATTTAGAAACTTAAGTGTTAGAGATAATATTCTTGCAGTTATAGAGGGAACAGGTTTAAGCAAAAATGAACAAAAAGATAGAGTAGATTCTTTGCTTAATGAGTTTAGCCTTGAGGGGATACAGCACAATATGGGTGGAGTACTTTCTGGGGGAGAAAGAAGAAGAACAGAGATAGCTAGAGCATTAGCTAAGGAACCTAAATTCATTTTATTAGATGAGCCTTTTGCTGGTGTTGATCCTATTGCAGTTGAGGAAATTCAAAATATTGTTTACTCCTTAAAAAAGAAAAACATAGGGATATTAATAACCGATCATAATGTCGATGAAACACTCTCAATTACTGATAGAGCATACTTGATGTTTGAAGGAAAATTGTTAAAATCAGGAACTTCTGAAGAGTTAGCTTCAGACGAACAGGTGAGAAAATTATATTTAGGTCAGAGCTTTGAGCTTAAAAGAAAGCTTTAATAATGGGTTTAGTTACTTCTATTGCAAGACTGCTATTTAAATTCAGAGAAAAATCAATACAAAAATTTATTAAAACCCCAATAGAATTTCAAAAAGCTATATTATTTAATTTGATTAAACAGGGGGGTAATTCGGAATATGGTAAGAGGTATGGAATAGATAGAATTAAAACTTATGAGCAGTTTAATAATCAGGTGCCTGTTGTCAATTATGAAGAGTTTTTTCCTCAGGTAGAAAAAGTATTAAGTGGGGATTCAAATATTATTTGGCCAGGTAAAATTAAATGGTTTGCTAAGTCATCGGGTACAACAAATGATAAGAGTAAATTTATTCCAGTATCAAATATGTCATTAGAACAAAATCACTTAAAAGCAGGGAGAGATTTGCTTTCTGTGTATTTAGGTAATTATAAAAAATCAAATCTATTTGATGGTTTAGCTTTAGCTCTTGGTGGCAGCAAACAATTAGCGCCTTATAAAAAAAACAAAGATGTTTTTACTGGAGATATTTCAGCAATACTATTGAAAAACCTTCCTTTTTGGGCTAAAATGCTAAGGACTCCGAACATAGATATTGCCCTCATGCCTGATTGGGAGAAGAAATTAAGCCTTATGACTGAGATCACATCAAATCAGAATATCACCAGCCTTTCAGGGGTGCCAACTTGGACAATTGCTCTAATAAAGGAGGTTCTTAAGGTAACTGGAAAAAAAAATATTCTTGAGGTGTGGCCTAATCTAGAATTATTTATTCATGGAGCCGTTTCTTTTGTTCCTTATGAAAACTTATTTAAAGAACTTATCCCATCTAATAAGATGAGATATTTAGAGACTTATAATGCCTCTGAAGGATTTATTGCTTTTCAAGACAACCCTGAAATTAAGGGAATGATATTATTAACTAATCATGGTATTTTTTATGAGTTTGAAGATGTTTACACTAAAGAGGTTTGTGAACTATCTAAGGTTCAAATTAATAGAGATTATGCTCTGTTAATTTCTACTTTTTCTGGATTATGGAGATATAGAATTGGTGATACAATTAAATTTTCATCAATAAATCCATATAGAATATTAATTACAGGTAGAACAAAGCATTATATAAACGCATTTGGAGAAGAGCTTATAGTTGAAAACTCAGATAACGCAATATCTAATACCTGTAAGCTTCTTTCTATGTCGTTTTGTAATTATTCAGCTGCTCCCATATTTATTACTGGAGATAAAAGGGGAGCCCATGAGTGGATTATAGAACTTGAGAAACTTCCTGATAATAAAAAAGAGTTTTCTAAAATATTAGACGATGAGCTTAGAAAGGTTAATTCTGATTATGACGCAAAAAGATTTAAAGATATTGCATTGAAAGAACCAAAAATACATTTTGTTAGAGAGGGGTTCTTTGACTTTTGGTTAAAGACTAAAAAGAAACTTGGGGGACAGAATAAAGTGCCGAGATTATCAAACGAGAGAAAATATATTGATGATATGATAAAGTATATCAAGGATTTTCAATAAAATCAAATGTTGATAAAATTTCTGGTTTACCATTCACTACTGCGATATTATGTTCAAAGTGAGCAGAAGGTTTTCTGTCAGTGGTTATAACAGTCCAGCCATCTGGCCCATGCTCTACATCTTTTGTTCCTAAGTTAATCATAGGTTCAATTGCCACAACAAGTCCATCTTTTATTTTTGCTCCAGTGTTTTCATGTCCAAAATTTGGTATGTCTGGTTCTTCGTGTAGTTTTTTTCCCAGGCCGTGACCAACAAGTTCTCTTACCACCCCATAACCATGCTTCTCAGTATAGGTTTGTATTTCATTACTTACGTCTCCAATTCTATTTCCAACTTTTAGTTTATTTATTCCTCTGTACAATGATTCTTTAGTTACCTCTAGAAGTTTTTTAACTTCTTTTTTAACCTCTCCCACCTCAAATGTATAAGCATGATCACCATAAAACTGATTTTTTAAAACACCACAGTCTATAGAAATTACATCTCCGTTTTCAAGGGGTTTGTTGCCAGGTATTCCGTGGACGACTTCTTCGTTGATTGATATACATAAGGTATTCGGAAAATCATACATGCCTAGAAACCCTGGTTCAGCGTTATGATCCCTGATGAAAGTTTCAGCTATTTTGTCTAGATCAATCGGAAGTGCTCCTGGAAAAACTAACTTTTTAATTTCGCCAAGAGTTTTTGAAACTAATTGTGAGCTTTCTCTAATCAGCTCAATCTCTTCTAAAGTTTTATATACTATCATTGGGTTACCCAATCATTTTCTTTGGGTCAACCCATTTATCAAAATCTTTTTCTGAAACGAGTTTTAGTTCTAAAGCAGCTTCTTTTAATGTAGAGCCGTCTTCGTATGCTTTTTTTGCAATTTTTGCTGCGTTATCATAACCAATATGAGTATTTAGTGCGGTTACTAACATCAATGATTTATCAAGCTTTTCCTTTATTTCTTTTTTATTTGCCTCAATCCCCTCTACACAATTATTTTTGAATGAATTAGCAACATCTCCAAGAAGTCTTGCAGAGTTCAGGACATTATGAGCCATCATGGGCTTAAATACATTTAGCTCAAAGTGACCGCTCATTCCACCAACACTTACCGCAACATCATTTCCAATAACTTGTGAGCATACCATAGTCACAGCTTCGCATTGGGTGGGATTAACCTTTCCCGGCATTATTGATGAGCCTGGCTCATTAGCAGGGATAGATATTTCTCCAATACCACTTCTAGGTCCAGAAGATAACATTCTAATATCATTTGCGATTTTCATTAAAGATACAGCACAGCCTTTTAATGCAGCTGAAGCCTTGACGGTAGCATCATTTGCAGCTAACGCCTCAAATTTATTTTTAGCAGAAACAAACTTATAGCCTGTAATTTCTGATATTTTTTCAGCAACTAATTTTGAGTAGCCTTTTGGGGTATTAAGTCCAGTTCCAACAGCGGTCCCTCCTAATGCCAATTCAGATAAGTATGGGAGAGATTCCTTCATTGTCTTTACCGCATGGTCTAGTTGAGAGACATATCCACTAAATTCCATTCCTAATGTTAAAGGTGTGGCGTCCATAAAATGAGTCCTTCCAATCTTTACTATGTCTTTGAACTTTTTTGCTTTTTTATTTAGTTCCTTTGACAAGTTCTCAATAGCAGGAATTGTGTAGCTATTAATAAGATGGTAAGATGACATATTCATTGCAGTCGGGAAAGTATCATTTGAAGACTGTGACTTATTCACGTCGTCATTAGGATGAATTTTTTTCTTTTTATCTTTCAAGCTACCACCCATGATCACATGAGCTCTATTTGCAATCACCTCGTTGACATTCATATTTGATTGAGTTCCTGATCCGGTTTGCCACACAGAAAGAGGAAAGTGATCCATTAGTTTTCCATCTAATATTTCCCCGCAAACAGCGACAATCACCTCCATTTTTTCTTTATCTATAGTTCCTAATTCAAAATTAGTCTCAGCTGCCGCCATTTTTAATACGGCAAAACTTTCAATAATCTCCCATGGCATTTTTTCAAAACCAATGTCAAAGTTTTCTAGAGATCTTTGGGTTTGTGCACCCCAGTATTTATCAGACTCAACTTGTATGTTACCAATTGAATCTGTTTCAGTTCTTTTGCTCATATTATTGTAAAATTAAGTATAAATATTTTTTTAATCTTTATCATGAGGTCTTTCTTTGATTTTGTGAAATATTTAGTTTATTTGCAGTTTGGAATTAATCTAAATAAGAAAATTATGCAAAAACTGTTGATAGCTATTTTAATAGTAATTTCTTCATGTTCATCAAAGAAAGAATTACAAGAAGTAAACCTATATAGTCAAAGACACTACTCTGTTGATGAGGTTCAGTATAAAAAATTTGAAGAACTTACTGGCATTAAAGTTAATGTAGTAAAAGCTAATGCGGATGAGCTAATTGAAAGATTAAAAAATGAAGGAAAAAATTCACAGGCTGATTTATTTATAACTGTTGATGCTGGTAAACTTTATAAAGCTAGAGAATCAGGACTATTACAAAAGCTCTCCTCAGATGTGATCAATAAAAACGTAAAACAAGAGCTTCAAGACCCCGACGGTTATTGGGCTCCAATAACTTATAGAGCTAGAATTTTAGTTTATAGCAAGGAAAGAGTTCAAAAATCTGAACTAAGCACTTATGAAGATTTAATTAATCCAAAATGGAAAAATAGATTGTTAGCCAGGTCCTCATCCAACGCATATAATCAAGCTTTAATGTCATCTTTAGTAGCAAATTTAGGGCCTGAAAAAGCTGCTAATTGGTCAGAAGGTGTGGTCTCTAATTTTGCAAGAGATCCAAAAGGTAGTGATAGAGATCAAGTTAGAGCTATAGCTGCAGGTCAGGGAGACATTGCTATAGTGAACTCTTATTATATAGGAATTCTTCTTTCTTCAGAAAAAGATCAAGATGTAAGTGCAGGCAATTACGTGGAAGTCTTTTTCCCAAATCAAGGTGAAAATGAGAGAGGTAGTCATATTAATGTTTCTGCTATCGGGTTAACAAAAAACGCCCCTAATAAATCAAATGCAATTAAACTTATAGAATACCTAACAAGTGTTGAAGCTCAAAAAGTTTATATTAATAATAGTTACGAATATCCTGTAAACGCTAAAGTTGAGCCTTCTGAAATAGTAAAAAAATGGGGGGAATTTAAAGTAGATATGCTTAATTTAAATAAACTTGGTGAGTTTAGAGAAGAGGCTATAAAAATATTTGATTCAACAGGTTGGAAGTAAACAAAAATAAATACATTCTAGAGAATAAGAGATGGGTGTTTTCTAGTCTTATATTCTCTATTTTAATTTTGTTGCCGGTATTAGTTTTATTATTAAACTTTTTTAGCGGTGATCAGACTACTTTAAATTATTTATTCAATACGGTTTTATTTGATTATAGTTTAAATACTTTTTATCTAATATTATTAACTTCCATTACTGCCTTAGTTATGGGGATATTTCCGGCATGGGTTATTAGTAATTACAATTTCTATGGCAGAAAATTTTTTGATATAGCTCTTTATCTTCCTTTGGCCATACCTGCCTATATTATGGCATTTACCTATATAGATATTTTAAATTATACAGGACCTTTCCAAACATTTTTACGCAACTACTCTTTTTTGCCATCAGATTTTTTTAATGTTGATTATTTGCAAATTGAAACACTTGGTGTCTTATTGGGTTTGTCTTTATACCCTTATGTTTACACTGCGTCAAGGATTTCTTTTAGTCTTATTGGATCAAACTATATTAATGTTTCAAAAAATTTAGGCTTATCTACGCTCCAAACATTTTATAAGGTAATATTACCATTGTCAAGACCTGCAATAATATCGGGGTTGTTTTTAGTTATAATGGAGGTCTTAAATGAATATGGAGCAGTAAAGTATTTTGGTGTAAACACATTTACCTCTGGTATTTTTAGATCGTGGTTTTCTCTTGGAGATATAAACGGAGCAATTCAATTAGCTTGCATTCTTCTAATATTTGTTCTTTTATTATTCTATTTAGAAAAAAAATCATTGAAAAATTCACAGTTTTATTATTCTAAAAATTCAGATGTTTTTAGCAGAAAACTAAAAAAAACACCTAAACCATTACTCGCTTATTTTATGTGTATTATTCCTTTTCTGTTTGGATTTATTTTGCCTGTATTGTTTATAATAAATAATACTTTCCATACTTTTAGCGAAACTAATTTCTCAAAATTATTTACCTTAATAGGCAACTCAATATTTGTTTCAACTTTTTCAGCAATATTTATTATTGCTATTGCTTTATTCTTACTTTTTGTAAATAGAATTTCTAAGATAAAACCTCTCTCTTTTATTAATAACTTAGTTTCTCTTGGTTATGCTCTTCCTGGAGCAGTAATTGGTTTGGGTTTAATTTTGCTATTTAGTTCTAATTCTCTTGTAGGATCTTTTTTTATTCTTTTTTATGCTTACATAATTAGGTTTCTTGCTGTTGGAAAATCACCTATAAAATCTAGTATTGAAAAGCAACCTGAAAGTTTTGATGATACTGGTAAAAACCTAGGCCTTGGTCCTTTTAAACTACTAAAGCAGATTCACTTGCCTGTAAATAAATATGCTTTAATTAGTGCTTTTATCTTGGTTTTTATTGATGTGCTGAAAGAACTTCCAATTACCTTAATTTTAAGACCATTCAACTTTGATACTTTAGCTACTCAGACATATGAGTTCGCGGTTGAAGAAATGTTACCCTTGTCTAGTATTTATTCTCTTATAATTATAGTATTGTCAAGTGTGATGTTGTTAATTTTGAAAAATTTTATAGATAAGCAGTTAAATGTATCTTGAGGTAAAAAATTTGCTTAAATATTATAATAGAAGTTATCCTATTATTAAAGACCTTACTTTTTCAATTAAAAAGGGAGAACTAATTTCTTTTCTTGGTGAAAGTGGTTCTGGTAAAACGACTTTTTTAAAATGTCTTGCGGGCCTTGAGTCTATAAATGGAGGATCCATATCTTTAAATTCTACTTTTTTAAATAACGACAATACTTTTGTAAAGCCTCAAAAAAGAAAAATTGGTTTTGTTTTTCAAGATTATCCTTTATTCCCACATTTAAACATATTAGACAATATCACTTTTAATTTAGAAAAAAAATATCAGTCTAAATTAGATTATATTTTAAAGTTGACAGGGCTTCAGTTTTTAGTTGAAAGATTTCCACATGAAATATCAGGAGGAGAACAACAAAGGGCATGTATAGCGCGTGCATTAATAAGAGAGCCGGAATTATTATTACTAGATGAACCGTTTAGTAATTTAGATGCAACAATTAAAGAATCAATGAAAGAGGAAATTTTTAAAATAGTAAAAGAAACCAGGACGACCACTATTTTAGTTACCCATGATATTAATGATGCGCTTAATATTTCTGATAGAATTTTAATTTTTAAGGCAGGAATACTTCAACAGTATGATGATCCAGTTAAGATGTATTGTGAGCCCGCAAATTGTTATTGTGCAGAGGTGCTTGGCGACATGAATAAACTATTCCATAAAAATGAAACTTATTATATAAGGCCTGAGAAAGTTAATATTTCAAATAAAAAATCAAATTATAAGGTTCAGGTTGAAAAATGTTTTTTTCAAGGTAAAGAATATAGGGTAAAGGGCAGAATTAATAATGAGATATGGCATTTCTTTTCTTCGAAACGGATTGAAGAAAATTCAAACGTTTATGTTGATTTTGGTGAGAAAGATCTTATTTACTTTGACCCTGTTTGTAAAAACTTTTTTAAAGATCCAGTTTAATTCCAAGTTTTATGACCCTAGGTTGCCCTGGTCTAAGTCCTGCGGGTCTGCTGGCTACCGCATAAACATTGTTTAACAAATTGCTTACTGAGAGTTTAAACTTAACATTTTCATTAAAATTATAGTTTAATGCAGTGTTTAAAACCCCAAAACTTTCAATAATGTCATTTGAGTTTCTCATTTCTAATCCTGGACTTGTTCTGAAGTTACTTTTATATGAATAATCTAGATTAATCATAAATGAATTGCTTTTAAATTCAGCTCCTATTCCAATAAGGTGTTTTGAAATATATGGTAAATAATAACCAGATCTTATATCTCCACCCCATGCGTCGAAAGCGCTTTCAAAGTCATCACTAAATTTTGCATCTGTAAAGGTGTAGTTAAAGTAGATCGGTA
>Ga0055584_100006417_pt1 | contig 11532 bp, 14 predicted proteins | sample OSDHelmetaG_FD_58716 | JGI IMG/M metagenome (GOLD analysis project Ga0055584, IMG submission 58716) | Pelagic marine sediment microbial communities from the LTER site Helgoland, North Sea, for post-phytoplankton bloom and carbon turnover... | ecosystem: Environmental > Aquatic > Marine >...
TTTCTCCAGTTGCCGTTCTCTCATCCGCTCTACATTCTGTTTTCTTCAGGAACCACAGGCGTTCCGAAGTGCATTGTTCATCGCGCAGGCGGATCGCTGCTCACTCATTTACGTGAACACATGCTGCATTGTAATTTGAAAGAAGAAGACAGGGTTTTCTTCTTCACGACATGTGGTTGGATGATGTGGAACTGGCTCGTTTCCGGCTTGGCTTACGAGACGACGTTGTTGCTCTTTGATGGTTCACCTTTTGCGAAGCCCGATATCGTTTTTGATTTCCTAGAAGAAGAAAAAGCCACTCATTTCGGCACATCAGGCAAGTACATCGATGCTATATCCAAGCTCGGGTTGGTACCAAAAGACAGCCATGATCTCTCAGCGATCAAGACAATATCATCAACAGGATCTCCACTTGTTCATGAAGGCTTCGACTACGTTTATTCGTCGATCAAAGAAGACGTCTGTTTGGCGTCGGTGTCCGGCGGCACGGATCTCGTTGGTTGTCTGGTTGGTTGCAATCCTTGGGGTGCGGTTTACCGTGGTCAACTAATGGCTCCTTGTCTCGGAATGGATATCCAGGTTTTCAATGACGCCGGCGAAAACGTGGTTGATGAGAAAGGCGATCTTGTCTGCGTTAATCCGTTCCCATCAATGCCAATTGGCTTTTGGAACGACGATGACGGGCAAAAGTACCACAGTGCCTATTACGACAAGTTCCCGAATGTTTGGTGCCATGGCGACTTCATTGAGCGCAGCACAGAGACTGGCGGTTACATCATCTATGGTCGTTCAGACGCGACACTAAACCCAGGCGGTGTTAGAATAGGAACCGCGGAGATCTACCGTCAAGTGGAGCAAATGCCAGAAGTCCTTGAAGGATTGGTTGTTGGGCAGGAATGGGAAGGGGATACGCGTGTTGTGCTCTTCATTCGCATTGCTGACGGAGTGGCCTTGACCGAGGATTTGGAGAAAGCGATTAGAACGAAAATACGAGTAGGTGCCTCGCCAAGGCACGTACCCGCTAAGATCTTGGTTGTAGATGATATCCCTCGCACGAAGTCTGGGAAAATTGTGGAACTTGCGGTTCGTGAAGTCGTCCACAATCGTCCGGTCAAAAACAAAGAGGCGCTGGCTAATCCAGAAGCACTCGAACACTTTGCTAATCGCGAGGAGCTGCAATCATGAGTGAGGCCATTTCGATCATGCCAGAGGTTGATGAGGCCGATCTGGATGAGGATATTCAAACGGTTTACGCTAAATGTCGCCACAAACTAGGTCTCGTGCCCAATGTTATGAAGGTGATGGCCTACCATCCGGCTAAGCTTCGGAACTTCATGTTGACCTATAACGAACTGATGCTGGGTGAGTCTCCTTTATCAAAGCTCGAGCGAGAAATGATCGCTGTTGTTGTGTCCAGCCAAAACGATTGTGAGTATTGTCTGGCCTCTCATGGCGCGGCTGTGCGTTTGCTTTCCGGTAATCCGGAGTTGGATGGCCAGTTGGCTGAAGATCACCGCCGACTGGATTTAACAGAACGCGAGTGGGCCATGTTGGACTATGCTCTTAAACTGACCGCCGAACCGCAAAACTTCGGCCACGAAGACCGTGACCGCCTCAAAATCGCTGGCTTCAGTGATGCTGAAATCTTCGACATTAATGACGTGGTTGCCTTCTTTAATTATTCCAACCGGATGGCACACGGCCTCGATATGAAGCCGAACCCCGAGTATGCAACAATGGGACGCAAGTAATGACTGAACTTGTACTAAGCTCGACGAACGACGACGGTGTCTGTCAGTTGGTCATGAACCGACCTGAAGCCTACAACGCTTTGTCACGCCCGTTGATGTCCGCTTTGATTGCGGCGTTGGAGACAGCAGGCGACAATGAAGCCTGTAAGGTCATTGTGATATCGGGTGCCGGCAAAGGCTTTTGCGCCGGTCATGATTTGAAGGAAGTCCGTGGACTGAATGACGTTGATGAGAAGCGTGCTTTGTTTGCGCTTTGCTCTCACCTTATGTTGACGATACAATCTTTGTCCAAGCCTGTTATCGCTCAGATCCACGGCATAGCTACGGCGGCGGGATGTCAACTGGCGGCCACTTGTGACTTGGCCGTAGCAGCAGAAGGAACGAAATTCGCAACACCAGGGGTGAACATCGGCTTGTTCTGTTCTACGCCGATGGTTGCACTCAGCCGTGCGGTGCCTAACAAACAATCCATGGAAATGTTGCTGACAGGTGAGATGCAATCTGCTGAACGCGCCGTCGAAATTGGCTTGATTAACCGTGTTGTCTCAGCGGATAGTTTAGAGACTGAAACTGTGGCCTGGGCAGCGAAGGTTGCTTCGAAATCCCCGTTGGTCCTGAAGATCGGCAAGGAAGCCTTCTATCGGCAGAAGCAAATGAGCACGGCTGAGGCTTACGATTATTGCAGTGAAGTCATGACGCAGAATTTGTTGGCCAAGGATGCAGAGGAAGGAATCTCTGCTTTCATAGAAAAGCGTTCTCCCGTTTGGACCGGTGAGTAAGTTTAGTCCTTTTGTTCCAATTGCTTGGCCCAATCTTCGGCCCAGCAATCGAGGTCAATGAACCTTTGGGTTAACTCTTCACCTTTGGTGGTCAATGAGAAGCCATCGGAACCAAGTTCGACGAACGCGAGCTCTCTTAGGTTTTTGAGCCTTGCATTGAGCGACGTCGGCGAAACCGCATCGCACTTTTCTCTCAGGGCCCTGAAAGTGATAGGCCGGTCACTTTGATAGAGTTCCCACAAAATTCTAAGGGTCCATTTTTGTCCTAACACGTCCAATAATACCATAATTGGACGTCCGCTGGTCGAGCCTCTTGACTGTTGCCCTGGTTGTTTGGTCATCAATTTCGCATGTGTGCTACAAAAAGTGTAGCAATCTTGTTTGTTTGTGTTACACTATTTGTAGCAAGCCGGAGGTTCCATGTCCAATTTTCTGAAGCCCTTGAACGAGCCATTTTCTGACGACGTCGCTCAAAAGCTTAGCGTTTACCCAAGAATTCAAGGTCAACTCTTGGCCCTCTTTCGGACTTTCGCCAATAGCGCTCGCTTTCTGGACAAGGGTGTTCCTAATCTTTTGGACCCAGACAGCCCATTGCCTTTGAAAATGAGAGAAATCGTGATTTTGCGAACCTGTTTTCGCCAGAATTGTGAGTACGAGTGGGGTGTGCATGCTGCAGTGTTTGGCGAAGCGGCTGACTTGACGGCTCAACGCCTCAACGACACCTGTTCCCCTGCACCAGACAAGATCCTTTGGAGCCAAGAGGAGCTCACGCTCATCGAAATCGTCGATCAGCTTTGCTCCAAAGGAGATATAAGCCCCAGGGAGCAGAAGTTACTCGCCAAGTATTGGTCACCAGAGCAACAGCTCGAGATTTTCGCGCTGTGCGGCACCTATCATACGGTTAGTTTTGTCGCGAATGTCGCTGAGTTGGAAACTGAAGCATTCGCTAACCGCTTCCCCGAAGCGGAGCGTTCAGGCACTTAGATTCTGTCGCATAGACTTTGCCTGTCCTAACCACTATCATGCGTGCAGAGGTCAATTTATCTGAGTGAGTGGTCATGCGGTTTGTTTTAGGTGCTTTGTTTGCATCAATGTTGGTTAGTGCATCGTTTGCTAGTGGCACAAAAGTGTACGACAGCGAAATCCCAGGGGTTGCTCTGGCTGGGACGATTTTCATCTCCGGTGCCTGGACGAGGCAATCGCCTCCTGGTGTAACCGTTGGTTCTGCCTATTTCCGAATCAAGAACAATGGTGATGTTGCGGAAAGGCTTTTGGGCGGTGAAGTCGACTTCGCTGACCGAGTAGAAGTTCACAAGATGGAAATGAAAGACGGTGTCATGTCCATGTTTGAATTGGAAGATGGGCTAACGATCCAACCCGGCGAAACAATTTCGTTTGAACCAGGTGGCTATCACCTGATGATCATGGGCTTGGAAGAACAGCCGATGGCAGGTGACATTGTCCCGATGACGCTGGACTTTTCTGAAGCTGGCTTAGTGGATCTTCTTCTGCCTGTGGCCCCAATAGGTGCTAAGGAATTTAGTCAGTAATGAAAGAAGTTAGGATTGTTCTTTGGGCGCTGGTTCTGATTGCCTTGGTTGGCGGTGGTGTTGTTCTTTGGCAGAAGAACAGAGGTGACGGCAGCTTGGTCTCGATTGGCGGCGCTTTCACCCTGACGGATACAAAAGGAGAGCGGTTTACCGAGGCAGACTTAAAGGGAAAACCCTATGCCATGTTCTTCGGTTTCACCCATTGTCCCGACGTTTGTCCTACAACGCTGTGGGAAATGACAACCCATCTCAAAGCGCTGGGTGACGACGGTGATAGGTTGAACATGGTCTTTGTTGGCGTTGATCATGAAAGAGATACGCCGGAACATTTGGGCACTTATCTTTCTGCCTTTGATGATCGAATTATTGGTCTTTCAGGAACGGAGGAACAAATAGCTCGAATGGCAAAAACCTACCGAATTTTCTTTGAAAGAGTCGAAGATGCGTCTGGCGATATTCTCTACAATCACAGTGCTCAAGTTTTGCTGTTCAAAGCTAACGGTCAGTTTAAGTCTACAATCGCTTACGAAGAGCGTGCGGAAACAGCGTTTGAGAAACTAAAGCTCCTCGTGGATTAGAAAAGACGGACGATAGAGAGTTATCCCTGTCGCCAAGGCAAACCTGCGTGTTTCCAGCCATTGACGGTACTACGGTGACCGGAGGGGCCTATGTCGCCCTCAAAACCGTCAGAAACGTTGTAACAGGTTGGAAAGCCAGAGGCGGTCAACAATGAAGCCGCCGCTGCGGACCGTTGCCCAGACCGGCACAGTAGATAGAGGGTTTGGTCTTCTGTTATGCCCTTGGCTTTCACTTCGGCAACAAAGTTTTCGTTTCTGGCACCGGTGGGAAAGCTTGTCCATTGAACGAGATGAAGGTTTTCGATGGCCGGAAGGCCGACAAAATTCCACTCTGCATTTGTGCGGACGTCGATGACGACGGCATTCGGATCGCTGGCAATGGCGTCGTAGGTCTCTTGTGAAGTGAGGTCGCCTTTATACGTCATTAGATTTGCCTCCCTTGGCTAACTAAGTTTTGGAAGTTCCGGCTCGTTCAATGTCAGCAATCAAATCGTCCGGCGCTTCCAACCCAATAGACAGCCTCAATAGATTGTCTGTAATGCCACAAATCTCTCTATCTTCGCCGGTTAGGGTGCGATGAGTGGTGGTGGCAGGGTGGGTCGCCAAAGTTTTAGAATCGCCGAGATTGTTGGAAATTTTGATGATTTGCAGATTGTTCAAGAATTTGAATGCCTCTGCTTTTCCGCCCTTAACGCGCAACGTCAGAAGTGAGCCCCCGGATTTCATCTGGGACTGAGCTAATGAAAATTGAGGGTGGGAGGATAAACCAGGATAAGAGACCTTTTCTGTAAAAGGCATAGCCTCCAGCGCAGTAGCGATCTTAGCCGTTGTGGACGACATACGATCGACGCGCAGATCTAATGTTTCCAGAGATTTGGCCAGAACCCATGCATTGAACGGGCTCATGGCTGGCCCGGCATGACGCACAAAGGGTTGGAGTTTTTCTTTGAAAAAGTCGTTTGAACAGAGAACAGCACCGCCAAGGCAACGCCCCTGACCGTCAATGTGCTTGGTCGCGGAATAGACGACAACGTCGGCTCCGAGGTTTTTTGCATTCTGTACTGCAGGGGAAGCAAAGGCGTTATCAACAACAAAACAAGCATCCGCCTGCTTTGCCAACCGAGCAACGCCGGCGATGTCGACTAAAGCGAGTGTCGGGTTGGCTGGGCTTTCACAGAAGAACAATGCCGTGTTGGGGCGAATGGCTGCTTCCCAGGCGGCCAGATCAGCGCCATCAACTAAGGTGAACTCGACACCGAACCTCGGCAAGATCGATGTGATCACCTGTAAGCAAGATCCAAAGAGAACCTGTGACGCAACGACGTGATCGCCAGCCTTTAGTTGGCAAGTGAGGGCGGAGTAAACCGCTGCCATACCGCTGGCTGTGGCAAAGCAAGTCTCCGTGCCTTCCAACTCAGCCATCCGTTGTTCAAACAGACCGACCGTGGGATTGCCATAGCGCGAATAGATGAAGCCGTCGTCTTCGCCCTTGAAACGCGCTTCAGCTTGTTCAGCACTCTCATAAACAAAACCCGAGGTCAGATAGAGCGCCTCCGCTGTCTCGCCGAATTGGGAGCGTTCTAGTCCACCGTGGATTAATGCTGTTTCAGCAGCCAATTTTCTTTCGCTCATTCCACGAAGGCTTTCTCGTATACAAACTGACCCGGTCTGGAAATTGAGCCTTCTTCAAAGTTTTTAGAAAGGCAAAGTCCTTTAATGTCATTGATCATGCCCATAGACCCGCAAACCATGACGCGGTCTGTTTCTGGGTTGAGATCAGGCAAGCCTACAGCGTCAGCCAAGGTGCCATCAGCGATAAGATCAGTTATTCTTCCCTGGTAGGGATAATCTTCCCGAGTGACAGATGTGAAGTGTTTCAGCTTATCGCCAATGATTTCTTTAAGGACCTCATCGCTCATCGTTGCCTGCATCAGGTCTTTACCGTAGTTCAGCTCCTTCACTGTGCGGCAAGTGTGGGTGAGCACGACATTGTCATAGCGCTCAAAGGTTTCAGGATCGCGGATGATTGAAGCAAAGGGTGCTAGGCCTGTGCCTGTGGAAAGCAAATACAAGTTTTTCGCTGGAGTAAGCGCATCCAGAACAAGTGTACCCGTTGACTTGCGCCCAAGGACGATTCTATCGCCAGGCTGAATGGCTTGCAGTTTTGATGTCAGTGGACCGTCAGGCACCTTGATGGAGAAGAACTCCAGCTTCTCGTCCCAACTGGGGCTCGCGATCGAATAGGCGCGGAGCAGGGGTTTTCCACCATCTTGCTCAAGGCCTAGCATGGTGAATTCGCCGGATCGAAAGCGGAAAGAGTCTGGTCTTGTGATCTCAAAAGAAAACAAATTCTCGGTGTAATGGTTAGCGGCTAAAACAGTTTCTTGAAACATGAGTTTTCTTTATTCGTTGGTCGCAATGGATTGAGCCAAGGCTCGTTCTTGCCAGATTGAAGGAATGTTGGAGTGGACCTTACCTTCCACATAGGTTTTGTCGACGGACATTTCCACCGCTGTTTGCCAGGCTGATGCGCTTTGTCTCACAACAAGTTCCTCGGACAGCAAGATTTCGTCGAAACCCGTTTGAAAACAAAGCCTTGCGTGGTCAGGAGTCAGTCCGCCGCTGGCTATAAGCTTCAACTCAGGGGCAAATTGCTTAAGGCGCTTGGCAAAAGAAAAACCACGCCCATCGTGGGGGCCAGAGAAGGAGATAATCACCGACTGTCCAGTTTGCGCGATGTGCTCAAGATCGCCATCAAAACTCTCAGGCGTCACACGATTAGCAGTGATCAATTCCGAAGAATCAATCGGTAGCCAAGAGCCATCTTTTTTAAGCAGCCACATAAACCGCCTCCCTGAATGCTGCTTTACCGAGCCGCCGGTAGGTTTGATTGAAGCTTTCGCCTTCTTGCTTTGAGCCGATGTAAAAATCTAAAATACGGTCTATGGCGCCTGGTATCTCCGACTGAGCAAAGCCTGGCCCAAGAATTCCTCCGACGGATGCATTGTCATTGGAGCTGCCGCCGAGGGTGATTTGATAGCTTTCCGTTTCAGCTCGGTTCAGGCCTAGAATACCGATGGATGCCGCGTGATGATGACCACAGGCATTGATACAGCCCGAAATGTTGAGCGTTAGACCTGAGAGATCGTCTCGTTTCTCCCTTTCCCGCAACTGGGTGCTGAGTTCCTGTGCAACTGGAATAGAGCGGGCGGTGGCCAGTGCGCAATAGTCGAGACCAGGGCAAGCGATGATATCACTCAGTTGTCCAATGTTGTCCTCGGCTAATCCTTGTTTTACCAGCGCCTCATGTAGTGCCGCGAAATCTTTTGCAGCGACAGATGGTAGAACGATGTTTTGCCGATGCGTGACGCGCAACTCGCCCTGTGAGTAGCGATCCGCCAAATCGGCCAAAGCATACATTTGCTCAGCCGTCGCATCGCCGGGAATGCCGCCTTTCGGCTTTAGCGAGATAGAAACCACTCCGTAGCCAGGCACTTTATGGCTCGTGACGTTCTGCTTTATCCAACTGGCCAATGCAGGAGGGTTATCGCCGTTCGAGGCAGATGGTAGGGGTGTGAGATCAGATTGCTCAAAGTCTTTGGCAATACGGTGGTATTCTGCGACCGCTGGTTCAAAAGGCTCCAAGGATTGCAGTGCTAAATCCTCCTCCACATCGCGTCGGTAATTCTCGAGGCCATATTCAGCGACAAGGATTTTGATCCTGGCTTTGTATTTATTGTCCCGGCGACCATGAAGGTTGTAGACGCGCAGCATTGAGTCCAGCTTTGGGAGCAGCTCAGAAAGGGGGACATTGTCCTCGAACAGAACGGCGATCCGAGGCGTGCGGCCTTGACCACCACCGACCCAAATCTCATAGGCGGGATTGTCATCAACGCCTGGCTTAACCTTCAAGCCGATATCGTGGAATTTGAGCGCTGTTCTGTCTTCGGCGGCTCCAGTCACTGCGAACTTGAATTTACGCGGCAGGTAGGCGAATTCGGGATGCAGCGAGGACCATTGGCGCAACAATTCAGCCGTGGGTCTCGGGTCGATCCATTCATCGCCAGCAACACCTGCAAAAGGATCAGAGGTTACGTTACGGATGCAATTGCCAGAGGTTTGGATGGCGTGCATCTGCACCTCTGCCAAGTGATCCAGCATGTCGGGTATATCTATCAGCTTGGGCCAATTGTACTGAATGTTCTGACGTGTCGTGAAATGACCATAGCCACGGTCATACTTCTCAGCCAGGAAAGCAAGCTTGCGCATTTGGTCCGCCGACAGCGTGCCATAAGGGATCGCCACGCGCAGCATGTAAGCGTGAAGCTGGAGATAGACGCCGTTCATCAAGCGCATAGGCTTGAACTCATCTTCGCTCAGCTTACCCGTAATACGGCGTTCGACCTGGTCACGGAACTCTCGTGATCGCGCTTCAACAAAGGCTTGGTCATGACTGTCGTAGTTGTACATGCCGATCTGTCCTAGGCTGCGAGATCGTGAGAAAAAGAGGGAGCACCGTAGGCGATGGATGGACCCTTCACCCGACGGCGTTCTCTCAATTCCACGGGAGTGATGGCGGCGGCGTTTTGCTGGACCGGTGTCAGGTATGCGCCAACGACTTCGTTAGCACGCTCGGACGAAGTGCCGATCTCGGCAAATGCTTCTGTCTCATCGTTGGAGATTAGTGATGCTTTCGCGAGAGTGTCCGTCCAGCTGTTTTCTCTTGACCAGAAGACGACGTCGCCAGTGGTTAGTTCGTTTGCGGTTAAGATGTATGAGAGGTCAGATTTGATTTTCTTAGCCATGATTACGCGGCTTCCTTGTGAATAAGGGGTGAAGGGGAGGTAATTGGGGTAACTGAGGCGGTCGCAACGCCAGGAATGACCTGTGCCGCTATACCTCGATCCAACAGAAGGCTCAGTTCGTCCAAATGGCTGGAGTGACGTGAACCACGGACTGAAACCACTTGTTGGCCGGATGAGGCCTGTTCCAAGGTCAAAGCAGTACGGTCGTAGGCAGGAGCAAGAATGAGAGTGGCCTCGCGACGACACAGCTCTAAAACTGTGCCGGGCGTTTCCGTGTCGTACAAAACCACATCTGCTTGATCCAAAGCCTTGCGGGCTTTGAGAGTTAACAATTCTGGGTCGCTATTGCTGGCAGAAATGAAAGATACGAAACCGTTTTCTGGCTCTGAATGCTCACCTTCGATGTCCTGTGCCAGTTCGATCAAAGCGCTGGTTGAAGTGGTTTGCTGGCGGCGAGCGCCCTCGAATAATTTGTTCCAGAAGGTTCTTCTCGCTCTACCCGGCGCGATATGTTTGGCCGCCCAAGGTCTGAGCTTATTGGCCGCTGTCGCGATCAGGCCCAGCCCGGGTTCCAACAGGCTTTCAACAGAGGCCTTGATTTGGCGCGACAATACCGGGGCGGTTCCCTCTGTGCCGATGGCAACGATGACAGGATCACGGTCGACGATAGCAGGGGTTGAGAAATCGCTGACACTTGGTTGATCGACAGCACAAACAATGACGCCAGCGGCCCGGCAGCTGTCGGCTAGCGCGCGGTCAAGCCGTTGATCACCGGTGGCTGCAAAAGCGAAAGCAGTATTTTCAGGCAGAGCGAAATTGGTCGGCTCTGATTTGACCCAGGTCGCATGGCCAAGCTCTAAAACATCTCTATCCAAGTGTTCAGCGACGACCAGCACGTTGGCACAAGTCTTGAGAACCAACCGGAGCTTCGCCGCAGCGTCAGCCCCACCGCCAAAAACGATGATGGTCTTGTCTTCTACGCTCAGAAAGATCGGAAAGGCTTTCACAGTCAGGACCCCATGAATTGTGTTTCTCTATTCCTTGACTAAATGGATAATTTCCCACTATTTTGCAATATGCGGGAAATAATAAGCACTAAGTGGCAATAAGCAGCTGAAATTCTGTTGTTCTGTTCTGGTTTTTACGTCTTATGGAGGAAAAAATAGTTGGTTGATGATCTGGATCGGAAAATTTTACGCGTCATACAGCGTGATAACTCCCTCGCATTGGAAGAAATCGCCGAAAAAGTAGGCTCTTCGAAGTCCCCAGTGTGGAACCGCATCAAAAAATTGAAAGCCAACGGCATCATTGCCAAAGAAGTTGCCTTGTTAGATGCCGACCAACTCGGCCTGACCGACACCTTCTTCGTCGCCATTCGCACCGATCAACATTCCGCAGAATGGTCCAAAGCCTTCGCGGAAACATTGGCCGACATGGACGAAATCCAGGAAGCCCACCGCCTAACCGGAGAAATCGACTACATTTTGAAGGTCAGAGTAGGCAACACCCGAGAATTCGACGCCTTCTACAAACGCTTCATCGGACGCATCAACCTGTTCAATGTGACGTCAAGCTTGTCGATGGAGACAATGAAGGAGACGACGGCGTTGAAGATTTGAGGGCGGGGGAAGGGCGTTGTTGAGAACTGGCTGAGTAAGCTTGCGATAACCGATCAGGTAACACCTTACGAACAGTTCTTGTTCCAAAGTCCGAACTATGTACTTATTTGGGTAGCCACCCGGTAGTTCTTACTTCCGCTTTTGGAAATAAGCGGAAGTTAATCATTTATAGAACGCACAGGTTTTCATCTTTTTATGCAGCTATTTGTTAGTGTAGAATTTAATCTCTATTCCTATAACAATCTTTACAGGTAGCGGCTAGTGACCTCAACAAATCAATCTGAAGAAGATATGACGCTTCGACATGCTTTCAAAATCTTACGGAAGTGGTGTGCAGAAGAGACAAACGCATCGATGAAACGGGAAGCCGTCAAATTCATATCTCCGTTAATATGAATTAGTTCCGACTTAATCTGACATAGTAGTCCTTCCAGCTAGCTGGAAGGACTA